>JACCEA012304132.1_pt1 | contig 13775 bp, 12 predicted proteins | sample 7449851 | NCBI WGS metagenome assembly JACCEA01 (sample SAMN15323453, study PRJNA562643) | freshwater metagenome | isolation source: river surface water | place: USA:Blue River Watershed | collected 2017-08-18 | reverse complement strand
TTTGGTTCGATGCGAAACTTCGGTAAATAAACCGGTATCGCTGCCTTTTTCAAATCCCCGATGATTCATGTTTGAAACTCTTGTACCTACCTTTGCGTTAGTTCTACAAAGTACGCATGAAACACCTGATTTTTCTTCCATTTTTAGCAATTATTCTTGCTTGTGAATCCACTACGCCCAAGCTTCCATTCTTGGGTAATCCTGAAAAAGTAGTTGGGAATGACACCATTTATCCGAGTATTCCCGATTTTTCCTTCACGAACCAAGACGGAAGAGTGATTCGTGGCGCGGATGTGAAGGGCAAAGTGTATGTAGCCGAGTTTTTTTTCACTTCCTGCCCCAGCATTTGTCCGAAAATGTTGAAACAGATGAAACGGGTAAGCGAAAAGTTTGGCGATCGGGAGGATTTTCGAATTCTTTCCTTCTCCATTGATCCGATTCGGGATTCGGTGGGAACGCTGGCTGAATATGGAAAACGGGCAAAAATCAATTCCAATCATTGGTGGATGTTGACCGGGAACGAGGATTCCATTTACAACTTGGGGGAAAACCATTTCATGAGCCACATGGTGGCCGATGAAAACGAGCCAGGTGGTTACGTTCACAGTGGCTTTTTTATTTTGGTGGATCGGAATGGGCACAAGCGTGGGGCTTACGATGGAACCGATCCTAAGGATGTGGAGCGATTGATGAAGGAGCTACCGCGCTTATTGGAAGAAAAATGAAAAATTTCCTAGGGTTTGGTTTGTTGTTGCTTCTTTTAGGTTGCGAGTTTGGATCCGAAAAGGAATTGGCTGTGGCCAACGGTTTACGCATTTACCAACAACATTGCATGGCCTGCCACGGCGAAAAAGGTGAGGGGAATGGATTGTTGTATCCACCTTTACAGAAAAGCGATTACATGCTTCACGACTCGGTTCGAACCTTACAACACATTGTTCAGGGGGTGAGTGGCCCCATGGTGGTAAACGGTGTTTCTTACCGGGGAATCATGCCTTCGGAGCCTACGTTGAATGATGTAGAGTTGGGCTATTTGATGACCTATTTATACAATTCTTGGGGTAGGGTAGGTGGTCATTTTACGCCCGATTGGATTGCTCGGAATAAGCCAATCAACTGATGGCCAAGATTTTAGAGATTTCCAACAGGACGCGCTGAGTTCCTCCGGTGTGGAGTTGAATGTGCATCGAGGCCTGGTGCCCCATTTTGGTTAATTGGTCATCGTGTTCTGCTTTATCAATCATCCATTCCATGAAGTCTTCGGCGGAATCAATGCTGATGGCTCCACCCGCTTCGATGAGTCGTTCGGCTTCCACAAATCGAGAGTGTTTGGGTCCGAAAACAACCGGTTTCCCGTAAACGGCGGCTTCGAGCACGTTGTGAATTCCGCGGTTGAAGCCGCCTCCAACGTAACTTAAAGTCCCAAATCGATAAGCTTTAGAGAGCATTCCATATTGGTCAATAACTAAAATTTTCGTTTTCGAAGCAGCTTCTGCTTGTTCAACAAGACCCGACGACCTCAATACCTGACCTTCAAAAATCGATTCAATGTGTTCGATTCGTTCAGGGTTAACTTCGTGGGGAACAATCACCATCCCATCCAAAAGCTCCAAATCCCATATTTTTTTTAAAAGTGTTTCGTCGGCTGCATAGGTACTTCCCGCAACCAAAATACGTTTTTTCCCTTGCCTAAAATGATCCAAGATGGGAAGGTAAACATTATTTTCTTTGATCAGCATCACCCGGTCGTAGCGAGTATCGAAGGCAACAAAAACTCGTTTTAACCCCAAATCTTCCAAAAGGACCATGGAGAAATCGTCCTGCACTCCTATTGTAAAAAAGGTATCGAGGTATTTTTGGGCAAACGGACGCAATAGGGGTTTGAAAAACCATTGTTCTGGGATGAATTTAGCCGAGAAAAGTAGCGTTGGAATTTTCCTTTTTTTGCATTCGGCTAAGTGATTGTACCAGAATTCGTATTTGACGAATAGCGCCATGCTGGGCTGAACGATATCGAGGAAAGTTTGTGCGTTCCAAGGGGTGTCGAGCGGAAGGTACGTTACATCGGCCCGTTTGATGAATTTGGCTTTTTGTTCGTAACCGGATGGGGAGAAAAATGTGATGAGGAAACGATGAGCGGGCAGCCTTTTTTGCAGTTGTTCCAAAACCGGAAGACCTTGTTCAAACTCTCCTACGGAAGCAACGTGCATCCAAATAACAGGAGTTGAATTTTCTCGATAAAGCGAGGTTAAAGATGATTTCCAATTCTTTCGTCCGTCAATCCACTTTTTAGCCTTTACATTGCCCCCCAATGAAGAAATGGAGATCAAAAGGCGATAAATCAGGACGAAAACGGTATGAAAAAATGCGGTCATCAATCAAAAAAGTAATAATCGTTTTCGCTTCTTTTATACAGGGGTAAACTCCATAGAAATTTTATTCCAATCAATTGATCCAAACGAAGTTGGTTATCTGCCATACCGGTGTCGAAGTTGATGGTTCTTCGATTTTTGGTGAGCCCAAGTTGGTAATCAAGCCCGATGTAAAAATTGGTTCTTCGGTTGTTACCCAAGTATTGGTAACCGAACGAAAACTGACCAGCGGGGCCAAAGGTGAGTCGGTCGTAACCTTTTTTATAATCTCCTTGGATGGAAGGAATGTTGGAATAGGGCGCTTCAATTCTAATTTTATGCTGAAGAAATCCCACGCCCACTTGAGAAATGAGTCCGCTGCTGGGGTTTGGAGACCACGGGGTTCTGAATCGTCGACCCAGATGGAAGAAAGCTTGAATTCCACGTTGGCTTAAGGTATAATTGGCAAAAATGCCTGATTCTGAGATGAGGTCGCCGGTGGTGGTGGTGAGGCCTCGTAAAATGGAATCTTCCCTCAATTGATTGCCGAACATCCATCCTCCTTGAAAACCAATAATCCACGAAGATGGGCGCTGTTGATGAAATTCAAAACTAACTTGGGTATTTGAGCCAAACCGTTGAGCGAGGATTCCGATGGGGACTTGTTGACCGCCGCCAATGGAGAAAATACGAATGTTTAAACCCGAATCAAGCGGATTGGTTTGAGATCGTCCGAGGGTGGGGATAAGTGCTAAAAAAAGCACAAAAAACGTCGGAAGTAAACCATAATTTCTCATTGGGGTAAAGTTACAGTGGTTGATTTAAAAATTCACATTTCTATTCAAAACATTTCTATCAGAAGGTTAATCACTGAAAAATAAGTTTATCTTTGCAAGAAGTTACATTTGAAAACTAAAAGTTTATGAAAATAGGCGTAGTTGGAACAGGATACGTTGGTTTGGTTACTGGTACGTGTTTTGCAGAAACGGGAAATCAAGTTATTTGTGTTGATATCAATGAGGAAAAGGTGGCTTCCATGCGAAATGGCCAAATTCCCATTTATGAACCGGGTCTTGAAACGTTGTTCCTAAGGAACATCAAAGAGGGAAGATTGAGCTTTACAACTTCCTTGCAAGAGGTGTTGAATCATGCGGAAATCATTTTTCTTGCCCTTCCTACGCCCCCGATGGAAGATGGATCGGCTGATTTGAGCTACATCTTAGGCGTGGCTGATCAAATTGGTCAATTAATTACCGATTATAAAGTTATCATCGATAAAAGTACGGTTCCTGTTGGAACGGCGGACAAGGTTCATGCTGCGATTTCGAAGCATGCTAAAGCGCCTTTTGATGTGGTTTCCAATCCAGAATTTTTAAGAGAAGGCGTTGCGGTAGAAGATTTCATGAAACCCGATCGCGTTGTTATAGGCGTTTCAGGGGAGCGAGCTCAAAAATTGATGGAGCAATTGTATGCTCCATTCGTTCGTCAAGGAAATCCGATCATTTTTATGGATGAGCGTTCTGCTGAAATGACCAAATATGCAGCCAATGCATTCTTGGCGACTAAAATTACCTTCATGAACGAGGTGGCAAACCTTTGCGAAAAGGTGGGTGCCGACGTTGACAAGGTACGAATTGGAATTGGTACCGATACCCGAATTGGCAATCGATTTTTGTTTCCTGGCGAAGGTTATGGTGGAAGCTGTTTTCCGAAAGAAGTTCAAGCGTTGGCCAAAACTGCTAAAGAGAACGACTATTCTTTTCAAGTTCTTCACTCGGTGATGGAAGTAAACGAGCGTCAGAAAACCATTTTGGTTGATAAAATCATTGGGAAATACGGCACCGACCTTCGCGGTAAACATTTTGCCATGTGGGGGTTGGCATTCAAACCCAACACGGATGATATTCGAGAAGCTCCTGCTTTGTACATCATCGAGAAATTATTGGGCCTAGGAGCAACCATCAGTGCTTTCGACCCTGAAGCCATGGCCAATGTAAAACGTTTCCATGCCTTTCCTATTGAATACGGGAACAATCCCACTGAAGTGTTGAAAGGTGCGGATGCACTGATCATCGTTACTGAATGGAACGAATTCCGCACCCCGAACTTTGAAGAAGTTAAAAACGAATTGAAGGCACCCGTTATTTTTGATGGAAGAAATCTTTTCCCTGTTGCCGAAATGGAAGGAAAAGGATTCTACTACAACAGCATCGGCCGCAAAACGGTTCTTGGATGAGAAGAGTCCTCATTACCGGAGCGGCGGGTTTTCTCGGCTCACACCTGTGCGATCGATTTATCGCTGATGGTTTCGATGTAATCGGAATGGATAACCTTTTAACGGGAAATCTCCAAAACATTGAACACCTTTTCCAACACGAGCGATTCACATTTTACCATCATGATGTCAGTAAATTCGTGTTTGTGCCCGGGGAATTGGATTTTATCCTCCACTTTGCTTCTCCCGCAAGTCCCATCGACTATCTTCAGATGCCCATTCAAACCTTGAAAGTAGGTTCCTTGGGTACCCACAATCTTTTGGGACTAGCTTTAGCAAAAAAAGCTCGAATTTTGGTGGCTAGTACGTCCGAAGTGTACGGAGACCCCTTGGTTCACCCCCAGAAAGAGGAATATTGGGGAAATGTAAATCCCGTTGGTCCACGAGGGGTGTACGATGAGGCAAAACGCTTCCAAGAATCCATCACCATGGCCTATCATACTTTCCACAAATTGGAAACGCGTATTGTTCGAATTTTCAATACCTATGGCCCAAGGATGCGTTTAAACGATGGTCGGGTTTTACCCGCTTTCATCGGCCAAGCTATTCGAAAAGAACCACTTTCTGTTTTCGGAGACGGAACTCAAACACGCTCTTTTTGCTACGTTGATGATTTGGTAGAAGGGATTGTTCGATTACTAAATTCCGATTATGCGGGCCCGGTCAATATTGGAAATCCAGAAGAAATTACCATCAACCAATTTGCCCAGGAAATTCTAAAAATTACCCATTCCGATTCTCCCATTAAATATCATCCGCTCCCCGTGGATGATCCTAAACAGAGAAAACCAGATATTTCCTTAGCCCAATCCATCTTGAATTGGGAACCCAAAGTGAACCGAGAGGAGGGATTGAGAAAAACTTTGCAGTACTTTAGTCAACAAATCGAGGATAACGCATGATCAATTCATTTATCAAAAGGATTTTGGTCACCGGAGGTTCGGGTTTCATTGGAACCCATGTTGTTGAGGAATTGGTCAAAAATTACCCGCAATATCTTGTTGTAAATGTGGATTTGTTAACCTACGCTGGTCATGAAGAAAATAACCAAGAATGGGCGCAAGCTTCAAATTACCGATTTGAAAAAGGGGATATTCGTGATTTTTCAACCATTCAATTGCTTTTTCAACAATACGACATTACGGATGTTATCCATTTAGCAGCGGAAAGCCATGTTGACCGATCTATCGAAAATCCGTTGGATTTTGTAACAACCAACGTGATTGGCACCGTAAATCTGCTCAATGCAGCAAAACAGGCCTGGGGTGAACACGCTAATCGATCAGAGCATGTTTTTTATCACGTAAGTACCGACGAAGTTTATGGAGCCTTGGGAGATCAAGGGTTTTTTACCGAAGAAACACCCTACGACCCTCGCTCACCCTACAGCGCATCCAAATCATCAAGTGATCATTTCGTAAGGGCATATCATCACACCTATGGGTTACCGGTGGTCATTTCAAATTGTTCCAACAATTACGGCCCCAAACAACATCCCGAAAAATTAATCCCCGTTACCATTCAAAAAATTATTCATAACAGCCCTATTCCCGTTTACGGAAAAGGAGAAAATATTCGTGATTGGTTGTGGGTAAAGGATCATGCCAAAGCGATTGTTATGCTTTTCCATGAAGCAAATTCCGGTGAAACCTTTAATATCGGTGGAAATAACGAGTGGAAAAACATCGATTTGGTAGAATTGATTTGTTCTTTAATGGATGAAAAATTGGGACGTCCTCAAGGGTCATCCAAAGACCTGATTCAGTTTGTTCAAGATCGTAAGGGCCACGATTTTCGTTACGCCATCGATGCTTCAAAATTGATGAATACGGGCAAATTCACACCAACCCGCGATTTTAAAACCAAACTTTCTGAAACCATAGATTATTATTTATTATGAAATCAATAGCTATCCATTGTCTTAGTTTATTCCTGTTGGTCTCAGGTCTCTCATCGTGCATTTCCAATGCGCGATTCAATTATTTATTGGATACCGAAAAAGCTCGGAAGCAAAACTTTGTTGCTCCCAAGGCAGACACCTCCCATGTTTTGCTCCAAATTCCAAGTTTCATCGAATTTCGAATTAATACGGGTGATTGGTTAATGATCAATATCAAGTCCGATAAATATTCGTTGAATTTGGATAAAGATTTTTCCGTCAATCCAACACGTCAGATGGCCGGAAACCAGATGATGGGCGGTGGTGCTTATTTCTTGTCGTATATGGTTGATTCCTTGGGAAATGTTAATCTTCCCATCATTGGTTCCATCAAAGTGAAGGGATTAACCACCAATGCTGCTGAATTGGTCATTGAACAAGAAGTTCGCAAGTATTACAAAACATCCGACATCTTTGTGCAGGTAAAAAATGCGCAATTGTATTATTCCATCATTGGAGAAGTAACGGTTCAGGGATTTTACCAAATGCAAGCAAACAATCTTTCCGTTATTGAAGCCATCGCCCAAGCCGGTGGATTAAATCCTGTTGCCAACCGCGGGAATATTCGACTTATTCGAATGTACAATGGTACTCCCAAGATGTATTCCATCAATTTGAACGACATTTCTTCGGTGACACGGACCGAGTTTTTTATTCAGCCCAAGGATATCATTATCGTTGATGCCCTGCCCATCCGCCAAACCGGGCTGATTAATCCGAGTTTGAAAGAAGGGGCCTCCCTTTTCTTATACCTTACCTCTTTGCTTACCGTATTCAAAATCTTTTAATAGCCATGGTTCAAGATAATAGTACAACCCTAAAAGATCAAGACGAGAATTCGTTAGATTTCAAATTACTTCTCAATAAGTTGTTTGGTATGTGGCCCATCATTTTGATGAGCTTACTCTTTTCGGCTTTGGTAGGATTTGTTTTTAACCGTTACTCCATTCCATCTTATGCTATTCGCGGAACGGTGATTATTTCCGATCGCCAAGAAAATCAAAAAGGCGTGGTACTCTTGAATCTCAATGGCATGATGAATTCAGGCGAGGTGATCGAGAATGTTTTGGGCGTACTTAAATCGAGAAGTATTACCGAAAAAACCCTTGAGAAGATCGAATTTGGAACCAAATATTATACGGTTGGAAAAATTCAAAAATTCGTTGAAATTCACAGCAATAATCCAATTAAAGTTGTTTTCGACTCCTCCCACGTCCAAGAATTGAACGGCTCCTATTTGGTCAATGTTGTTGACCAAAGTACGTTTACGTTGGATTGTGTAAATCGAGGCAAACTCTTCAATCCTGCCAAGCAAACCGAGGAGAAGGATAAATCCTTGAAATTTAAGTTTGCCAATGGTAAAAAATATCGTTTTGGTGAAGTTATTGAAACACCAACCTTCAAATTTATTGTACATAAATCGCTTAATCCATCAGGAATTCTTCCCAAAGAGGTATATTTTACAACGTTTTCCTACCAACAACTCGTACAACAATACATCGGGAAGATTGATTTCAATAGGCCAAATCGAAATGCGAATATCATCGAAGCTTCGATGAAATCCCCAATTCCAGAGAAAGACATCATTTTCCTTGAAACCCTACTTCTTACGTTCCAAGACATGAAGTTAGATGAACAAAGAGAAAGTGCCATCAATACCATTCGATTTATCGACGAGCAATTGGAGATCATTTCTGATTCTTTGGGAAAAGTTGAAGGAGGCATCGAAAATTTCCAATCTCAAAGTATCTTCTCTTCAACGGCCAATGGTGAAACATTCATCATGCAACGGCTTGCATCACTTAACGATGAAAAGTCGAAAGAATTACTGAAAATCCGATACCTCAATTACCTGAAGAATTATCTGAAAAATAAATCCAATTTCACCGATGTTGTTTCCCCATCTTCGGTAGGAATTGAAGATCAAGTTGTTTTGGATCTTTTGGGCAAGTTGATTTCAAATTCTTCAGAATTTCAATTGGTTAAGGAAAGCTTTTCACCAAAAACAGCCATTTATCAAGAAAAGTATCAGATTATTCAAACCAATCGAAACGCTTTGCTTGAAGCCATTACCGATTATTCCCAAAAGTTAAATAACAACCTCAATGAGCTCTCGAATAGCATTTCAAAGCTTGAAGTTCAGGTACGATCCATCCCCAATCAAAATCGTAAACTTTCCGATTTAACTCGTCGTTTTGGAGTACAGGAAAACATGTATAAGTTCCTACTTGAAAAACGAATTGAGTATGGAATTACCAAGTTTTCGGCCATTTCTCCATTCCAAATTCTCGATAAACCCAGAATTGGTGAAGTATTATCGCCAAGAAAAGCATTCAACTATTCTATCTGTTTGATTATTGGGCTCTTATTACCCATCATTTTGTTATTGATTCTTGATTTCTTGAACAATAAACTCAACTCTGTGGACGATTTAAATCGAGCCACCTACATGAAAAACATTGGTGTAATTTCTCACAACAATAAAAATCACCCACTTGTAGTACAGAATTTCCCAAAATCGATGATCTCTGAAACCTTCAGGTCGCTGAGAACCAACATTAACTACTTTGTAGGGAAGGAACAATTCAGAATTCTTATTACTTCCAGTATTTCAGGTGAAGGAAAAACGTTTTGTGCCGTTAACCTCGCTGCAGTTTTTGCCATCGCTGGGAAAAAAGTTGTGCTTCTTGGATTCGACTTACGTAAACCTAGAATTAACAACGATTTCGAAATGATCAACGACATTGGTTTGACCAATCACTTGATTAAAGACACCCCCATCGAAAAGATCATCAAGAAAACAGAAATCAATAACCTCGACGTTATTTTATCCGGTCCAGTTCCTCCTAATCCTTCAGAGTTGATTATTTCTCCCAAAGTGACCACGTTGATTGAAACGCTTGAGAAAACCTACGATATTATTGTTATTGATACCCCTCCAGCTGGATTGATTACCGATGCCTTGGATTTAACCAAATTTGCCGATATCAATTTGTATCTCGTTCGTCAATCACTTACAGAACGTCAAAATTTGATGTTCATCAATAGCCAAATTGAGAAAGGAAATATTTCAAAAATCTTCACCATCTTCAACGATTTTGACATGCGTAGAACCATCAGCTATGGTTATGGCTACGGATATGGCTATGGTTACGGCTATGGTTACGGCTACGGTTACGGCTATGGTTACGGCTATGGTTACGGCTATGGTGGTTATGGCTATGGTTATTACGAAGAAGATTATCAGAAGCCCAAAACATTTAAGGACAAATTTTTGAGCATATTTAATTTAAAGAATAGCAACGATGAATAATAATATTGCCGTTATCGGCTTGGGGTACGTCGGTTTACCTTTGGCTGTAGAATTTGGGAAGAAATTAAACACCATTGGCTTCGATATTAACCTCGATCGTATTCATGAACTTAAAAATGGATACGATCGCACCTTAGAAGTGGATGAGGCCAATTTAAAGTCATCTACACAATTATCGTTCACCAATGATTTGGAGCAGCTTAAACAAGCTAATTTCTTTATCATTACGGTTCCCACACCCATTGATAAAAACCGTCGACCAGATTTAACACCTTTGAAAAAGGCCTCCGAAACGGTAGGTAAGGTTTTGAAAAAAGGTGATATCGTGGTTTATGAATCAACCGTTTATCCTGGATGTACCGAAGAAGATTGTGTTCCCATTTTGGAGCGTGTAAGTGGTTTGAAATTTAACGTTGACTTTTTTTGCGGTTATTCTCCCGAGAGAATTAATCCAGGTGATAAGGTACACACCGTAACTAAAATTCTCAAAATTACTTCAGGTTCAACACCAGAAACGGCTGACACCGTGAATCAAGTTTACCTTTCCATCATTGAAGCCGGAACCTATAAGGCGCCTTCTATCAAAGTTGCGGAAGCGGCAAAGGTGATTGAAAATTGTCAACGCGACATCAATATCGCGTTCGTTAATGAACTATCCCTCATCTTTGAACGAATGAATATCGATACCATTCAAGTTCTAGAAGCCGCTGGCACCAAATGGAATTTTTTACCTTTTCGCCCAGGGTTGGTTGGCGGACATTGCATTGGAGTAGATCCTTACTACCTTACCTATAAGGCAGAAGAATTGGGATACCATCCAGAAGTAATTTTATCCGGTCGAAGAATCAACGACAATATGGGGGCTTGGGTCGCCAATAAAGTGGTTAAGTTACTCATTCATAAAGGCCATACCGTTAACAAAAGTAACGTTTTGATGCTCGGAATGACATTTAAAGAAAATTGTCCCGACATCAGAAATTCCAAAGTTATCGACATCATTCACGAATTGAAAGAATTTGGAACCAACGTAGAAATTTACGATCCTTGGGCTGATAATGAAGAGGTAAAGCACGAATATGGGGTAGAGCTGATCAAAAATATCGATAAAAAATACGATGCTGTGGTTTTAGCCGTAGCCCACGATGAATTCGAAACCTTCGATCTCTCCAAAATTTCTCATGATACTACCGTGATTTTTGACGTGAAAGCAAAACTTTCAAAAGAAATTATCGACGCTCGATTGTGATATGAAAGTATTAATTACAGGAACTGCTGGGTTTATCGGATTCCATTTGGCCGAAAAATTACTTGGTTGTGGCCATGATATCGTAGGTTTGGATAACATCAACGATTATTACGATGTTCAGTTGAAGTACGACCGCTTGGCATTCCATGGGTTTAATCGCCAACAGGCATCAGAGTTCCATCAAATTCAAACCAGCAGTCTCCATCCTAATTACCGGTTTGTTCGAATGAACCTGGAGGATAAGGCAGAGATCATGGATCTTTTCCAAAAGGAACGATTCGAAGTTGTTATCAATTTAGCAGCTCAGGCCGGTGTACGCTATTCCCTCACGAATCCCGATGTTTATGTTTCTTCCAATGTTCAAGGATTCTTAAACATTTTGGAAGCTGCAAGAAAATATCCCGTTAAAAACCTAATCTATGCGTCCTCGAGCTCGGTTTACGGATTAAACAAAAGTATTCCATTCAAAGAAAGTGATCCAACCAGTCATCCCATTTCATTGTACGCTGCCTCCAAAAAAGCCAATGAAATGATGGCCCATACTTATGCTCAATTGTTTGGAATTCCTGCCATTGGATTGCGATTCTTTACCGTTTATGGCCCTTGGGGAAGACCCGATATGGCACTTTTCTTATTCACCAAGGCCATTACCGAGGGAAAACCGTTTCAAGTTTTCAATCACGGCGATATGAGTCGCGACTTTACCTACGTAGGTGATATCGTAGAATCCATAAAACGCTTGATGGATACCCCTGCCCAATCCGATCCTCTTTGGGATCCCAAACATCCCAATCCTGCCCATAGTTCAGCACCGTACCGAATTTATAATATTGGACATAATTCTCCGGTACAGTTGATGGACTATGTTCGAAATATCGAAAAGTACTTGGGCATGGAAGCCAAAGTTGAATATCTTCCCTTGCAAGATGGAGATGTACCCAATACGTGGGCCGATGTTTCCGAACTCATTGATACCATCCAGTACAAACCCCAAGTAAAAATAGAAGAGGGAATTGATCAATTCGTTAAGTGGTATACCGAGTATTACAAAATTGATGTAAAAAAGGCTTAGGATTTTCACGAAAATTGCTTACTTTTGCAAAAGAAAACACGAAGAGGGGACCGAATGTCCCCTCTTTTTTTCAAATGCCTGAGTTAAATAACGTTCTAGAATCATTCATTCAACAACAATTGTTGGAATCGGACCTTTTTTTGGTTCGATTGGCGATCTCGTCCGATCAGAAAATCATACGAATTTTGGTCGACGGAGATGAAGGAATCAATATCGATCAATGTACCCAGCTTTCAAGAGCAACAGGAACATTTCTTGAAGAAAATGATTTGATTCAACACGCTTACACTTTGGAAGTTTCATCCCCCGGTGTAAGTGAACCCTTGGCCTTCGGCCGACAATACCACAAGCACATCGGTAGAAGTTTGTGTGTTGTGATGCCTTCCAAAGAAAAGATTAAAGGATCGTTAAAACAGGTTGATGAAGATGGTTTCATCCTTGAAATCACCACCAAAGAAAAAGGGAAAAAAGCGGTAACTACCGAACAAAAAATCCTTTTTCAGGAACCCGTAGAAGTAAAAGTAGAAGTATCATTTAAATAAGATTGCCATGCGTAGCGAAGAATTGATTGGCTCGTTTTCGGAATTTAAAGAGTTTAAAATGATGGACCGCGTCACCATGATGCGTATCCTGGAAGAAGTTTTCCGTACCATGTTGAAGAAACGTTACGGGACCGACGAGAACTTTGACTTAATTGTCAATACCGAAAAAGGGGAGATTGAGATTTGGCGAAATCGTGAAGTTGTTGACGATAACTCCGAAGATATTTGGGACTTGGATAAAATTCCTTATGCCGAAGCCATCAAGATCGACGAGAGCATTGAAATCGGTGAAGAACTCATCGAAGAAGTGAAAATCGAGCATTTCGGACGTCGTGCCATTTTGGCCGCCAAGCAGATTTTAGCTCAAAAAATCATCGAATTAGAAAAGGATAATCTTTATCAGAAATACAAAGACCGCATCGGAGAAATCATTTCTGGCGAGGTTTATCAGGTTTGGAAAAAGGAAATGTTGTTGCTCGACGATGAAGGCAATGAGCTGATTCTTCCCAAAACCGAGCAAATTCGCGCTGATTTTTACAAAAAAGGCGAAACCGTTCGTGCCGTCGTTTGGAAGGTGGAAATGTTGAATAACAATCCTCGAGTGATTGTTTCTCGTACCGCACCTTCGTTCCTCGGCAAACTTCTCGAGTTGGAAGTTCCTGAGATTTTCGATGGCCTAATCGTGATCAAGAACATTGTACGCGAACCAGGAGAAAGAGCCAAAGTTGCCGTAGAAAGTTACGATGATCGTATTGATCCCGTTGGCGCTTGCGTGGGCATGAAAGGAAGCCGTATTCACGGCATCGTTCGCGAATTGCGCAACGAATCTATCGACGTTATTCCATTCACCACCAATACTCAATTGTACATCACTCGCGCCCTTTCACCTGCAAAAATTTCATCCATCTCCTTGGATGAAAATCAAAAAAGAGCCGATGTTTACCTTAAACCCGATCAAGTTTCTTTGGCCATCGGTAAAGGTGGACATAACATCAAACTTGCAGCGAAATTAACCGGTTATGAAATCGATGTGTTCC
>JACCEA011777159.1_pt1 | contig 13775 bp, 15 predicted proteins | sample 7449851 | NCBI WGS metagenome assembly JACCEA01 (sample SAMN15323453, study PRJNA562643) | freshwater metagenome | isolation source: river surface water | place: USA:Blue River Watershed | collected 2017-08-18 | reverse complement strand
CTTGTAGTTGTTTGCTGCGTTTTTCAACGTAGGTTTTCAACTGCTTAGTAGTGGCGTTTGCTTTTGGTTTTCTAAGGTTCTTTTTTCTTTTCGGAGTTGAAGAACCAAAAATCATTGATAGGATACCTGCCATTATATTAAAAATTAAAGTGTTTGTAGAATGAATTTTGGTTGAAAAAGAAGTTGTTTAAAACAACTTCTTAATCATTTTGAATACTTTGCCACCTGTCAAAACATTGGCAACAACCAAACCGCCACCAACTTTTACGGCTGTGTCTGCGTTCGGGTTTTCGGCTGCCCAAGTTTTGTACCAGTCGGGAGTGATTGAATCCAAGAAACCAAGCGGTTTTGGTTGGTCTTGTAAACTTTCTTTTACGGCTTTTTTCACAACTCCGATAATACCATCATCGTTGATGTCGTAGTTCAAAAGTCCTTCAACTTCTGAAACCGTTACGCCACCGCCTAAGATTTCCCCAAAACCTTTTTGTTGGAATCCTACCACCTTAAAGGCTATGATGTCATTCGCCCAAACATCGGTTTTGAGCAATGCGTTTGAATCAATCAAACCAAGCGAGTTTGCTTCTTCCAGTGTCAAGATTTCTGTGAGTAAATCTTCGGGGAATGTTGCCGTTTTTGCAATCAATACTGCATCGCTTAAATACTTTTGAGGTTGCAAGTTGATTTTATACACTTCGTTTGGTGCTGTGCCTGTCTTGCTGTCGATTGCAAAGGCTGCCAAACGTCCATTGAGCGAAGGCACGCTTGCTTCTTGCACGATTGCAATATGAATGTTATTCAAAGACGGGTTGTGCGTCCCGATGTTGGTTAAGGCTCTTAATTTTGTTGCCATTGTTTGAGAATTGATTTATGAATACAAAAAATATTACTTCTTTAAAAATGCGTAACCTAACGTTCCGAGTGCTAAACCACCAAGTGCAGTGTTTTGAGGTATGCCTAAAATAGTTTTTTCAGGCGTTTTACTTTCGGGTTTTGGTGTTTCGGTTGGTAGGTCGCCTGTTCCGTCCCAAGGGTCGGAGTAAATAGGGTCGTCGGTTGGTGGTACATTTAAACCGCTACTTTGCATATCCGATATGATTTGAGGCAAGTTGGTATATACACCCGTCCAAAGTCGTTTCAAAAAGTTTTTTACCTGTGTCGATTTGTTTGCAGGCTGTTTCGCTACCAGTTCGGCTATTTTACTGGCCGATGCTGTTGGCAGTCCTTTTGCTTCGGCTATTTCGGTAGTAATTTGCCCCCAACCATCATACTCAACTTCATAGTCTTGACCGTTTTCGGTGTCTATCTTTGCCTGTCCTTCACCAGTGAAAGAAAGTTTTGATTTTAGGGCTGCTTGTTCGCCCAAAATACGAAGACCGTTTTTTTGGTCGTTTGTGAGTTGTTTTTTGAAGTTCAATAGGTTTGCACCTTTTGCCTTCAAGGCTTCAAAACTTCCTGCAAAATTGGTGGGGTCTATCTGTGTTACTGCACCAGTTACGGCTATACCAGTAATAACTGCACCAAGTTTTCTGAATTTAGGGTCTTTTGCAAAGATGCTTGCACCCAAAGAACCGCCCAAAAGTGCAGGAACAACGTTTTGCTTAAAATAAGTAAAGTTTTCCTTTCTGCGTTCCTTTCGGCTTAGTGCTTGCCATTGCTCTTTTGTGTATCCGAGAATATTAGTGCCTGCCATTACTTTTTATTTTTGAAAAGATTTAAGACTGTTTTAATTGCTGCTACCACTTTCGTAGGTATCGAAAATTGTAGTGGTTGGTCGTATGAAATCGGGATTGCCAAAAACGACACATTGCCCAGGATGCGAAAATTCAAAGGTTTTGCTATTACTGGCAACATCGCACGTAAAGTGCTGATAGTGTCGGGTAAATAAGTGTTAAATTGAGCTGTGAAAACATCTGAATTGTTAGGCTTTACAGTTATGGGTTCGGCTATGCTATACGAACCAAATTCAAACACACCTGCTTTGCCTGCATCATAATTGATTCGACCACCAAGTGACTGCACCGTATAGGCCGTTGTGTCGGTGTTTACGATGCGAAATGGCATATCAAACGACAAAAACCAGTTCTTTACTTTGAAGTTTCGAGGAAACAAGAATTTTGGCACGGCCTTAGATGCTGCAACGCCTTTGCGTACGGCCTGCACTGCTACCAGTGCCACTGCACCACCTACAATGTATTTTCCTGCCTTATTCATAGATACTTCGAGACGTTTTTAAGATTTAATTCAATGGCCGAAATTTCCTGTGTCATTAGATAATTACGGCTTTTAAAATAGCTGCTCAAATAACTACGCTTGTATTGTAGCGAGTTACGGAAGACGTTTTGCAGTTCGGTTTGAATTGTCTGCATTTTTTCAAATGTCAGTTCGTTACCGATTTGATTTTCAATTTCAAACTGTACTACATTGAGCCATGAGCGAGTAAACATACTTTCATACGGCTTTGTAGATTGTTGAATCTGAATAGCTACTTTCTGTGCCTGTGAATCTGATAGTACCGACGTGAATGTACTTTCGATTGTATCGGCTATATTGTCCACGTCCTTAGATACAGAATCCTTAGTAACAGTGCCACCACTGGCACTACTATTGAGCCAATAAAATGTAAGTCCTGCACCGACTAAAAAAGCTATTTTGTTCGTCTTAACCATGCACAAACCTACACCGAGTAGTAGTATATTTGCAATTTTCTTTGTATATTTGATTAATTAATGTTAATCCAGTACTACAATGATAACTTACATTTCTGCAAAAGACTTGGTTCGTGTTCGGTCTATTGGTTCTCAAACTGCTGCACGACGTATTCAAAAAGTGAAGAAAGAAAAGAAACTAACGAACACAAACTTGGTATCGTTAGCTGATTACTGCGAAGTTTTGGGAGAAAACTACATAGAATTACTGGCACTCATAAACACTAATAACATAGTAGATTACATTAAGCTATATCACGCCCTAAAAAGTGCCGTTTAAGGGTGGTTTTGGTGTGGTTTAAAATTGGTTATTTTGGTGGTTTTTTCTACACTTTTTCCGATTTCAATTTTTCTCTGCATAAATATCCATCTATCTACGCCTATATATACAGACAGACGGACGGATATATATATATAAGGGATTTCGTCCGTCCGTCCGTCCTTAAACAACCGTTTTTTAGTGCCTAAATGTCCGTCCGTCCGATGCCTAAAAACCAAAAACAAGAAATTTGGTTTTTTGCCTAAAATTTGACCAAAAACCAAATATTATTTGGTACGGACGACGGACGGACGGACGGATTGCCTATATATAGGGATATATCTATCCGTCCGTCCGTACGTCTGCACACAAAATATTCTTTGGTTTGGGGTTTACGAAAGTAGGTTAATTTGATTGGCTTTTCTTGACGGCTCAACGTGTACGTAAATCATGGTTGTTTCTATCTTTTCATGCCCCATAATTTCTTGTAGTGTTTCAACGCTGCCACCATGTGCAAGAAACCTTGTAGCGAAGGTATGACGGGAGTAATGAAACGTAATATCCTTCCCGATATTCAGTTTCTTTGATATTTGTTTTAGGCGAATGTTTATCTTTTGTTCCGAGGGTAAATCAAAGAAAATAGGTGTATCTTTCTTGACTTCACCGATTAGAGACAGGCCGACTTCGTGAATAGGAATGATTAAACGCTTGATTCGCTTCGTTTCCGAAAACTTGCCTTTTACTGGCTCAAAGTCAATATTACCGTTTTTGATGTTTTTGCCACGTATGGCCGTAATATCCGAAATACGTAGCGAAGTGTAGCAAGCAAACAAAAAGGCACGCAAAACAACCTTTTCGGGTGGTGTGGGTAGGTCTGAAAAATAATAGTTCTTGATTGCTTGAAATTCGTTTTCAAATAGAAACTCAATTCGGCCTTCAACCTTTGGCATTTTGAACAATCCACCAAAAGGATACTCAAAAACTATCTTTTCTTTACGAGCAAAATTCATGTACGTACGAACATCTTTTAAACGTGCCCAGATTGTATTTCTTTCATATCCGAGACCCACCAAGTAAGCCTTAAACGATTCGATAAATTCAACACTGATTTTATTAAATGGTAAAACCTTGCAGTATTCACGTAGCTTGTTAATTGATGCCATTTGGGTCTGATAGGTTCTGTATTCAATTTCTTTGCTCTGTTGGCGTAAAAATGCCTTTTTGTAGGCATAGCTTATAAAATCGGTACTTACTGTTTTTTCTTCGAGTTTATGTTTTACGTCCTTTGCACCAGTGTTCGGCTCTCTCTCAAATACTTTATTGATTTTTGATAGTAGGCTGTTTATTTTTTCGGTGGCATCGTTGTACTGTTTCTGACTGGCCGAACCTCTAAGAAGTACACAATTTTCGGTGTCTATGTCTTCAACCGTCCACGATACGCCCGTATTTATGTAGTCATGCCCACCATTGGCCGAAACATAAAACCGTACTGATGCCACACCGTTACGGCTTCTTTGAAGGTTTGGTAATAGTTTTAGTTTATACTTCATAGCAAAAGTTTGAGATTGTTTGAAATAATAAACGGATATAATTAGCTGATACATAGCTAAGTATATCCGTCTTGGTGGTCTCGTCGGGAATCGAACCCGAATCAAACGTTTAGGAAACGCTTATTCTATCCGTTGAACTACGAAACCGATAATATTTCAACAAAAATAAAAAGAATTTGTTTCTATTGCATCAATCAATTCCAATTTCATCAATAAATAACCAAGCTGGGCTGCCTTTGCCAGGGTGATTATCGGGGAGTTTACCATAGTTTTGAGCGACTACCTTTACAAAACGTCCTTTTTTGCCATCAATACCTACGCTTAGTTGTTGCACAACCTTTTCTTCTCCTTCCAAATTTCCTAATGGCATTTTCTTTACACTCGTAAAATTCTTCCCATCTTCCGAAACCAATACTTCTACTTCACGAGGGAGCATAATCCACGAACCTCTCGAACGCAAAAACGCAAACGAAACGGTGTGCAAACTCATCACTTGCCCTAAATCAATCGTTGCATCGAGGTTTTTACCTTCAATTCCTACCCAAGTATCCAAATTTCCTGCTTCGCCTTTTACGCCGTTGGTTAGTCCATAGGTTTCACCACCCAAATATTTTGTTGGTGGATTTGCCATCGTATATTTTCGCCCAGTCGATTTATTGATGTAATAATATTTGCTCATATCCTTGCCCAATTTCTGCCCATTCGCTGTAAAAGCTGCTGCTCTAACTGTTGCATCTTTAGTAACAACTACGCCCGTTGGTTGATAAACTAATGAGCTTGCCGTTGGCTCGGTGCCATCAATCGTATATCTGATAACTGCACCATTATCAGCCGTTTTGAGTTTTACGGCTACTTGGCTTTTGGCGTTTATCGACGAACTCGCAGAAACATCGTAGTACGCATTTGAGTAATTGACGGCCAAAAATCTGAGACGCTCAAAGTGCGTTTTGAGTCGAGTCGTGAAATCTTTATAATCTTTAGTATTTGGAGCTGCCCAGCCTACTTCTGCTAAAGCCGATGCTCTTGGAAATACCATATATTCGGCGTGGCTTGGTGTGGCAATATATTCAGTCCAGACGTTGCCTTGCACGCCCAAAATATGTTTGGCTTGCTCGGTCGTGATGCCCGCAGGAATTGGGTTATACGAATACACTTTTTCGAGTGGTAAAAATCCACCGATTGCTACTGGCTCTGATGATGGGTCTGATTGATAAGCATCTAAATAGCAGTGGCTTCCAGGAGTCATGATGGCATCGTGGTTTTGTTTCACCGCTTCGATTCCCCCCTCAATTCCTCTCCACGACATACTGGTTGCATTAGGCGAAATTCCTCCTTCCAAAATCTCGTCCCAGCCAATCATTTTTTTGCCTTTCGAGGTCAAAAATTTGTCGATACGTTTAATGAAATAGCTTTGAAGTTCGTGTTCGTCTTTCAAGCCTTCTTTTTTCATTAATTCCTGACAAAACGGACTGTTTTTCCACGAAACTTTCGGACATTCATCGCCTCCGATGTGTACATAATTACTTGGAAATAAAGCGATTACTTCGGTCAGTACATCTTCTAAGAAAGAAAACGTTTGTTCGGTCGGGCAGAAAACGTCGTCATAAACGCCCCATTTTACACCCACTTCGTAAGGGCCTTTTGAGCACCCCAATTCTGGATAAGCCGCCAAAGCTGCCATTGCATGACCTGGCATTTCGATTTCGGGAATTACGTTTACGAATTTCTTTTGGGCATATTTTACTACTTCCGAGATTTGCTCTTGGGTGTAAAATCCACCGTAAGGTTTGCCATCAAAACGTTGGTCGGTATAATGCCCTTCCATTGATTCTTTGCGTTTTGAGCCAATTTCGGTCAATTTTGGGTATTTTTTTATTTCAATTCTCCAGCCTTGGTCGTCGGTTAAGTGCCAATGAAGCGTGTTCATTTTGTGTAAAGCCAACAAATCAATATATTTTTTGACAAAAGAAACTGGGAAAAAATGACGACTAACATCGAGCATCAAACCACGATACCCAAACTGTGGACGGTCATAAATTGAGCAATTCGGAATGCTCCATTTTACACCATTGGCCGCCGAACTGCTATAAATTTCGGTAGGAAGTAGCTGCAAAAGGCTTTGTAAAGCATAAAATTCGCCCTTTGCCGTTGAGGCTGAAAGTATCACACTATTTGACTCAACTTTTAAGGTATAATCTTCTTCGCCCAAAGTTTTATCGCCCGATTTTGGGCTGAGTGGCATAAAAATAATGGCTTTTGTAGTGGCAGGAGCAAAGCCTGTCAGGTCAAATTCTTCGATGTTGAGCGTCATGCCCGAAGTAATCAGAAAACGCTCGGCAAGCATTTCTGCCAACGGACGTAACTCTGCGTTAGTTCTCGGAATTAAAATCTTGGTTTGGGCATTAACCACAAACGAGCCAGCCGATTGGATGAGTTGTGTGGGTTTAGGGATAATGGCATATTTGTTTTGTGCAAAACTATAAACCGCTAAAACCGTGAGGCATAGCACGCTGAAAACTTTCTTCATGATGAATTGGAGGGTTTCTGAATTTTTAGGAAAACGAAATTCGGCTTTTCGTGGTATAATTGCAAACAAAAATTTATTTTTTTATTTTTGAGTTAATAATAAATTATTTTAATAAATTCAAAAAAGTGTGCCACACTTCATTATCAGCGATAACAGGGTGTGCCACACTTGTATTATTGAAATCTATAAGCCTTACAGGTTTTTTAATTATCTTTGCAGTCCAAAAAGAGAAACGAATGGCAAAGGATAATTATTTAGAGAAACTCAACCCACCACAAAGAGAAGCAGTAACACACCCCGAAGGCCCATTGATGATTATTGCGGGTGCAGGCTCGGGCAAAACCCGTGTGCTTACTTACCGCATTGCGTGGTTGATTGAGCAAGGTGTTGACCCTTTCAATATTTTGTCGTTGACGTTTACCAACAAAGCAGCGGGCGAAATGCGTCAGCGTATCGAAGCTGTTATTGGAAACGATGCCAAAAATCTTTGGATGGGAACGTTTCACTCAGTTTTTGCCAAAATCCTGCGTTTTGAAGGAAAAAGACTTGGTTATACTTCTGACTTTACGATTTATGATACCGATGATTCAAAATCTTTGATGCGAACAATTATCAAAGAATTGGGTCTGGATGATAAAACCTACAAACCAAATTACGTACTGAATCGAATCTCGAGTGCCAAAAATGCTTTGGTTTCGTGGGAGGCTTACGCCAATAATCCTGTGTATATGGAAGACGATAAAGCCGCCCGAATGCCTGAAATCGGCCGACTTTATAAGATGTACGTGTTGCGTTGTTTCCAAGCAAACGCCATGGATTTTGATGATTTGCTTTATAATACCAACGTACTTTTCCGCGACCATCTCGATGTTTTGAACAAATATCAGCACAAGTTTAAGCACGTGATGGTCGATGAGTTTCAAGATACCAACGTTTCGCAGTATCTCATCACTCGTAAGCTTTCGTCGGTGCATCAGAATATCTGTATCGTGGGCGATGATGCCCAAAGTATTTATGCGTTCCGTGGGGCAAATATTCAAAATATCCTCAATTTCAAGGCCGATTACCCCGATTTAAAAGTCGTGAAACTCGAACAAAATTATCGTTCGACCCAAACGATTGTCAATGCGGCTAACTCTGTCATTGCTCGTAATAAAGAGCAGTTGGAGAAAAATGTTTTCTCAGAAAACGAAGAAGGAAGTAAAATCGAAGTCATAAAAGCCGCTTCTGATAACGAAGAAGGGCGTTTGATTGCCACCAATATTTTTGAAGAAAAGAACAATCATAGCTTAAAAAATACCGATTTTGCGATTCTTTACCGCACTAATGCTCAGTCGAGAGCGTTTGAAGAGGCATTAAGAAAACTCAATATCAAATACCGAATTATTGGCGGATTATCTTTTTACCAACGAAAAGAAATCAAAGATTTACTGGCTTACCTTCGATTCACGATAAACCAGAACGACGAAGAGGCTTTCAAACGCATCATTAATTTACCCAAACGTGGCATTGGCGATACGACAGTTGCCAAAATAGTGGTTACAGCTGCCGAAAATGGCAAGTCGGTTTGGGAAGTAGTGAGCAATATCAATCAGTACATTGCTGGTCGTGCTGCTCAAACGATTGATGATTTTGCGACGCTCATCAAAAGTTATGGTTTGATGATTGAAGAAGGCAAAGATGCTCATACGGTGGCTTCGTACATTGCCAAAACTTCGGGACTTTTGAAAGAATTGTACGATGATAAAACCGTTGAAGGTTTGGCTCGCTACGAAAATATTCAAGAATTACTCAACTCAATCAAGCAATTTGTTGATAATCCCGAAAACGAGGAGGTAACCTTGAGTGCGTTTTTGCAGACAGTTACGCTCATGACCACCGCCGACCAAGAAGATGAAGATGGCGACCACGACCGTGTGACGCTCATGACGATTCACGGAGCAAAAGGTTTGGAGTTTAAGTATGTCTATATTGTGGGTTTGGAAGAAAACCTTTTTCCATCGCAAATGATGCTTTCGAAACGAAGCGATTTGGAAGAAGAACGCCGTTTGTTTTATGTGGCCATCACTCGTGCAGAAAAGAAATTGACCTTGAGTTATGCCGAAAGTCGTTATAATTATGGCCGTTTGAATTACTGCGAGCCGAGTCGTTTTTTAGAAGAAATTGACCCGAAATACTTGCAAATTTCAAGAAGTAGAGTGATTTCCTACGGAAACAGCGATTTGAGAAATGACCGACCAGCAACGAGTTCGCCTGTTCCATCAGGCTTTACGAAGAAAGAAACCCTCATTTCTAATTTACGACCTGTACAGAAAGCTGCTCCAGTGAATCATACCCCAACGGGTGATTTTGTGGCAAGCGATACCTCAAACCTAAAAGCAGGTGATAAAGTTGAGCATCCGAAATTTGGTTATGGCACAGTTACGAAAATGGATATCAATGGCAACGACCGAAAAGCAACCATCAAATTTGATGCTCAAGGACAAGGTGAGAAAACGCTTCTGTTGAGTTTTGCAAAGTTGAGAATTGTGGAATAGTATTTCTTTAACCGTGTCACGCTCAGCGTGTCACGGTTTTAGTTGTTATACCCGAATTATGATAATATCAGAGAGTTTGGTGGTATAGCTTGGAGAAAGTTTTTCTTGCTTCATTTTCCAAGTCTTTTTAGGGTCTTGTGACCCTAATTTTATTTTCTGCTGGCCAAACATCGTATTCAATTTATCAATAGACTGCATGAGTTTTTTGTGGCGTTCGTCGCTGTTTTCAAAAATACTCATTTGTGTTTTATCTTCATCCGTAAAATCTTGTACGATTACGCCAGCCCTTTTGTATTCATAGCCTTCTCGAAAAATAACGGACAGAGCTTTTAAGGCAAAATTTGAAATTTCAATGCTCGAATTGGTAGGAAAGGGTAAATTCAGCACAATACTACGGTTGTATTGCGGTAAATCAATTCTATGCCGATTGGTTTGAATAAATACCATCACCGAATTGCAACAAGATTTTTGTAAACGTAGTTTTTCGGCACACGAAACCGCAAAAGTCGAGATACGTTCTTCCAAAAAATCTCGTTCAGCATGATTCCCTTCAAACGAACGAGTAATGGCAATATTCTTTTTTTGTTGAGCTTCTTCTAAATCGAGGGTTGGTTTTCCTTCTAAATCACGTTTTAGGCGTAGCCCAACAATAGCCATATTATCTTGTACCCATCTATCATCGAGCAGCGTAAAATCAAGAGCTGTTTTTACGCCAATAGCTTGCAAACGTTTGGCGTGTTTACGGCCAATTCCCCAAACGTCTTCTATTTTTAGCCATCTTAGGGCTTTTATGCGTTTTTCTTCATCATCAATCAAATAAACGTTATTGGTGTGTTGCGGAAATTTCTTGGCGATTCGGTTGGCTACTTTGGCAAGTGCTTTGGTGGGGGCAATGCCCACGCTTATCGGTATACCTGTGCCTTTTGTTACTCGGCGGTGCATAGATTCACCGATATGTTGGAGATTAAAGCGTTCAAAACCTTCAAATTTAATGAAAGCTTCGTCGATGCTGTAAACTTCCATTTCGGGGCTAAAATCATTCAAAATGGTCATTACTCGCTGACTCATATCGCCATAAAGTGCAAAATTTGCCGAGAAAACCTCAATGCCATTTTGCTCAAAAAACTTTTCCCACTGGTAGGCTGCTGCACCCATTGGCACACCCAATGCTTTTGCCTCATTGCTTCGAGATATTACGCATCCATCATTGTTGGAATACACCACAATAGGTTTACCAACGAGGTTTGGTTGAAAAACTCGTTGGCAGGAGGCATAAAAATTATTGCAATCGACTAAGGCAAACATCAGAATGATTTGATAGAAAAAGTAATGATTCCCCAGATAATAAAATCGTTTTCTTCGGTAACTTTTATAGGTTTATAATCTTCGTTTTCGGCGAGTAGCCAGCATTGCTTTTTCTCGATTCGTATTCGTTTGAGCGTAAACTCGCCATCAATAAAACAAACTGCAATTTTATTGTTGATGGGTTCTAAACTTTTATCAATTATCAGAATATCGCCATCAAAAATTCCAACGTTTTTCATCGAATGCCCTTTTACGAACCCACAGAAAGTTGAAGGTTTATTTTTGATAAGGTATTTATTGAGGTCGATGGATAATTCGGTAAAATCAAGAGCAGGCGAAGGAAACCCCGCACTGATTCCGATATCAACAAAGGGTAATCTCAACTCTGTTTCGGCCGAAAGAGGCGTAATATCAATGGTTGAATCTTGTATTTGAATAACTGACATAGCGTTGATGACAAATAATATTGCTAAGATATTGATTTTGTGGTTAGGTAGGGTGCATATCTTTAGTAATTTGTGGAAAGTTGAAGTTTTTATTGTGTATGAAAATCAAGATTTATAAATTGTAGTAAAATTTATTAGATTATCATGACAGTCGCAACACTTAAAAAAAACATAAGCTTTTTGATGTAGTGCAAAAAAACTCAATTGCCGTCAGTTTTAACTGACGGATAAGTGAAAAATAACAACAAGTTTGGCTTTAGCCTAAATTAAAGATGTTGATTTAGACTAAAGTCAATTCAATTTTTATTCTTTGAGTACCCGTCAGTTGAAACTGACGGCAATGAAAATTCACTATACAGTCTGTATTAATTAGAAGTCAATAACAAAAAACTCCAGCGAACTTCGCTGGAGTTTTTTGTTAGAATATCTTATAAAAACCTCGCTTTCAACTCAGGTGTAGGAATTCGGCAGGCGTCAGTTCTACCAAAAATTCGATAACGGTTGCGTGCCACTAAATCATAGACAGGGTCTCGGAGAAAGGCTGGAATGATTTTGAAAATATAAAAAAGCTTCCAAATTCCATCCATTCGACGAGCGATTTCGAGTGCTGCATCTGATTTTTGATAAACTTTATCGCCCTCAATAGACACAATACTATCAAAATCTCGGGTTTTTAGACCATTCTCTTCGAGTAATTCTTGACCAACTTCTGATTGCAAAGCTGCAAATTTGAAAATACCTTTACTATCTCTATCAATGATGAAATTGATAGAAGCATTGCAAAAATTACAAACACCATCGAATAGAATAGTCATAATGTTTTATGGAAAAAGGAAGGCTTCATTCTGAACGAAGCCTTCCTTTAATATTACTTCATCGAAACCGATTTAGCTGGTGCTTCGGCCTCCAAACCATTTTGGTTATTGTATTTCGATGGGCATTTCAATAAAATTTGGTCAGCCTTGAAGCATTTATTTTCTAAATCCATTTTACCAACAACTACCAATTTCTCTGATTTATCTAAATCGGTTGGTTTTGGTTGATTATACACCACTTTCGACTCATAATTTAATGAGTCTATCATGATAAATTCAAAATGATTGGGGTCAACCGATGGTTCGTAAACCATTCCCGCAAAATTTCCCGAAGCATCTTTCTTCAAAGAACCAACCACGTGCATTGATTTGGTGCTGCCTTCTTTGGCAACTTGCTCAGCTTCGCTAAAGCCAACATACGTACTGGCATCGCCCACTGTCGAGATGATGATTGCGATTGCCACCGCAATGATTCCGAGTGCTATGATATGTGATTTTTTCATATTATTGAAAGTCCACGGTCAACTGACCATAGACAATAGTTTTTGTTAAAAATAATGTTGCAAATCTTGTCTTACTATCGACCATTGACTGCCGACTATAGACCTTTTTCAATCTTACTTATCTTTCTATCTAACAAAACTAAGTAGGTAATAATTCCTACAAATACGATAGTGATTACGCCTACAACTACCCAAATTTTGCCATCGGCACGCATTTGGTCGGCCATTTGTACCTCTTCTTGAGCGAATACATTGAATGAGGTAAGAAGCACTACTAAAAATGATATGATTTTTTTCATTATTGTTAAAATTTAACGGATAAAAAAATTTAGTTTGAACGTAAACGTTCGATAATGCGTAGGCGAATGCGTAAACTTGTAATCCAAACACCTAAGAGTGTCCAACCGATAACGGCAGGGTAAAAAACCATACGCATCGCATTGTCCATGTCGTATTTACCAAAGGCTGGATTTCCACCATTTCCTGGATGAAGTGAATCGGTTAGTCTTGGTAAAATCCAAACTAATGGAATGAAAGTTGCGAATGCGAAAATGTTATAAATAGCTGATAGTCTCGCTTTTCGTTGTTCATCTTCAAATGAACTTCTGAGAATAAAATAAGAAGAGTATATTAAAAGTCCAACCTCAACGGCAATGATTTTTGGGTCTTTCGGAAGCCAATCGCCCCACGTATATTGTCCCCAAAGCGAGCCAGTCATAAAGCCTAAAATTCCAAAAAAGATAGCCACATTAGCAAATTCGACCGAATATTCATCGTCTTGGATATTTCCGTTACGTAAATACTTAATCGCAAACCACATCGAAGCCGTCATTAATGTCATCATTCCAAACCACAATGGCACATGGAAATACACATTACGGATTGTTTCGTTTAATATTGGCTGGCGTGGCACAATACCAATTAGTCCTCGAATAATAGTGTAGAACAATAAGACTACACATAAAATTTTCCACCAAGTTTTTTTCATAAGCCTCGTAGCGGCGAACCGCCCTAACCCCCGATGGGGGATTTTTTATAAATAATTAATAATAATGCCATCCAAAACTCCCCAATCGGGGGCAGGGGGGCTAACTTCTCCATAAAAATGGAAAGAGTAAATAACTAATT
>JACCEA012086801.1_pt1 | contig 13777 bp, 11 predicted proteins | sample 7449851 | NCBI WGS metagenome assembly JACCEA01 (sample SAMN15323453, study PRJNA562643) | freshwater metagenome | isolation source: river surface water | place: USA:Blue River Watershed | collected 2017-08-18 | reverse complement strand
GATGCCTGCAGTAGCAATGGAAAAAAGCTCGTGTCGCCTTCTGTACTTTCCAAGTTGTTTGTGTTTGGTGAGTTTATCAAAGATAAAAAAAGGAATGAAACCGTAAAATTTTCATTCCTTGATTTAATATGATCGGAGATCGTTCTAGAATGGAAGATCGTCTTTTGGTGCACTTGGTGTTCCGGCACCTGCGTCAAAATTCATATCATTGAAACCCGGTACATCTCCCGAAAGACCTTCAACAGATGGTAGTTCGCTGTGCTCTTTTCTTTTGTCAAGCATTACCAGATTATCACCTATGATCTCAGTACTAAATCGGCGGTTCTTGTCTTTGTCCTCCCACGATCGAGTGCGGATGCGCCCTTCCAGATATATGAGGCTGCCTTTGTGCAGATACTTCTGTGCCAGTTCTGCCAGTCCGCGCCACAACACTACGGTGTGCCATTCGGTCTGCGAAATAAGTGTACCATTTTTGTCTTTATATGTCTCGGTTGTTGCCAACGGAAACTTTGCTACTGCTATATTCCCTTCCAGATGCTGCAGATCGGGTTCACGGCCCAGATTACCAATCAAAACTACCCTGTTGACGCCTCTCATAATATTATCATTTTGGCTCTAAGAAAAAAATGTACTACATAATTCCTCTTAAAAGTATAAAAAATTCTGTAAAAAAGAAATAAGTGTTTTAGGAAAGGCTAACTTTTTTATTTCGCTGTTACTCAGCCAGCTACCCCCGGTAATTGTAGGAGCAATGTCGGAGTTTATTTCTATCGTATATAATTCTGAGTGTATAAGTTGATGGGTCAGTCGCTGCTTGGTACGTGCCAGAAAAACAATCTCATTTGCAGGCACTGTTAAACCGCAATCTGCAACAAATAGGGCGAGCTCATTTACAGAAGGTGCTCCCTCTGACTCGAAAAGAAGCGGTTGATGCAGGTTTTCCCATATATCTCCGGGGCCGCGTTTGCCTATCCAGGTGCGGCCGCGGTGGTGCAGCAGGATGAAGGTGAAATGCCGTTCCTTCACTTTTATCTTCTTGGCTTTTACCGGCAGCAGGTCCACCGTCTGTTGTCGGTTGGCCACACATTGAGAGGCCAGCACACAGTCGGCACAGCGCGCGTTAGAAGGTGTGCACTGGGTGGCTCCGAAATCCATGATGGCCTGATTGTAGGCGGCGCTGCGGTCACCATCAAGCAGGTCGTCGGCCAATTGGGCGAACTGCTTCTTTCCCTCGGTGCTGTCTATGGGTGTTGCAATGCCCATATAGCGCGACAGAACACGGTAAACATTGCCGTCAACAACGGCTACCGGCCTGTTGAAAGCGAAGGAGGCAATAGCCGCGGCTGTGTACGGGCCAATGCCTTTAAGCTTCAGAAGCCCTTCATAGGTGTCAGGGAAGACGCCCTTGTGCTCTGATGCTATGACGCGGGCGGTGGCCAGCATATTCTTGCAGCGACTGTAATAGCCCAGTCCCTGCCAAAGCCTGAAGACATTGTCTTCGGCGGCAGCAGCAAGATCCGTCACGGTAGGGTAGGCCTCAATGAACCGCATATAGTAGGGGAGCCCCTGCTGCGCACGGGTTTGCTGCAAAATCACTTCCGACAGCCATATCCGGTAGGGATCGCGTTCTTCCTTCCACGGCAGTTGGCGGTCGTTGATCGTGTGGTGCCAGTCAAGGAGTTTTCGGGTAAAGAACTGGTGCTCGTTTTGCTTCTTTGCCATTGACCGCAAAATACACCTTTCGGCCGTTGTCGGGTCATCCGTCCCAAAGTAGTATTGGCATTGAACCCTGCGTTTTCACACGTATTCAACAGCGCCAAAAATACCCTTAAATATCCCATGATAACCGCTACTTTTGCAGCAAGTAATACTGCCAGATGACTACAGAGCAACTTAAAGAAATGGCCACGCAGGTGCGCCGCGATATTGTAAGGATGGTACACAAGGTGCAGAGCGGCCACCCTGGCGGCTCGCTGGGTTGTACCGAGTTCCTCACGGCCTTATACTTCAAGATCATGGACCGCAAGCCCGGTTTTGATATGGATGGAGTGGGTGAGGATGTGTTCTTTCTGTCAAATGGTCATATTTCCCCGGTGTTCTACAGTGTTCTGGCACGTTCAGGATACTTCCCTGTAGTGGAGTTGGCTACGTTCCGTCATCTGAATTCGAGGTTGCAAGGACACCCTGCGACTCACGAACATTTGCCGGGTGTGCGCATTGCCAGCGGGTCGCTGGGTCAGGGATTGAGTGTGGCTGCAGGTGCGGCGCTGACCAAAAAACTTAACAAAGACAATCATATAGTTTACTCACTTCATGGCGATGGCGAGTTGCAGGAAGGACAGAACTGGGAAGCGATCATGTTTGCCGCACACCACAAAGTTGACAACCTGATATCCACTATTGACTTTAACGGTCAGCAGATCGATGGTCCCACCAACGACGTGATGAACCTCGGTTCGTTGCGCCAGAAGTTTGAAGCATTCGGCTGGGCTGTACTTGAAATGAACGGTAACGATATGGCTGATGTGCTGACGGTGATGGCTGAAGCTAAAGCGGCTACCGGAAAAGGCAAGCCTGTATGTGTGCTGATGCATACTGCAATGGGCAAGGGCATCAGTTTTATGGAAGGCACCCACGAGTGGCACGGTATTGCACCGAATGACAAACAACTTGAAGACGCTTTGTCACAGTTAGGTGAAACCAGCTATGGCGATTATTAGTAGCCGGGTGTTGGTTTGTGATATTTTCGGTAAATTTGAATAGAGCACGCTCAGGTTGCTCATTGATTAAAAAGACCTGCATCCATTATGAACCGGACACGCCCTTACCGAATAATGCTGTTAATGTTGATGGTTGCCCTGTTTGCAGGTTCATGCACCAAGGCTCCGATCGGTTCACCATCAGTTAGGATACTCGGAAAGTGGAAAAAAGTGAAATTCGCGACAGACGATAACGCGAACGGCTTGCTCGATAGCTGGGAGTTCAGGAATGCGAATTCAGCTGTGGTGAACACACTGGACTTTAACAAGGATAGTACTGGTTTGGAGACAAGTACCGGGTCACCGGATCTGCCCTTTACGTGGTACATTAATGCGGAGCAAACTCTTAAAATAGAGTATAATACAGGTGATGCATTTTTTTACAAGATCATCCGGCTGGATGGCGGAAAATTACAAATTACCGCAAAAACCCAGATAGGTTTGGCAGGGTATTATTACGATGCTCAATAGCAGTACTACCCTCAGGGATGCCTGATATGATTCTCTGAAGATTATTTATACATTTGAGTCCGTTGAGGCGCTGTAAGGTGGAACTCAACAAGTGAAACAGTAACTACACAATAAAATAATAAACATGGCAAAGATCAAAGTAGCAAATCCGGTTGTGGAACTCGACGGAGATGAAATGACCCGAATAATATGGAAATACATTAAAGAGAAACTCATCCTCCCATATCTGGATATCGATATAAAGTACTACGATCTGGGGCTCGAATACCGCGACCAAACAAACGACCAGGTGACCATTGATGCCGCTAACGCCATCAAACAATACGGTGTTGGTATCAAATGTGCTACTATTACCCCTGACGAAGCAAGGGTTACTGAATTCGGACTGAAGCAGATGTGGAAAAGCCCGAACGGCACTATCCGCAACATTCTTGATGGTACTGTGTTCCGTGAGCCGATCGTTATGAACAATGTACCGCGTCTGGTTCCAAACTGGACAGCACCGATCTGCATCGGTCGTCACGCTTTTGGTGACCAGTACCGCGCCACCGACTTCGTGGTAAAGGGAAAGGGCAAGCTCACCATCAAATTTGAGGGCGAAGACGGTACTACCATCGAGCATGAAGTGTATAACTTCAAAGATGATGGTGTAGCATTAGCGATGTACAATACCGACGAATCAATAACCGGTTTCGCGCGTGCGTGCTTCAACCTGGCATTGCAGAAGAAATGGCCTTTGTATCTGTCAACTAAGAATACCATCCTCAAGAAATATGACGGACGTTTCAAAGATATCTTTGAGGACATCTATCAGAAGGAGTTCAAAGCTGCTTTCGATAAGGAGAACCTCGTTTATGAACATCGCCTTATCGACGATATGGTAGCGAGTGCATTGAAATGGAACGGAAATTTTGTGTGGGCGTGTAAGAACTATGACGGTGACGTGCAGAGCGATACAGTTGCACAGGGCTTCGGTTCACTCGGACTTATGACTTCAGTATTGGTTACTCCTGACGGACAGACCATGGAGGCAGAGGCAGCACATGGTACCGTAACACGTCACTACCGTGAATACCAGAAAGGCCGCCCAACATCTACCAACCCGATCGCATCCATCTTTGCATGGACGCGTGGTCTGGCGTTCCGCGGCAAGCTTGATGGTAATAATGATCTCATCAACTTTGCAAACGCATTGGAGCAGGTGTGTATCGAGACTGTAGAAAGTGGCAAGATGACCAAGGATCTGGCAGTGTGCATCCATGGTAACAAAGTGAACCATGGAGAACATTACCTGTACACTGAGGAGTTCCTTGACGCACTGAACGAGAATCTGATCAAGAAGCTTGCATAAATAATTAGCTTGAAGTTAATAGGAACGGGCCGGTTTTCCGGTCCGTTCCTATTTTAACATAACTATATGTGTATACGGCATAAATGCAACTCACTGATCAATTAATTTGCTCAAAAGCCAACACATGACGACCGCAAAAAACAAATACAAATTTGCTAAATGGACAGCGCTAATAACAGTGGTCCTGTTCTTCACCCTGATCGGATTTCCTTCCCTCATTCGCAAGCACCCTGTTACCCTGGCAGAATCAAAGCCTCTAGCTGAGAAGACGATATACAAAACCATATACAGTACAGACGACAGCGCGTCGCTCATAGGTTTCGAGTTGCATACATGCAATCATCTTGAAGGAAGATCTGTTGTGAAACAATGTAGTGTTATTGTTAGAGAGATGGACCCTGAGAAGGATAACTATAAGACGTATTGCAAGGACATAGCAAAGGATCTGCTTGAAATGTACGGCAAAGAGAAGTTGTCTGTTAATATATCCGACAGCTTTGAAGCGTACACTTTGGCTATCGACGAATCGCGGCTACTGACAGCTGATGAGCAGCGATATGTAGCCGCGCACAAAATAGCAACCGTGTACACGTCTGAAGAAGACGGTCATTTGTACACGCGGCTATTATACTATCCTGACGCAGAGAATAGACTAACGGAGCACGAACCGTTGCTAACCGTCGAGTCAGCACGATCCAATACTTTTTAGTTTTGTATCGTTCTTCTAATCCGACGGTGACTTGTTCTGATTACTCCTCGGCTGGCTTCGGGAGTGCTTTCTCGAATTTCGCATTGTATTCTTCAGCGCGACCCATGTCGCGGGTCTGCTGCGCTATCTGAATTGCGAGGCGGTACGGTTGATCATTATACGGGTCTGCCGCTATTGCCTGATCTATCTCGCCGTATGCAGCATTCGCGTTGCCGGTCATTGCGTAAGTATAAGCAAGGAAGAAGTGACTGAATGAAGGATTGAATTTTTCAAGCCCCTTGTAAAGCTTCATTGCTTCTTCTACCTTTCTTTCTTTGAGTAATATTCCGCCTATTGTCTGGTATACATTGATATCCGCCGGGTGCTTTTTGAGCGCCTGATTGCCCGCATAGATCGCAGAATCATTCTTTCCTTCGGCTTCATACAACCTCATCATTTCAGCCCAAACCAACTCATTGCCGGGGTACTCCTGTAACGACTCAAGGAACATCGCTTTCGCCTCAGCGTATTTCTTTTCCTTCATCAGTTCAAAGCCAGCAAGGTCCTTTTTGGTCTTACGTTTCAATATTGCAACTATTGGCACACCGTCCACTTTTACCGTGTGTATGGTCTCTTCCGGTGGCCAGTTGCCGCTGTTGAGCTGAGCCGCGTCTACGAAGCGTGAGAATATGATGCAATAATCCCAGTCTTTACTGTAACGATCGTAGAAGCGAATGTAAGACGGACTTGGTGCAAATGGTTCTTTGAAGTCCGGATGCTGAGCAGCAAAGGCTTTGTATACATCGTCCTGCCTGAAATCGGCGTATCGTTCGTACATGCCGGCATACTTTGAAGGCAGGTTCTTACGATTGGCCTGGTATAGTGCAGCGATCATAGGGTAGGTGGTATTAGTGCCGATGACAACCTTTTTGTCAGCGACGTGTTCATGCTCCAATAACCAGTTGGTTGCTTCTTTCACACCTATCATGTAATAGTCGGTCTCATACTTTCCGTACATGCCTTTCAGTCCCCCCGCTATTTCGTTGTAATACAATGATTCGTAGGGGTGATTGGCAGCAACAAACTTTGCAGGTAGTGCCAATCCTGCGATAACCAGGACAAGGCCCGTGTATTTTAGCGCAGCTTGGTTGGAGCCCACCAGCCAGTTCCAACCCATTGCAGCGATGACCACGATCGGAGGATATACAAAGAGGAAGTGCCTCCAACCATCGTACAAAGATGAATTTTTATGAACCGCATATGCAATGGGGAATACTATCGTGAATATCAAAAACAGTGAGAAAATGAACGTATCACGATGCTTTTTGGCAAGCGAACCGACTACAGCCATACCTATCGCACTACCGATCAACACGACGATTGGTGCAGTATAGAGAATGTACTTTGGGATGTAGAACCAAGGCACCTGATTGCTTTGGATCTTATTGCCGTCATACAACATTCCGATGTTGACAAAGAAGTTTGACATGATCTTCAATGCTTCCAGCGGTTTGCTGACAATACCCAGGTGGGCGTATGGCCAGAAAAGTACCGCAATGAGGTAACCGGCAGCCGAAACTATTGCAAACTGCTTGATGGTCTTGCCGTTCAAGGCAGCCTTAACCTGCTTAGTAAGGACTGCATATACGAGCAGGAACAGCAAGAGGTAGGCTATGAGCAGGAATCCCCCGATGCGGACGCCCATTGCCCAGCCGATACTACCTATAAGCCCGAGAATGTGGCGTGCAGTTGGGTTGGGGAGTGCTTTAAGGAATTGAAGAATGAAGTAAATGCCAGCTGTGTATCCAACAGAGAAAGGAATATCCTTCGGGTTAGCAAAGTTGTGCCCAAACCAGCTGGGGGATAACGCGAGGAAAACAACGGTGAGCAATGCAGCATTCCATCCTGATAAAAATTTAGCCAGCTTGCCTGCATAAATGATGCCTATGGCGCCGACAATTGCATTGATGAAATGCATGGTGGTGTAGTGGTCCCAGGGGTGGAACACATTGAACACAAATGCCGTGATGAAGTCGAAAATACCACCATAGTACTGTATACCTGTGGTAGATATCTGCGCTTCGGTGTCGCCGTTGAAGAAGTAATTATAGATGCTGTTACCGTAGTCGAAATGCCAATGTTCGTCACCGGACACAGAATATTGAAAACTCAAAGCAGGCATGGCGATCATCAATATGAGGCAAAGAACATTGAAAGCTGCCCGGCCCCTGATGCGTGACTTTTGTTCGGGTGTGGCGATAGCCGGAATATTGAACGGAAGGCGGAATGTATTATATATCCATGTCCGTAGAGATATTCCGAGCACACCGAAGAACATTTTTATTGAATCTCTCAGCATGTTTACTTTGCTGTCGGGCATATTCTCCCAATTGACCGGCATTTCAACAATCCTGATGTCGTTTAGATCTGCTTGATATAGTAGTTCTACATCGTGCTCCCAACCAGTGCTTTGCATATTGCCGAAAAGGAAGTCTGCTACGTCGCGAGGATACAACTTGAAACCACATTGGGTGTCACGTAGTTGCAGTGTAGTGCAGACCTGGACGATGCTGTTAAAGACACCACCTATTACCTTTCTTTTTTTAAGCGCTTTTACATTTCCATCTTCATGTTTGCGAGATCCAATATAAACCGCCCGCTCCCCGGAAAACAGATCTTTTTCTTTCCTTTCCCATTGAATCAGATCGGATGGCCGGGTTGACATATCGGCGTCAAGCGTCAGCACATAGTCGCCCTTTGATACACTGACCCCGCGTTTCAGCGCAGCGCCTTTGCCACCGTTCGGGATCACTTTTTCTATGCGCAGCTTGTCTTTTAAGAAGGAATATTTGGCTGCTACTGCTGATTCGATTTTCTGAACCGTATCATCTTTACTTCCATCGTCAACAACGATCACTTCATAATTTCCCTTCCACTTGCTTTCAAAATCAGCTATTCCCTGGAGCATGATGTCAACCCTTGCCGATTCATTATAACATGGAATAACCAGTGAAAGCAGGAAGTCTCGTGTCACGGAATTGGAGCTATTATTTGTATTTGTAGTCTGGGTTTGTTTCATTGCCGTGGGAATGTTATTAATTCACGTTGCCAATGTACACCCAGTCGCCCTGGATATTTGTACACACGTTGTCTTTGATGTTGATCTCTTTTTGGAGGTAAGCCGCGATGGGATAAAAATTCAGGTGAAGGTCCATTGTGTAATAATAGTATCTCTGACATGGAGTCACAATTATCACTTGTTTTCGGGCCACGCGCTTCAGTTCTTCTATAGCAGGTTGCACGTCTCTGAGGTGTTCGATAGTATGTGAGCACGTCACCACATCAAACGATTTATCTTCAAATGGCAATTTGTAGATGGTACCCCTTTTGTATGCGGCCTTCTTGAGCGTCGGGATATTGTCGTAAAGATCGCAGCCTGTTGTTTCCAGATTGGTATTGTCTCCAATGTGGTTCAGGAGAAAACCACGGCCGCAACCCACGTCAAGCAGGGAACGGGCGTCTTTATGAATGGAATCGACCAGATATTTTATGCTTGGCATATTCATGTCGGTAGGGCGGTCGTAGGCCAGGCAATCCAAATTGCGGTAAACTTCAGAAAACTCCTCCTCTGTGAGGGTATAGGCAATATCTTTGAAATCCATATACAAACGGACATTCTTACCCTTGAACCAGATATGAAAGAAAGGATACATAAACCAGTTGGAATCCCGTATTGATGGTGGTAACCAGTTATCCATCACATATCTGATGGCGTTTGTTATGGAACGATTCATGAAGACTAAGACAATATTATTTGCTAAGAAAAATAAATGCGACGAACTGCACCTGAAAACGCATAATTTCGGTAGAGGACGTGCATTAATGCACGTTTCAAAAGTAATTAAATTTGCTAAATTTACAGCCTCATCTCATGCTAAAAACTGCTTAATGGATCTTAAAGAATTAGAAAATGGAATAAACCCGGAGATACACTGGTATTACCAGAGTAAAATTCAACCACTGATAGCATATGCAAAGAAATTATTAAATAAAACCGACCAGCTAACCATCGTTGACGTTGGCTCAGGTTCCGGTTTTTTTGCTATCAGTCTTGAGCGTGCATTCGGTGACAAGATCAGGAAAGTATATTTAGTTGATATCAATTACACACCGGAGGAAATTGAAGCAACCCGCGGCAAGAAAATTGAAAAGACCCTTGTTATCCCCGACAAAATAGAGAACGGACTGGTGATTCTGATGGATGTGTTGGAACACCTTGAAGACGACCTGCTGATGCTAAAGAACATTAAAACGAACAGTGTGGGCGATAACAACCACTATTTTATCACAGTGCCGGCCTTTACATCCCTTTGGAGTGGTCATGATGTTTATCTGGGGCATTACAGGCGCTACAAGGTTGATAGCTTGAACAGGGTGCTGAATGAAGCGAAGTATTCGATAGCCAACACCTATTACCTTTACGGCAGTCTTTTCCCGATGGTTTGGACCGCTCGGAAACTGGATAACATGAAAAAAAACAAGGAAGCAACTTCCAACATGAAGCCATTCAGTCCGTTGGTCAACAAAATATTGTTGGGAATCACTTCAATTGACATGAAGCTGGCATCAGTCAACAAGTTGTGTGGCGTGACATGCGTGTCGCAGGGGACTATTTAAAAAGAACTATAATATAAACTACAAGGGCCGATCAGATGGATATACCTTCTGACCGGCCCTAATAATTTTATTGGACAATCGATTACTTAATACCCATTTTTGCTTTCACAACCGGTGTAATGTCATATTCTTCTTTGCTGAATACAATTCCACCCTGGCTGTTAACATCGAATATATAGTCGTAGTTCTTTTCCTTGGCCACGTCTTTAATCGCTTTATCAGCCTTTTCAAGAATAGGAGTGTAGAGGTCTTGTTTCTTAGTCTGAATTTTCTCTTGTGCACTTTGTTGCGTACTTTCTATACGCGTCTGCAGATCCTGAAGTTCCTTTGTTTTCACTTCTTTCATCGCCTCGGTCATGGTTTTTTCACCTGCCTGAAAAGCCTGAAGTTTAGTCTGGAATTCTTTTGTCATGATCTCGATCTGTTCCTGAAACGAACGAGTGTATTTTGCGAGGGCGGAATCAGCATTTATCCTTTCCGGCATTGACTGGAGCAATACTGCAGAGTTGATGTATGCAATTTTCAAGCCTGTGTTACTTTGAGCTTTTACCACATTGCCTATCATTAACCCACAGGCGAGGAACAAGATTACTTTTTTCATTTTTTGTTTTGTAGTTGAATAATTCTTAATCTATAAGGTGGATGTCACAAGATTGCAAAGTAAAGTGCATTATTTGTTTATTCCAAGTAATTTAAGGACATCGTCTGAGCGATCAAGTTTCGGATCGGCGTAGAATACTGTAACGCCACCGGCCTTGTCGAACACCATGTCGTAACCTTTGGATGCGGCCATTTTCTGAACAGAATTGAACACACGATCCTGAATTGGTTTCACCAGTTCCTGACGTTTCTTAAAAAGGTCGCCTTCGTATCCAAAACGCTGCTTCTGAAGATCTTTTGCTTCTTTTTCCTTGGCAACTATCTCGTCCTGACGCCTGTTTCGCATTTCTTCGGATAGCATAGGTTTTTCTGCCTGGTAACCCTTATACATCTTTTCTACCTCAACCATCTTCGCGTCAATTTCGTCCTGCCAGGTTTTTGAAAGATTATCAAGTTTCACCTGGGCGTCTTTGTAGTCCGATACTTTCTCAAGTATATACTTCGAATCAATGAAACAGTATTTCTGCTGGGCATTTGCAAAAGCGGCAAAAGCCAGGAATACCATACTCAAGAGCGCTTTTTTCATACAGTTTTGATTTTAAGTATTATAAAGTTATTTAAATTTTTGTTCTGATCACAAATACAGTCGAACCAGTATCTATTAATCCGGTTCAAACCCAAGCATGAACGTGAATTTGGCCATTCCTTTCAGGCCGGTAACATCGTTTGCCGGGTTATAGCGGTCAAAACCTATGCCATAGTCAAGACCTAACAGTCCGAACATTGGCAGAAACACCCTAATACCCACACCGGCATCACGATTCAACCTTGTAGGATTGTATTCTTTGAAGCTTCCCCAAGCATTTGCAGCATCGGCAAACACGAGACCATAAATGGTTGCAGTGGGGCTGAGCGAGAACGGGTAGCGTACTTCGGCAACGTATTTATTGAAGATTGTTGCTGCTGTACCGTATACCTCGTAACCTCGTTGGCTGATGATCTCATTTCCAATGAAGAAGTTACCCATGGTCATACCGTCGCCACCCAATTGGTAACGACCGAAAGGTGAGTACCCGATATCTTTGTTGTAATAGCCCATGAAGCCCATCTTGGCCGATAGCTTCAGCACAAGGTTGCCGTGGATCTTCTGGTACCACTCTGAAACGAACCTGTATTTATGGTATTCAAGCCACTTGTATCGCTCGGCTGTTGAGATAGACGAGTAGTCGCGCCCACTGAACATGCTGTATGGTGGTGTGAACTGGAAAGTAAATGACACGTTCGATCCACCGCGCGGATACAGCGGGCTTTCCAACGAGTTGCGGGAAAGGATGAATTTGAAGTTAAGATCGTTACTGTAGCCATCGCTGAATTGTGGTACGATAGCGAAGTTCTTCAACCGGTAGTTGTTGTAAAACATACCAAAGTTGAAGATAAAGAAGTTATCAGGCCACGTCAGACGCTTGCCCATCGAGAGACCGCCACCAATAATCCTAAGGAAGGATAATTTCGGTTGGGTGAAGTCTGATGACCCTGACCTCCAGGTATAAATCATATTGGCAGTCAGTGAATTGGGCTTTTTACCGCCAACCCATGGTTCTGTGAAAGATGTATTTAGAGAATTGAATAGTCTACCAGATGAAGAATAGTTCACAGAGAACTTCTGTCCGTCGCCTACAGGTAAAGGGTCCCATTGACTTGGTTTTAAGATGTTACGTGCGGAGAAATTGTTAAACGTAATGCCCACGTTGCCGTAGAAGCCCAAACCTCCGCCAAAGCCGGCAGATAGCTGCAGCTGATCACTTGATTTCTCAACCACGGTATAATCGATATCAACTGTTCCGTCTTCGGGATGTGGTTTTGGTTGAATGCCGATCTTTTCCTGATCGAAGAATTGCAGGTTTGCAATCTCCCTGTTAGATCTTATGAGGTCGGTACGGCTGAACTTATTGCCGGGCAGCGTGCGAAGCTCGCGGCGAATAACATGCTCATTCGTCCGATCGTTCCCGGCGATAGTGATGTCGCGGATGGTAGCCTGGGCACCTTCAGCAATACGCATTTCGAAGTTGATCGTATCGCCATTTATAGATGTTTCAACCGGTTCTATATTGAAAAACAGATAGCCATCGTCCATGTACAAACTACTTACGTCTTCTCCGCCTTCGGGGTTGAGCTGACGACCCATTCTAGTTTCGAGTTGCTGCAGATTGTAGACATCACCCTTCTTGATGCCAAGAACCTTCGAAAGTGTCTCTGAGGTGTATTTAGTATTCCCTTTCCAGGTAATGTCTCCGAAATAGTATTTGCGGCCCTCACGCACCTTGATATCTACATTCACATTGCCATTTGACACCGGGTAGATCGTGTCGGCTTCGACAACTGCATCCCTGAATCCGAGTGTGTTGTAATAGGCAACAAGAGCTTGCTTATCTTCTTCGTATTTGGTCTGGTTATATTTTGATGACGCAAAAAGCTTGAACCTAAAATAGGGGTCTATTGCGTCCAGTGTTTTTGACAATGACAGAAAGCCAAAGTCTTTGATGTAGTTGCTGAATTTTCTTGGAGAAGTAGGGTATGCAGGAGGGGTCTTGTCCGGGTGAAGGGTGATAAGACTCATTTCCTTGGTTGATTTCAGTGTCCTTTTCAACCTTGCCTCGTTGGCATTGTCGGTACCCGAGAAATTAACTCTATTGATATGCGTTTTCGATCCTCTATCAATATAGAATGTCAGGATCACTTTGTTTGACGATAGTGTGTCTTTGGTTTCGGTCGATGAGATGCTTACTCTGCCGTAACCCTTGTCAACATAGTACTTTTTGATACGTTCGGTAGCCTCTTTTTTCGTGGCAGCAGTAACAACCTTGTTGGCAACCAGAGACACTTTCGATTTAAGTTCTTTTGCCTCGCCGTTCTTGATGTTCTTGAAATTGAACTTGCTCAAGCGAGGTCGCTCTTCCACTGCGATATTAACGAACGCCTTGTCATCGATGACTTTTGTAAGGGTGATGTCAACATTCGAGAATAGCTCCTGTTTCCAGAGTGCACGTATCGCTTTTGCTATGCCTTCGTCGTTAGGTACTCGGATCTTTTGTCCGACCAGCAAATTGGAAACTGAAATGAGAAGATCCTGATCGAGATATTGTGTACCTGATACAGTGATACCTGCCAGCTCATATTCCTTAGGGCGGTTGTAGTCTGCGCCCTTGAAGGTATTAAGTCCCGACCTGTTTC
>JACCEA010889472.1_pt1 | contig 13779 bp, 5 predicted proteins | sample 7449851 | NCBI WGS metagenome assembly JACCEA01 (sample SAMN15323453, study PRJNA562643) | freshwater metagenome | isolation source: river surface water | place: USA:Blue River Watershed | collected 2017-08-18 | reverse complement strand
GCCTGTCATCTGGGGGGATTGGTGTGGAGGTAGGTCTTGACCCCTTCGAAAATCGACTCCGCAATGTGCGCCAGGAAGGGCTGTGACCGCATCTGCTCTTCTTCGGCGGGATTCGACATGAAGGCGATCTCGGCCAGAATGCTGGGCATGGTGGTGAAGCGGAGCACGTAAAATGGCGCGGTCTTCACCCCGTGATCGATGGTGCTGTAACGACCGTTGAGATTTGTGACCATCGCCTGCTTGGCCGTCCAGGCGAGTTCTTGGGAGTGTTCGATTTTCTTGGATGTCAGGAGGTCGGCGACGATGTATTCCCAGCCCACTCCGGTATTGTTCAACGGCGTGCCGTTTTCTCGCGCGGCCACTTCCAGGGCGCGCTGATCCTTCGCTTCGCCGAAATGGTAGATCTCCAGACCACGGACGCCCTTGTGCGGGTGTGAATTGACGTGGATCGAGATGAACAGATCCGCGTCTTTGCCGTTTGCAAATTTGGCCCGGTCCTCCAGCTCGATAAAGGCGTCGCGTTCGCGGGTCATCAGGACGCGTGTATTCGGCACGGTACTGAGCAAGGATTTCAACAGCAGGCCGACCTTTAAGGTCACCTCTTTTTCCGTCGTCCCGTGCTGTCCGATTGTGCCGGGGTCTTTTCCTCCATGCCCGGGGTCAATGACGATCGTCTGGACCGGGCTTGCCGGCTTGGGCGCAACCGGGCGAGCCGGTTCCGTGACGGTGGGGCTTGGAATCGCCGGCGGAGTCGGCAAGGGGACGGCCGGGGCCTGTGGCGATGTCGCCGAGGTCTCACCGATCTGCCGGATCTGATCTTTTGGACGCTGCGTAATATCGATGACGAGGCGGTCAGGATTATCGAGCGAGAACACCTTGTAGCGGGAATTCTGGGTACGCGTCAGCGTGATGCTGACGACGCGCGGGCGGCTTTGCGCAATTTGAAACGATTGCGGAATCGTCCCGCCCGAGACGCGCTGCCGTGAGGATTTTCCGAGGATCGCGTTGTTCACCTCAATGAGCACCCGGTCGGGGTTGCGCAAATGCGTTTCGGAGAAGGACGTCTTGTGATTCAGGTCGAGCACGAGGCGTGTGCCATCCGCGGTGGACCAGGTGCGCAGGTCGCGGACGATGATCGGATACCGTGACGCCCCGGCGCGCTCTTGCTTGACCAGGAGGAAACGGGGGGAGGGCTCTTCAGCGGCAACCTGGGGAACCGTCGGCCAGGAGGGTTCGGTCTGGATCTCGCCACCCGATGAGATCCCCGTGCCGAACAGGACGCAGGCGAACGCGAACGTCAGGAGGTGACGGATCAAGGAGGCGACATGGGACACGAACCGGAACTCCTCTCGATAGGATACCCTCTAGGCCTTTTCTCAGATGTTTATGGTAATGTCAACAAAAGGCCTCAAACCATTTAATTGTAGATGGCAACACATCTTCTTGTCGATGGGTATAACCTTGTGGGCAGCGCCGGAATGGCCCTCCCGGCTGGTTCCGGACGCCTTGAGGCGGCGCGCGAGACGCTCCTGAAGAACCTGGCCGGGTACCGTCAGAGAAAAGGCCATGCGATTACCGTGGTCTTCGACGGCTGGCAGGGCGGGCTGGGCGCGGAACATCGTGAATTTCAATCCGGCGTCGAAGTCGTCTATTCAAAACGAGGCGAACGTGCCGACCAGGTCATTCAACGTCTCGCCCGTCTGTACGGCAGGGCCTGCGCGGTGGTGTCCTCGGATCATGAAGTGGTCAATTCAGCCAGGGCGGCCGGCGCGTTCGTCATCGGGGCGGCGGAGTTTCGCGCCAAGTTGCAGGATCGATCGTCCAGCCTGTCGACCGTCGCCTTTAAAGAACTGGATCGCGGCGATCTCGATCGCGTGAAGCGATCCAAAGACAAGGGCGGGAATCCCCGCAAGCTGCCGAAGTCACAACGTAAACGAAACCATCAACTTAGGGAATTTTGAACAGGCGGCGGGCGTTCTCGCTGGTACGGCGGGCCACGTCTTCAGCGGTCGAGGGGACGTTGTCGGCGGTGATCGTCGCCAGCAGTTCGGCCACATGCCTCACAAAGGCCGGTTCGTTGCGCTTGCCGCGATGCGGGACCGGCGTGAGGTAGGGGCAATCGGTTTCAATGAGCAGCCGATCCACCGGGACCGTCTTGGCAATCTCGCGCAACATGGTGGCGTTCTGAAAAGTCAGGATGCCGGAGAATGACAGATAAAATCCCAGCTCGATCGCATCCTTCGCCAGCCAGGCATCTCCTGAAAAACAGTGAAACACCCCGCCGATTTCTGAGGCTCGCTCTTCCTTCAGAATGCGAATGGTATCGTCCTGCGCTTCCCTGGTGTGGATGATGACCGGGAGCTTTAACTCACGTGCCAGCTGAATTTGCTCACGAAAGCGCGTCCGCTGTAATTCCGGATCCGAGTGGTTGTAATGGTAATCGAGACCGATCTCGCCGTAGGCCACCACCTTCTTGTCGCGCGCCAGCCGCCGAAACTCATCGTACCAACCGTCCTCGATGTGTTTGACTTCGTGGGGGTGGACGCCGATCGACGCGTAGACGAAGGGGTACTGGTTGGCGAGGGTGACCGCCGATCGGCTGGTGGCAAGGTCGCAGCCGATGGTGATCATCGATTCCACGCCGGCCGCTCGCGCACGGGCGATCATGGCCTCGCGGTCGGACTCGTAGCGCGCATCGTCGAGATGGGTATGGGTATCGATCAGCATGGGGCGCATCCTAACATGGTTGTCCGCTCGTAGGATGCTGAAAAAGTTTGCCGATGGCGCTCTCTACACCCGTGAAGCGTCTCTCGTCCGCAGAAAAGAGCCTATGGCGTATAGCTCATAGCGTATGATCCGAAATAGAGAGTGGGCGTCTTTACTACCAGCTATAAGCCATCAGCCATACGCTCTTATTCCCACCGAGATACGCTTCACGAACGACGGACGAAAGGGAAACCATCGTGAGCCACCACCCAGCAGAGCGTCTCGGTATCCCAACGCGTTCAGTTATCTCACGCGGCCGGGATGGTCACCTCAGCTGAATGTTCTCGACGATCATCCACAAGTCGAATCGCATGGTCGGCCTGCTGAATGCCATCGACCGTCACCGACACCGCCTGCTTGTCCGTACCTGATTGCCGCACCGTGATGTGATAGAGGGTCTCCCTGAATCGGTAGTGTACCTTGAACGCTTTCCAATCCCGCGGAAGGCAGGGAATGAAGCGCAACCGGTTGCCTTCCAGCTTCAGTCCCAGGAGTGACTCGACGATCAGCCGATACATCCACCCGGCCGAGCCTGTGTACCAGGTCCATCCGCCGCGGCCGATGTGAGGAGAGACGGCATAGACATCTGCTGCCACCACGTACGGTTCGACTTTGTACCGGTTGATATCCCCGGGAGACTGGGCATGGTTTACCGGGTTGATCATGCGAAACAGTTCCCAGGCCCGTTCGCGGTCGCCCAGGGCGGCGAAGGCCATCGTGGCCCAGAGCGCGCCATGGGTGTACTGTCCTCCATTCTCTCTGACTCCCGGCACGTAGCCCTTGATGTAGCCGGGATTCAATGCGGACTTGTCGAACGGCGGGTCCAACAGTTGGATGAGGGCATCGTCTCGCCGAACCAGTCTCCGGTAGACCGCCTCCATTCCAAGGCGCGAACGGGTCGCCTCTCCCGCTGCCGACAACACAGACCAGCTTTGCGGGATGGAATCGATTTGGCATTCGTCGTTCGTGGCCGACCCGAGCGGCGTGCCATCGTCGAAGTAGGCCCGGCGGTACCACTCTCCGTCCCAGCCCTGCTGTTCGATCTGTTGCTGCAGTTGGGCTGCTTCTGCCTGGCAGCGCTCAGCGAACGGCACGTCACCGGTGGTTTTCGCCACCTCAGCAAACCGCATGAGGACGTCATAGAGGAAGAATCCCAGCCAGACGCTTTCTCCCTGGCCGCGATCGCCGACCATATTCATCCCGTCGTTCCAATCACCTGAACCGATGAGCGGCAGACCGTGTACACCCTTCGTGAGCCCCTTCAGGATGGCCCGCACACAGTGGTCGTATAGACTGCCTGATTGCTCCGACCGGCCGGGAAGATCGTAGTAGGAATCTTCGTCGGCATTGATCGGGCGACCTTCGATGAACTGGATCGGGGTGTCCAGCACGCCGGTGTCCCCGGTTGTCATCACGTAGCGACTGGTGACATAGGGAAGCCAAAGAAAGTCATCGGAGCATCGCGTGCGCACGCCCCGGTTTGACGGTGGATGCCACCAATGCTGCACGTCTCCTTCCTTGAACTGACGGGTGGCGCACAGCAGCAGCTGTTCCCGCGCGAGATGCGGTTTCGCGTGAACCAAGGCCATCACGTCTTGCAACTGATCGCGGAATCCAAACGCGCCTCCCGATTGATAGTAGCCGCTGCGCGCCCAAAGACGGCAGGCGATCGTTTGATACAGCAGCCAGCCATTGGCAAGCACATTGAGCGACTGATCGGGGGTCTCCACATGGACCGCTCCCAACGTATGTGTCCAATGATGCCAAACGGTTTCCAGAGCCGCACGGCGTGCCGTCGCCCCTCTGAAGCGACGAACGAGCTGACGGGCATCCTCAGTATCTTTTCCAACTCCCAACCGGAAGGTACAGTCGCGCTCTTGACCGACGGCGAGGTCGAAGGGCAACTGAATCGCGCCACACGGATCCAGAGCGGCCCCCACTTTCCCGGACAGTCGTGACCGACTCATCGACGCAGGATTGCGCAAGGTGCCGTTGCGTCCGAGAAATTCGGTTCGATCGCCGGTCATGCTTCGAGTGCCCTCGTCCACATCAAAGAAAGCAATCCGCCCGGGGAAATCCGTGTTGTAGGGATTCCGTGCGAACAGCGCCCCGGTGGCCGGGTCTATTTCACTGATCACATGCATGACTGATTTCGGCCGCAGATCACCCAGCACCCATTCCACATAGCCGGTCGCCGACAGGCGTCGTGGTCGGCCCGATTCGTTGCGCAGCTTCACCACCGTAAATTTTACAGAGGCATCCAGCGCCACATAGACCCAGACCTCTGAGCGAATGCCGCCTTCCGTATGCTCAAAGCAGCTGTACCCGAATCCATGCCGACTGACATAGGGGTTCGTACCCCTGCAGGGCATCGGCATCGGCGACCAGACGTGGCCGCTCTCCTCATCGCGGAGATAGAAGGCTTCTCCGCTCGAATCGGTCACCGGATCGTTGTGCCAGGGTGTGAGACGGAACTCATGCGCATTTTCGCTCCAGGTGTAAGCGAGGCCGTTCTCTGAGACGACGGTGCCGAAATTCGGGTTCGCCAGCACATTGACCCAGGGAGCGGGCGTTACCTGTTCGGCTGTGGTCGTGATCACGTACTCGCGGCCATCGGAAGAAAATCCGCCGAGACCGTTATAGAACAGCAGATCTGTTCGGGGCTCGATGGTGGCCGGCGGATCGGCGCGATGGGTACGCGTCGGTTTGAAGCGGTAGGCCGGGGCCGCAGGGGAGGCGAGGCGTGTAATCTGGTCCGCCAGCGTTCCGCGTCGATCGGTGAGGATTACGCGGGCCACCGATTGCTGCAGCAGGCGGTCTTCGACCGACATCTGTTCCGCCGTTCGCACGAAGATACCGCCCGGTCGATCCATCACATTGGCCTCGACTCCGGCCGAGATCAGCCCCATGATTTGATCGTGCAACACCTGACGATAGCCGGCGTGATCTTCGTTCCAAATCACGAGGTCCACGGCCAGCCCCTTCAGTCGCCAATAGGCATGGGCCTGGACCATTTGACGGACCAGATCGATGTTGGACGGGTCGCCGATCTGGAGCAGTACGATCGGCAGGTCCCCCGAAATCGCATAGCCCCAGAGGCCCGATTGTCCGCGGCGGTTTTTGCTCAGCACGGCCGCTTCTGCCCTGAGTGAGGCATTCGCATAGAGGATCGAGCCGGCCAGTCTGCCATACAATTGCGCATCCGCTTCGGTCGTATTGAGCTGACGCAGCACGACCTGGCTATGGGTCCAGGCCAGCTCAAACACCCGATCGGCGAGACGCCGGTCCTGATACTTGTCGACCAGACGCAGGCATAGGTCGCGGGTCTCTCCGATGCCCGACACCAGATCCACCGTGACCGACTCTTCAGGTTCGAGGACGATCGGACAACGGATGGACACAATGGGGTCCAGCACGGAGCCCTGACTTCCTGAAAGCGGGCCGGAATGGTCCAGAGCCTGCGGAGCGGCGAGGGTGCGCCCCCGGCCGATGAACTGCAGGCGATCCGTTTCGTAGGAAATCTCCCCGCTGTGAGGGCCACGTACCGCCATGAGGTGGAATGCCCAGGGGGCATGTTCATCCTGCGAACGGCCACGGCGCGTGGAGAGAATGGCCTGACGTTCACGGATGATTTCCGTCTGGACGAAGAGATTGCTGAAGGCCGGATGGAGGGCATCGGCCGCCGGCAGCGCCAGCACGACCTCCGCATAACTGGTGAGGTCGATCGTGCGTGTCGTGCCGGAACAGTTGGTGAGACGGATCCGCCGTAATTCGATGTCGTCTTCCGGCGACACGACGATTTCGGCATGTGTCTCGATCTCGTGATCGCGGCGACGAAACTCGGCGCGCCCTTCGGAAAAGATGACTTCGTAGGTCTTGGACGGTTTTAATGTCGGCTGATAGGCCGTGGACCAGAATTCCCCGCTCTCTACGTCGCGGAGATAACAAAACGTCCCCCAGTTGTCGCAGGTGCTGTCTTCGCGCCAACGCGTCACGGCCAGGTCTTTCCATCGGCTGGACCCGCTTCCCGCGTTCGTCACCATCACGTGGTATCGGCCGTTCGACAGGAGGAGCACGTCCGGCACCGGAGTGTTCGCGGTCGTCAGGACGCGCACCGGCGTGTCCGCCGTACCGGACGTCGTGCGCAAATCCGACAGCTCGGTGCTGTGGGCATAGAAGGCTGTGGCCTTGGGAATCCGTTCTTGGAGCACCAGCGTGCTGGCCTGAAACAGCGGATCGGCTTCGAAGCGCTTCTGCATCGGGCGGTCGAGGAGCAGATAGGCCAAGGAGAGGAAACTCATCCCCACATGGTGGGCCATGTAGGAGCGAATGATGACACGCGATTGTCCGCGGGGAAGACGCGAGGGCGTGTAATCGATCGCTTCGTACAAGCCGTATGGTCCATCGGCGCCTTCGGCGGTGAGTCGCTGGAGATTCAGACAAGCCTCTTCCGGCGCGACCATCAGGGCGAGGGAGGTGGCGTAGGGTGCAATGACCAATTCCTCGCCCAGGCCTCGCTTCAGTCCAAGGCCGGGCACACCGAAGGCCCGATACTGATAGTTCAACTGCGCGTCGACCATGTTGTAGCCGGATTCCGAGACACCCCAGGGAATATCTCGCTCCCGGCCGTATTCGATCTGTCGCTTCACCGCTGCGCGGTAGGTCTGATCCAACAGCGTCTGCTGGTACGTCGGCATGACGAGCAGCGGCATCAGGTATTCGAACATCGATCCGCTCCAGGACAGGAGAATCGGCTCTCCTCCCGTCGTCGTGAGCAGACGGCCGAGGGCGAACCAGCTCTCCTGCGGCAGTTGGCCCTGCGCAATCGCCACGAAGCTGCACAATCGCGCTTCGGAGGCCAGGAGGTCGTAGTAACTCGCGTCCCGTCGTCGTTCCGCGACGTTGTACCCGATGGAGAGGAGGAACCGCGTGTCGTCGAACAGGAAGTCGTACTCCATCTGGGCAAATTGATTCGCTTGCCGGGCCAAGTGGTCGAGCGAGGCCAGGCGTTGTTCGGCCAGTCGGCTGGCCGCGCTCAGGTGCCGTCGAAGTTCGATCAGCCAGGTCCGCTCCGTGCCGGATGCGTCTGGTCCAAGTCGCGCGTCAATCGCCGGCAGCCATTCGCCTTCCAGTCTGGTCAGCGTCCGGAGCGTGGGGATCTGATCCAATTCTGGAAACAGGCGGAGGATCTCATCGGTGGCGGCAAGACCGATCCAGGGAGCCAGAATCATCAGCTCGGCGACCGTGTCACGGCACTGTCTCGCGAAAGCATGGGCCCATCGGTGCGCCTCCGCGTTGGAGGCGGGATCGAGATGGGCGGTGACTTCATCCACCTGTTTGGTGAGCAGGGTCAAGGTGTGGTGGATTTGCCTGAGTGTGGTCGGCCTGTTGTCACAGGCTGCGGCCAGGTTTTTCTGAAGTGCGTCAACCTGAGACGTCGGAGTTTCGAGCGCCTCGCTCAGCAGCGCGAGGGTATCGCGGAGTCCTTCAAAGGTGCGCTCAGCGAGGATCTTGTCTTCCGGCAGGCTAAGGAGCCCCGAGTGCAGGGTCATGACATGCCCCGCCAGATTTCCACTGTCTACCGACGAAATGTACATGGGCAGCAGCGGTTTCAACGTCTGGGTGTCGTACCAATTGTAGAAATGGCCTCGAAATCGTTCCAAGGTTGCCATGCTGTCGAAGGTATGAGCGGTGCGTTCGATCAGCTGTCCTGCCGACAGGTAACCGAAGTCGTAGGCGGAGAGATTGGCCAACAGCGCCAACCCTATATTCGTCGGTGACGTTCGATGCGCCACCTTCGGGGTCGGATGCTCCTGATAGTTATCGGGCGGGAGCCAATGATCCTCCGGGCTGACATAGGTCTCGAAAAAGGCCCAGGTCTTGCGGGCCATTTTCCGGAGAAACATCGTCTGGTCGGCCGTGAGTCTGGCCTCGCGTCGAGCCAGCGGTCTGCTGATCCACCAGGTGAACAGGGGAGACAGCGCCCATAGGCTGAGAACCGGCGCCGCAATCAGGAGCGCCTCCGCGCGCGTCTGCATCAGAATGATTGTGATGATCAGGGCCATGGCCGGACCAATCCACATCGATCGGTAGGAACCAATCAGATCCGTCCTGCTCCTGTCCGTTGCGCCTGACGGGTTCCATTCCAATAAGCCCGCGCGATTGAACCAAACACGCCCGGCGGTCCGTACGATCGCGTCCAGACTGTAGAAGCTTTCGTAAGGCAGGCACGTGAGCGTGAGGAGCGCCTGGGTCATCTGTTGTGTCATGCCTCGTGCGGTTGCGGTGAGGTGCTGGCTCATCCGCATATCCTCGGGCTTGCGGCACAGATCGACGACGGCGCCCAGTAACGGCGCGATCAGGAACAGGCTGAGCGTGGCGAGGGTCCAGAGCCAGACAGGGGAAAGCAGAGTCCATCCCACTACGAATAAGGAGGTCAGCGTAGCGGGGACGAGGCTGCGTCGCAGGTTGTCGAAAATTTTCCAACGCGACAGGGTGGACAGCGGATTGCTGCGGGTATGTCCGTTCGGTCCCGGCACGCGGGGGAAGGCCCAGCGCGCAATCTGCCAATCTCCGCGGATCCAGCGATAACGCCGGACCACGTCCGTGTTGTAGCGGGCAGGATATTCTTCGTAGAGCTGCACATCGCTCAAGAGTCCGGCGCGGGCATAGGAGCCTTCAAGCAAGTCGTGGCTGAGGATGCGATTCTCCGGGAAGCGATCGCTGAGCGCCTGCTCGAAGGCATCGACCTCATAGATCCCCTTGCCGATGAAGGACCCTTCTCCAAACAGGTCCTGATACACGTCCGACACGGCGCGTGTGTAGGGATCGATGCCGGGTTCGCCGGCGTTGAGCCGGGCGTAACGCGAGCGGTTGGTGCCGGGGAGGCTGACGGCCACCCGAGGTTGCAGAATTCCGTACCCCGCAGTCACGCGCTGTGCCGCAGGATCGTATTGCGGACGATTGAGCGGATGGGCCATGGCGGCCACGAATTGCCGCGCGGAATCGCGAGGCAACTGGGTATCCGTATCGAGCGTGATCACATATTTCACCGTGGACAGGATGTCCGGTTGTCCGACGATCGTGGAAAACCGATCCGTCGACCCGCCACGCAGGAGCCCGTTCAAGTCCGCCAGTTTGCCTCGCTTCCGCTCGTATCCCATCCAGAGCCGCTCATGGGCATTCCAGCGACGCGAGCGATGGAAGAGAAAAAACGTGTCGCCATCTTCGCCTGCATATTTGGCATTCAGCGCATCGATGCCTGCTCCGGCCGCCAGCACCAACTGATCGTCACCTGCCACCGTCTCTTGGTCGGCATCCTGGAAATCCGTGAGCAGGGCAAAGTGTAGATGACTGCCCCGGTTGGCGAGGAATCGGACCTCGAGGGCCTCAAGGAGGTCGTCGATACCCCGGACATCTTGGAGGAGTGTGGGAATCACAACCAGCGTTCGTAACGCCGGGGGAAGGCCATCGGAAAAATCCATTCGCGGGAGGGGGTACGGGGTCACCAGCGCCGTGGCGATCCAGTTCACCAGCGTCACCGCCAGCTGACTGGCAGCCAAGGCCGACACGAATCCCAGCAGGGCAAGCAGCCATCCATTCCAACCTGCTGCAATGGCGAGGGCCAGGAAACATCCAGTGAATGTGGCTGTGAGGAACAGAATGGAGCCGAGATAGATTGGTACGCTGCTGGATCCGGTCCATCTCCGGAGCCTGTCGAAGGCAGAACGGCGCAGGCTCACGGCCTGTTCCAATTGCGTCTGTCCGTTGTCGATGAGATAGAAGCCGACGTGGGCGGTGCGGTGGTACGGTCCCTCTGCAGCGGCCCCTGTCTGCGCGAGCAGGATCGCCTGGCGAGCGACGTCACCTTCCGACAGGGGGCTACTCTTTGCGAGTTTCTCCACGGCATGGCGATACCGGTCACGAGTGGCAAAATCCATCTGCCCGTACACGCCGGCCGGATCTTCATGGAACGTCTGCTCCACCAGGCTCTGCGCTTCGACAAACTCGCGCCAGTCCATCGCCGCCAGGAACCGGAGACTGCCGATGCTGTTGCTCATGGAGACTTGATCGATCGCCTGTTGTTGCGTTTCCGACTGCACCAGTTGCTCAATCGTGAGGCCGGACTCGGACAGGCGCTGTTCGATCCAGGTGAGCGGTAAGGCCAACGCCGCGCTCTGTCCTTGCAGACGGCGGGCGAGCTCTGCCACGAAGGCGCTCACCATGGGCGGATTGGACCGCGCCATGTCCGCGATCACCAGGATGAGACTCTTGGGGTCCTTTTCAGCCGTCTCCATCATTTGGCCGGCCCATTCGTGGGCGCGATTGCGATCCACTCGGTCGCTTGCGATGCGGGCGCCGGCGCGTCGCAGGTTTTCGATCAATGCGAGGCGAATCATGATAGGGATGGCCCACAACTCGCCGAGCTTCAGGGCCGTGACCGTCTGATAGGCCGCGACGAAACCGCTGAGACTTTCCGGGTCCACCCGTCCGTCGCCATGCGAGATGATTTCAAGCGCGATGTCGTAGACCCTGGGCAAGCCGGCCGATGGACCGTTGCCCAGCCGGGGCAGTTCGCGGCTATACCCTTTGGGCAGGTGCCGCCTGGCCAGGCGAATCTGTTCTTCGATCAGGTAGAAGTTATCGAGCAGCCATTCTCCGGCCGGTGTGATGCGTCGACTTCCCTTCACCGCCTCGGCCACCAGATTCCGCACATCCAGCAGGACGGCTTCATTCTCAGCCAGTCGAGCGAGCAGCGGGTCGGGCTCGTGCTCGGCACTGACGGCATGCAACCCCGCGAGGGTCTTGCCATGCTGTTGCATTTGCTCGGCACTGAAGAGCTCCGATCGCAACGGCAGCTCATCACCGGCATAGGGCATGGTCGCCGGTTGTCCGCTCAGGCGTCCGGTCAATTGACGCCAGCTTGCAAGAATATCTGTGCGGCTCATCTTCAAATTCGAGATTCCCTTCGATCGAGGTCGCGGAGGTGGTCTGCGGGATACAGGCAAAGGACCGGCCCTAGCCGGACGGTCCTTGCGAATGAAGGTACGGAAGCGGGCACAAGGAGGCAGTAGAGCCTCACCCGCACGACTCATAACGGCTTCTGCTGCAATCGCCGATCTGTCGCTGCGACAGACCTTCGTCCTGCGGACTCGCCCCTCACCCGCTCACCGCACTGCGCGAGCGGGCCCGTGGTCTTGGGACTCCGTACGCCTGGCGCAGTGCCGCTCAGTGACTTTGCGGCAGACCGTCATGAATCATGCGGGCCGAGGAATCTGCAAGCGAACGACGATTGTGCAATCGACAATTCGGACACTTCGATGCGAGCTGTGACGCGGATCGAACGCAGCGATAGGAGGCGTGCTGGATGCTGTCCTACTCTAGTCCTTTTAGGCAGGTGAAAGACAGACAAATATCCGCAGGCTGTGCGGCTGGAGCGTCGAAGGGAGTTCTTGAGGTGCACGACGAGCACGGGAGAAGGCTGAGCAGCCGGCGCTCAGTCAGACTCACTGGTTGGAGGCGTAGCGTGGATGGCGTTCCTCAGCCGAGGAGCGAGTCGTCGAAACGAATCAGTCGGTGAACGGTGGGAGTGTGCACTCAAAAAATTCTGCGCAGGGCCTCCGATCGAACATGGGTAGCCTGCAGGCTGTTGAGAAAGCCTGTCCGGCAAGGCCGCAGCGAGTGAAGAGGCGAAATCGTACTCGCGCCATACGGTGAGCCTCTGAGCGAAGCGAGAACGCCGCTGGCGGGCGTTGTCAGCAGCCTGCTAGACGGGTCGCGTCGCGAGCGACTCAGCCATGCCATAGAGCAACGCTTCGGTGTCGCTCCAGGCCAGGCAGGAATCGGTGATGGACATGCCGTAGGTCAGGGCCTTGTTGGGATCCCAGGTCTGCCGGCCACCTTGCAGGTGGCTTTCCAGCATGAGGCCCATGATGGCACGGCGGCCTTGCTGGAACTGTTTGAGGACTTCGCCGGCGACTTCCACCTGGCGTTGATGGTTCTTGCCGGAATTGTCGTGCGAACAATCCACCATCACGCCGCGAGCCAGACCTTCGCTGGCTACGGCCGCCTCCGCGCGGGCGATATCTTCGACACTGTAGTTGGTGCGTCCGCCGCCGCCGCGCAGCACGATGTGATGATCGGGGTTGCCGGTCGTCTTGATGATAGAGGTGATGCCGTCGGCATTCACACCGACAAAATGGTGCGGGCTCCGGCTGGTGATCATAGCGTTGATGGCGACTTGCAGGCTGCCTTCCGTCCCGTTCTTGAAGCCGACCGGCATGGAGAGGCCGCTGGCCATTTCGCGATGGATCTGACTCTCGGTCGTGCGTGCGCCGATGGCGGTCCAGCTCAACAGGTCGGCGATGTATTGCGGAGTGACCGGGTCGAGTAGTTCCGTCGCGCAGGGGAGGCCTTTGCCGTTGATGTTCAAGAGAATGGTCCGGGCCAGCTGAATGCCCTGAGCGATGTCGCAGGTGCCGTCCAGATGGGGATCGTTGATCAGGCCCTTCCAACCCACCGTGGTGCGGGGCTTCTCGAAATAGGTGCGCATGACAATCAGGAGCTTGTCGCGGACGGCGTCGGCGACCGGCTTGAGGCGGTCGGCATATTCATAGGCGGCGTCGGGATCATGAATCGAGCAGGGGCCGACAATCACGATGAGCCGGTCCATGTCACGGCCGTGCAGGATGTTCCGGATCGCCTGTCGCGTCTGGAACACCAGCTCGGACACCTCGTCGCTGATAGGCAGCTGCGTTTTGACATCGCGGGGCGAGGGGAGCGGTTTAATCTCTATGACATGCTGATTATCGATCGGCCTGTTCATGCTTATCCCTTTGAAAGGTCTGTCTAGTTCACGCGTCGATTCAAGATTGCCAAACAAGATATCGAATTCTATAGGATAAAGTCCAGTATGGACGGTTGTAGGAGGATCGGCTTGCATTCGAGGGGGCCCTTTGTTACAACTCACGCCTCATGAATCTGTCGGCCCGGACGGTCATGTTTCGTCATTTC
>JACCEA012215387.1_pt1 | contig 13780 bp, 11 predicted proteins | sample 7449851 | NCBI WGS metagenome assembly JACCEA01 (sample SAMN15323453, study PRJNA562643) | freshwater metagenome | isolation source: river surface water | place: USA:Blue River Watershed | collected 2017-08-18 | reverse complement strand
CCCGTCGGCCAGTCCTACACCAACAAGACCGTCGACACCGACAAGGGCCTCGTCAGCACCGTCACCATCGAGCCCGCCAACGACCAGGAAATCGCCGACACGACCACCGTGATGGGCGGCGAGGATTGGGAGCTCTGGATGCAGGCCCTCAGCGACGCCAAACTTCTCGCCCCCGGCGCGCAGTCCGTCGCCTACTCCTACATCGGGCCCGAGGTCACCTGGGCCATCTACAAGAACGGCACCATCGGCCTCGCCAAGAACGACCTCGAGCGCGCCGCCAAACACATCGACTCCCTGCTCAAGCTCAACGGCGGCGGCCGCGCCTTCATCTCCGTCAACAAGGCCCTCGTCACCCAGGCCAGTTCCGCCATCCCCGTCGTCCCGCTCTACATTTCGATCCTCTACAAGATCATGAAGGCGGCCGGCACCCATGAGGGCTGCATCGAGCAGATCTACCGCCTGTTCGCGACGCACATGTATAACGGCCGCAAGCCCGTCTTCGACGAAGCCGGCCGCGTGCGCGTCGACGACTGGGAGATGCGCCCCGAGATCCAGGCCGCCGTCCGCGAGATCTGGCCGCGCGTCACCACCGAGAACCTCGCCGCCGAGACCGATATCGCCGGCTACCGCACCGAGTTTCTGAAACTCTTCGGCTTCGGCCTCCCGGGCATCAACTACGACGCCGACACCGAGCCGCACGTGCCGATGGTCTGACGCGGCGCCGCCGCGTCCCGGCGACGGGTGGCAGGTGACGGAGCCCCGGCCATCGGGTCCCCGCTCCGGCCTGGCCACCGTCCCCTCCCCGCCATCCGCCTTCCATGCGCGCCGTCCTCCAGCGGGTCTCGTCCGCCCGCGTCACCATCGACGGCGCCGTCGTCGGCGCGATCGACCGCGGCCTGCTCGTGCTGCTCGGGGTCGCTCCCGCCGACACGGAAGACGACGCCCGCTGGTTGGCGGAGAAGATCTGTGCCCTCCGGATTTTCGAGGATGCCGACGGCAAGATGAACCTCTCCGTCGCGCAGCTGCCGCCCGCCGCGTCCTCATTGTGCGCCACCGGCGACGGGCCCGCCGCCTCGCTCGCCGCGCCGCGCATCCTCGTCGTCAGCCAGTTCACGCTGTTCGCCAGCACCCGCAAGGGCACCCGCCCGTCGTTCAACGACGCCGCCAAGCCCGACGTCGCCATCCCGCTCTACGAGTCGTTTGTCCGCCGGGTCGGCGCCGCGCTCACCGCCGCCGCGGTTCCCGCCGGGGCCGACCGCGTCGCCACCGGCCGCTTCGGCGCGATGATGTCCGTCGCCCTCGTCAACGACGGCCCCGTGACGCTGGTGATCGATTCCCGCCTGCGCGAGTAACCCACGGCGCCCGGTCACCCACCCGGAGTCGCAAAAAAGCCGGCGGATCGCTCCGCCGGCCCGCCCTCGCTCCCGCGCGCCCGTCCGCTTACTTGCCGGGGATCGGGTTGCCCGGCGCCAGCCCGAGCGCCCACAGGATGCCGCCGAGCACGTGTTGCTGGAACTGCTTCGCCACCTCCGGGGAATTCTTGCGCCCACCCTGCGTGTAGGCCGGATCCCACATGTCCTCGCGATGGCCGAGCGAGGTGTAGAACACGCGCCCCTTCCCGTGCGCCTTGCTCCAGGCGATCGGATAATCGCCCGGCGTCCCCTGCTTCTTCGCGATGTCGCTCGCATTGAGCATCAGCGAATCCAGCCGCACGAGACTGTGCACGTTGGCCTTGTTGAAATCCTTCAGTTGGTAGATCTCGTCGAACACCGTCCACTTCGCCGGCAACGGTTTGCACGCCGCGTGGGCCGGGTCGTCGTTGAGGCACTCGACCTCGACCTGCGGGCCGTGCGTGCGGAACGCGCCGCCGATCATGCCCACGTAGCCGGGGAAGGTCTTGAACGTATCCGTGGCCGCATGCACGCCGATGAACGCCTTGCCCGACGCCACCCAGTCGACCAGCCCCTGCCGGTCCGGCACCGGAAAGTCGTCGCCCGTCGTGCTCGCGAAGAGCAGCGCGTCGTAGCGCTTCAGGTTGGCCGGGCTCAGCGCCTGCAACGCCTTCGACACGGAGGGCAACCACGCCGCCATCGCCGCCTGGTGCGCCTTCTCCGCTTCGGCAAATTTCTTCATCGCCTCGACGTGCGCCGGATCGTCCGCGCCCTTCGGTCCCGGCCGCGGCCGGTTCGGCGCCTTCGGCATGCCGTCCGGTTGCCGCACGAAATCGACCGTGAATTTTCCGCTCTCCTGCGCCAGCTGCGTCAGGATCTTTTCCGCCACCGGGATGCTGCTGTGGCGGAAGCCCGTCGTCACGGTCACGACCAGGACTTTTTTCGGCGCTTCGGCCGCAAAGGCCGGCGGGACCGCGGTGCAGGCGAGCGAGAGCGCCGCGAGGCGCACAAGGAACAGGGGGAGTTTCATGGGGAAAAAGTCGGACCGCCGCGCGCCGTGCGCATCCGGACCGGCGCCGCCATCTCGCCGCGCCGACCGGGCTCTTGCACGCCGAAAATCCGCGGCCCGTGCCCGCCTCAGGCCTTCGCGGCCTTGCGCACCGTCGGGCCCTCGACCCACCGCGCCTGGATCGTCGTCGACGTCGGACACTCCGGCACGCCGCGCTCGTTGCGCTGCAATTGCGCGATCAGCAGCTCCGCGCCGCGCGCGCCCAGCTCGCGCGGCTGCTGGTCGAGCCCCGCGCAGGGCCGCGTCTTGTAGAGCATGTTCAGGCTCACGAATCCGTGCTGCGCCGGCACCTGCGCGCCGGCCGCCTCCATCCAGTCGATCAACTCCGTGAAGTGCCCGAGCACCACGTCCGGTTTGTGCTTCCGGAACCACGCGATGAACTCGTCCCGCTGCCGCATCTCGCTCACCAGCGGCGGCACCGTCTCGATCCCCGGTTCGCCTTCCTGGAACGCCCGGAACGCCGCGCTGAACCGCCGCTGCATCCGCTCGTCGCGCCCGCGCTCCATGAAGAGGCCCGGCCGCGTGTAGCCGCGCGCCTTCAGCCGCGTGAGCAGCGAGGTCATCGAGCGGTAATGGTTGCAGCACACGCAGTGCAGCGCCGGTTTCTCGATCACGTAATCCGTGTAGACCCCCGCGTAGCGCGACCAGTCGAGACCCGACCAGTCCGGCGCATACCACGAGGGCAGGAGCAGCACGCCGTGGATGCCGCGCGACTGCATGATCGTGTCCAGCCGCGCCACCGTCAGACCGCCCACCCCCACCACAAATTCCTCCAGCTTGAATCCGAGCGCCGTCGCGCGCTCCCGTCCGCCCTGCACCAGCTCGCTGTGAAACGCCCCGCGCGGATCCCGCCGCTGCGGCTCCAGCAGGTCCACCGCCGCCAGCACGCCGCGGAACGTCGCCCCGCGCGAGCGCCGCAATTCCGACATCACCGCCGCCGCCAGCGGGTTCCTCCGGTAGCCCGCCTCGCGTGCCGCCTTCCGCACCCGTTCCGCCGTCTCCGGGTCGACCCGTCCCTTGCCGCGCAGCGCGTCGGAAACCGTGGTATGCGACAGACCGAGGGCGCGGGCGATCGAGCGGACAGTGGGCGCGGGGGGGTTCATGCCGGACGGTCAACCACGATTCGGCCCGCGCCGCATGGCAAGCGTGGAGTTGCGCCGCAACCTTCCCGGGCTGCGCTCGTCTCCGCCGCCCTCCACCCCTTCCCGCATGTCCCACGCCGACCCCGCCGCGCTCTCCGTTGCTCTCCGCCGCCACGCCGTCCGCACCGTCGCGCTCCTGCGCCGCCTCCGCGCCCCGTTCGTCGGCACGCTCTTCCTCGGCTGCACCGCCGTCGCCGCGCAGTTCGGCACCAACCCGCCCTCCGCCCCGCTCACCGCCGAGCGCATCGCCGCGCTGCCCGCCGCCGACCAGCCCGCGTGGTCCCGCTACCTCGCCCGCTCGTCCGCGCTCCGCGCCCGCGACCAGGCCTTCCTCGCCGACGAAATCGCCCGCCACGGCATCAAAGAGAAAATCCCCGTCGTCACCAACCGCGCCTCGCCTCGCCTCAACGCCACGCGCCCCGCCGCTTGGTTCACCTCCCCCGAGGCCCGCACCGTCGCCGATAACGTCGTTTCCTTCCAGACCCCCGCCGGCGGCTGGAGCAAAAACTTCAACACCGGCGACCACCGCCGCCGCCCCGGCGAGGCGTTTTCGCCCGACACCAACGTTTCCCGCTTTCTCACGCCCGGCGACAACGACCAGCCCGCCGACCTGAAGTGGAGCTACATCGGGACCTTCGACAACAACGCCACCATCGGCGAACTCCGCTTCCTCGCCCGCGTCGCCGCCGCCGCGGACGAGCCGACTGGCGCCGCGTGGCGTGCCGCCGTCCTCCGCGGCCTCGATTACATTCTCGCCGCGCAATACCCCAACGGCGGCTGGCCCCAGAATTTCCCCCTCGATGGCGGCTACCACGACGCCATCACGTTCAACGACGGCGCCTTCACCAACATCATCCGCTTCCTGCGCGAGGTCGCCGCCGGCCAAAACGACTTCGCCTGGATCGCCCCTGCCGCCCGCACCCGCGCCGCCGACGCCGCCGCCCGCGGCCTCGCCTGCCTGCTCGCCTGCCAGCTCGTCGTCGACGGCCGGCGCACCGTTTGGGGCCAGCAGCACGACGCCCTCACGCTCGCCCCGACCTCGGCCCGCAACTACGAGATGCCCGCCGCGAGCAGCGGCGAAAGCGCCGGACTCGTGATGTTTCTCATCGAGGAACCGTCCCCGTCTCCCGCCGTCGTTCGCGCCGTCCACGCCGCCGCCGCGTGGTTTCGCAAAACCGAACTGCGCGACGTGGCATGGATCCACCCGCCCGGCGCCGCGGCCCGCACGCTCGTGCCCACGCCCGGTGCCGGTCCGCTCTGGGCTCGCTACTACGATCTGAAGACGGACCGCCCCATCTACGGTGATCGCGACAAGTCGATCCACGACGACATCAACGCCATCTCCGCCGAGCGCCGCAACGGCTACGCCTGGTTCACGGATAATCCCAAGCGCGTCCTCGACCATTACGCCAAGTGGGCGCTCAAGCACCCGCTGCCCTGACGCGAGCTCGCCGTCCGGCCCGCTCTGGCGTCCGCCGCGGGCACGCTGCTCGACCTCCCCGCTCGGCGCGCTCCGCGGCGCGCGTCCGCTCGTCCGAATCCCGTTGCCGCGCAGCCCGCCGCTCGATCCGACCGCATCCCGCGGCCGCGGCCTGATTTCAGCTTTGCGCCCTCCGACGCCGCAACCACCCTCCCGGCACACTTCACATGAGTTCCGCTCCCTCCACTGTGTCCTCCGCCGGCAGCGCGCCCGACACCCACCACGACACCCGCGGCATCGGCGGCCACCCGTCGGGCCTGACGACGCTCTTTTTCGCCGAAATGTGGGAGCGGTTCTCCTATTACGGCATGCGGGCGATTTTGATGCTGTTCATGGTCGCCACGGCCGCCGAGGGCGGCCTCGGGTTCGACACCAAGACGGCCGCCGGCGTCTACGGCACCTACACGATGAGCGTGTATCTGCTGTCGATCCTCGGCGGCTACATCGCCGACAACTTCATCGGCTCCCGCCGCGCCGTCCTCATCGGCGGCATCGTCATCGCGAGCGGCCACTTCGCGATGGCGTTCAACTCCCTCTCCACGTTCTACGCCGGCCTCGTCCTCGTCGCCCTCGGCACCGGCCTGCTCAAACCCAATATCTCCACGATGGTCGGCGGCCTTTACAGCCCGACCGACGAGCGCCGCGACGCCGGCTTCTCGATTTTCTACATGGGCATCAACATCGGCGGCTTTCTCTCGCCGCTCGTGACCGGCTACCTCGCCCAAAACGAGGGCTGGAAGGCCCAGCTCACCGCCTGGGGGCTCGACCCGCGCCACAGCTGGCACTGGGGCTTCGGCGCCGCCGGCGTCGGCATGACCCTCGGCCTGATCGTGTATGTGCTCCAGCGCAGCCGCCTCGCCCACGTCGGCAACGCCCCCAGACTGGACCCCGGCCAAAGCCGCCCTTGGGGCACCCTCGGCCTCGTCGCGCTCGGCTCCGGCGCCCTGATCGCCGCCATGAAGGCCAGCGACTCCAACCCGTGGATCGTCTACGCCCTCTTCGCGGTCCAGATCGCCCTCATCCTCTTCTTCGCCTTCCGCCCGTCGCAGGACAGCAAGCGCATCGCCGCCATCCTCGTCTTCTTTTTTGCCGCCGAAATCTTCTGGGCGATCTTCGAACAAACCGGCTCCTCCATCTCCCTCTTCGCCGACAAGCTCACGCGCAACGAGATCGCCGGCTGGAAATTCGAATCCGCCTACTGGCAGTCGGTGAATTCGCTCTGGGTCATCGCCCTCGCGCCGGTCTTCGCCTGGCTCTGGATCAAGCTCGGCCCCAAGCAACCGTCGAGCCCGCTGAAGTTCACCCTCGGCCTCTTCTTCGTCGCCCTTTCGTTCGTGCTGATGGTGCCCGCCGCCAAGCTCACCGCCGACGGCAAGGTCGGCCCGCTCTGGCTGCTTTCGCTCTTCTTCCTCCAGACCGTCGGCGAGATGCTCCTCAGCCCCGTCGGTCTCAGCACCATGACCAAGCTCGCTCCGCAGCGACTCGTCGGCCTCGTCATGGGCATCTGGTTCCTCGCCGCCGCTCTCGGCAACAAACTCGCCGGCGTGCTCGCGGGCGAATTCAAGAGCGAGAACCCCGCCGACCTCGCCGACTTCTTCCTCAAGCAGTCGATCTGGGTCGGCGTCGCCACCCTCATCCTTTTCGCCCTCGTCCCGTGGGTGAAGAAGCTCATGTGCGGCGTCCGCTGAGTCCAACGTGAGAGTCATCGGCCGAACCTCACCGCAGCCTGAGCCACGCGGGTTCTGACTCTCAACTTTCAACTCTCGGCTCTCAACTTCCACGTTCCGCCATGCCCACGCGCGCCTGGTTCCCGACCTACATCTACTGCGAGCCCCTCGTCGCCTCCGCCGCTGCCCGCCGCCGGCTCAACGCCGAGTTTGCCGACGAGTGCCGCCGCCTCCGCGACTTCGACGCCGCCGGCCGCCGCTGGTCCGAGAAAAACTACCCGGGCGGCTACACCAGCTACGCCTCGATGAACGAGCTCCACCGGTTCTCGAGCACGTTTGCCGATCTCGAGAAGAAGCTCACGCGCCATGTCCGGGCCTTCGCCCGCACCCTCGAGCTCGACCTCCGCGGCCGCTCCATCGCGCTCAGCGACATCTGGGTGAACATCATGCCGCCCACCGCCGCCCACTCGCTCCACCTGCACCCGCTCTCCTTCATCAGCGGCACCTACTACGTCGCCACGCCGCCCGGCTGCTCCGGCCTCAAGTTCGAGGACCCGCGCCTCGACCGCTTCATGGCCGCGCCGCCCCGCCTGCCCACGGCCCGCGAAGAGAACCGCCCGCACATCACCTACCCCGCCGAGGCCGGCAACGTCATCCTGTTCGAGAGCTGGCTTCGCCACGAGGTCGCCGCCAACCGCGTCGCCGAAGAACGCATCAGCATCAGCTTCAATTTCAACTGGTGCTGACCCGCGCACCTTCGTGCATTCCGGCCTCGCCGCTGGAAATTCCGCCGCGCCACGCCATGTTCCGCCCATGCTTGTGATCCGCCGCATGGTCGACCGCCACCGCGCCTACACCGCGATGTTCCTTCCGGGGGAACCCGCGAAGATCTTCCCGACCACCGATCAGGAGCACGCCCGCATTCTGCAGATCTACAAACAGGACCGCCCCTACGAAGGCATCGTCAACGACTTCACCGACACGTTTTCCGCGCCGTCCCCCGCTCCGCCTCCTCCGCCGGCCGCGGCCCCCGGCAAGTCCGCCCGGCCCGCGCCCCGCCGGCGCCGCTGAGTCCGCACCGTTGGATTCAGCGCAGCCGCGCGAAGAACCACAGCGCCAGCCCGGCCATCCCGGCGTGCGGCAGCCACGCGGCCACCTCCGGTTCCAGCACGCCCTTGGTCGCCAGCGACGTCGCCGCGCTGGTCAGCACGTAGTAGAGAAAAAACAGCCCGATCGACTTCGACACACCGACGGCTGGGTTCACCCGCACGCCCGCCACCGCAAAGGGAATCGCGATCGCGATCACGATCAGCGGCCCGAACACATCCGCGATCAGCGAGTAATAGCGCACCGCATAGGCGGCCAGTTTCGGGCTCCGCTCCGCCTCCAGGTGCGCCACCAACTCGCGCAATTCCCACAGCGACAGGCGCGAGGGCTTGCGGTCGATCAGCAGCATCAACTCCGGGTCCTCCCGGTAATTCGGCATCACCTTCTCCTCGAAATACACCGAGCCGATCGTCTCCCCGCTCTCCGTGTCGTAGGTCAGCTCCCGGCCGCGCACGAACACCCACGCCTTCCGCTGCGGGTCCCGCCAGGCTTCCGCCGCCGTGATCCGGCGCCGGTCCCGCTTGCGCGAATCGAGCTCCGCCACCGACACGCCGTAGCCGCGGTCCGTGTGCTTCGAATACCGGTTGAAGAACCACATCCGTCCTTCCAGCGAGTTGTCGAACGCGACGTTGAACACCGCGCCGACCCGGTCGGCCGGCAGGCCCTTGCCCGACTGCGCCCGGAACTCCAGCTCCTCCTTCATCGCCCGCGACTCCTCGACCGACCACGGCACCACCGTCGTGTTCAGCCACCACGCCAGCGCACACGCCAGCATCCCCGTCAGCCAAACCGGCGCCATCATCCGGCCGAACCCCACGCCCGCCGCCCGCATCGCCGTCAGTTCGTTCGCCCGGTGCAACTTGCCGAGGGTGTAAAGCAACGACACGAGCAGCGACAGCGGCAGCACGACCGACAGAAAGCTCGGCACCGTCACCCCGATGTATTTCAGCAGCACGGCGCCGCCCGCCCCGAGCTCCGTCAAGTCCCGGAAATCCCCATACATCACCTGCACCAGCAGCAGGCCGCACGTCGCCCCCAGCACGATCGCGAGGATCTGCAACCACTCGCGCAGGAGGTGCCGGTCGAAGGTGTTCAAGCCGCCCCGATCAAACGTCCCGGGTCGCGACCGCGCCAAGCCCAAATCCGCCGAATATCCGCCCTCGCCGCCCCGTCCCAACCCACCGCTCCTGCCGCGCCCGGCCCAATCGCGCGTCGCCCACCTCCCCGTCCCCTCCGCATCCCTCCGCAGTCGCCGCGCCGCTCCGCGCTTCGCCGCCCGAACCAACTCTCCGCCCCGCCCTCCCCGTCGACAACAGATTGGTTGAAAACCTGCTTCCCCTGGCCTTTTGTCCGCGCCTTCCGGCCCCCCGCCGCCCTGCCCATGATGTTTACCCGCTCCCTGTTGCCGCGCCTCCTCGCCGCCTGCACCGTCGCCCTCGCCGCTGTGGCCGCCCCCGCGCTGCAGGCCCAGGCTCCGATCAAGATCGGCGAGTTCGCCTCGATGACCGGCAAGGAAGCCACCTTCGGCCAATTCGCCCACCAGGGCACCCTCCTCGCCATCGAGGAAACCAACGCCGCCGGCGGCGTCCTCGGCCGCAAGCTCGAGCTTCTCCTCGAGGACAACCAGTCCAAGCCCGGCGAGTCCGCCACCATCGTCAAAAAATTCATCTCCCGCGACAAAGTCGTCGCCGTCCTCGGCGAGATCGTCTCCAGCCGCACCCTCGAGGCCGCGCCCATCTGCCAGAACGCCAAGATCCCCCTCGTTTCGCCCGGCGCCACCGCCCCCGAGGTCACCACCAAGGGCGACTACATCTTCCGCGCCTGCTTCATCGATCCGTTCGTCGGCACCATCATGGCCAAGTTCATGCTGGCCGACCTCAAGATCCGCCGTGCCGCCATCCTCTCCTCCGTTTCCTCCGCCCAAAGCGTCGGCCTCGCCAAATTCTTCCGCGAGCGCTTCGTCGCCGGCGGCGGCACCGTCGTCCTCGAACAAAAGTTCTCCGAAGGCGACAAGGACTTCCGCGCCCAGCTCACCGCCATCAAGGCCGCCGGCATCCAGGGCATTTTCGTCCCCGCCTACTACACCGAGGCCGCTCTCATCTGCAAACAAGCCCGCGACCTCGGCCTCGCCGTCCCCTTCGTCGGCACCGACGGCTGGGAATCCGCCGAGCTCATCAAGATCGGCGGCGCGTCCGTCGAGGGCGTTTACATCGGCACGCACTACTCGCCGGAGAACCGCGCCCCCCACGTCGTCGCCTTCAACGACCGCTTCCAGCAGCGCTGGGGCGGCCCGTCCAACGCCGTGTCCGCGCTCGGCTACGACTCCGCCATGATGCTGATCGACGCCATCCGGCGCGCCGGCACCACCGACGGCGCCAAGCTCCGCGATGCCCTCGCCGCCACGAAGAATTTTCCCGGCGTCGCCGGCACCATCTCGCTCGACGCCCAGCGCAATCCCACCAAGTCCGCCGTCGTGCTCACGGTGAAGAACGGCAAGTTCGCCTTCCACCAGGACGTGCAGCCCTGATCCCCCGCGCGCCTTCGCCCACTCCCGCTGCTCTCTTTCTCGCCGTCGCTCCGACTCTCCCGCCTTTCCACTTTCATGAACCCACTCCGCCTCTTCCCGTCCCGTCGCACGTTCCCCGCTTTCCCGCTCCTTGCCACCTTTGCCGCCGCGCTCGCGCTGCCGACCGCCGCCCGCGCCCAGGCGACCATCAAGGTCGGCGAATTCGCCTGCCTCACCGGCAAGGACGCCACCTTCGGCCAGTCCCAGCACAAGGGCATCCAGCTCGCCCTCGAGGAAATCAACGCCGCCGGCGGCGTCCTCGGCAAAAAGGTCGAGCTCATCACCGAGGACAACCAGTCCAAACCCGGCGAGTCCGCCACCGTCGCCAAGAAGCTTCTCTCGCGCGACAAGGTCGTCGCCATCCTCGGCGAGGTCACCTCGTCCCGCTCCCTCGAGGTCGCCCCGCTCGCCCAGGGCGCCAAGATCCCGATGATCGCCTCCGGCGCCACCAACGCCAAGGTCACCCAGATCGGCAACTACGTCTTCCGCGTCTGCTTCATCGACGACTTCCAGGGCCAGGTCATGGCCAAGTTCGCCAAGGACGACCTCAAGGCCAAAAAAGTCGCCACCCTCACCAGCGTCTCCAGCGCTTACAGCGTCGGCCTCTCCAAGGTCTTCAAGGAAACCTTCGTCGCCTCCGGCGGCACCGTCGTCGCCGAGCAGAAATTCAACGAGGGCGACAAAGACTTCCGCGCCCAGCTCACCGCCATCAAGGCCGCCGCGGTCGACGCCGTCTTCATCCCCGGCTACTACACCGAAGCCGCCCTCATCGCCCGCCAGGCCCGCTCCCTCGGCATCACGCAGCCCCTCTTCGGCGGCGACGGCTGGGAGTCCGAAAAGCTGCTCGAGATCGGCGGCGAGGCGCTCAACGGCACTTACTACTCCACCCACTTCACGCCCGAAAACAAGGACGCCAAGGTCACCGAGTTCGTGAAGAAGTTCAAAGCCCGCTGGAACAACGAGACCCCCGACGCCTACGCCGCCCTCGGCTACGACGCCCTCTACGTGCTCGTCGATTCCATCAAGCGCGCCGGCACCACCGACGGCACCAAGCTCCGCGATGCCATCGCCGCCACCAGGAACTTTTCCGGCGCCAGCGGCGTGACCACCCTCGACAAGGACCGCAACGCCTCCAAGCCGGCCACCATCATCGCGGTCAAGGACGCCAAGCTCGCCTTCCACCGCACCGTCGCCCCCTGAGCGGCCCGCGTGAGGTAGGGACGGCTCGCCGAGCCGTCCTGAGTTCCTGCCCCCGCGCCCCCGGCTCCCGCCCCCGCTCACTTCTCATGCTTCGCCACCTGCCTCGCGTCCTCCGCGTCCCCGGCCTCCTTCTCTCCGTCTCTCTGTCGCTCGGTCTCTGCGCCGCAGGCGCCGCCGCCGCCGAACCCATCAAACTCGGCGAGATCTCGCCGCTCTCCGGCAAGGAAGCCGCCTTCGGCCAACAGGCGCATCGCGGCATTATGATGGCGATCGACGAGATCAACGCCCGGGGCGGCGTCCTCGGCCGCCCCCTCGCCGTCGTCGCGGAGGACAACCAATCCAAGGCCGGCGACTCCGCCACCGTCGCCAAGAAACTCCTCTCCCGCGACAAGGTCGTCGCCCTCCTCGGCACCGGCACCTCGTCCAACTGCCTCGAGGTCGCCCCGCTCGCGCAGGCCGCCCGGATTCCGTTCGTCGCGACCACCGCCACCGCCCCCGAGGTCACCGAGAAGCGCGACTACGTTTTCCGCTCCTGCTTCATCGATCCGTTCCAGGGCGCCGTCCTCGCGAAATTCGCCCGCACCACGCTCAAGGCCAAACGCGTCGCCGTCCTCACCTCCGTCTCCGCCTCCTACAGTGTCGGCCTCTCCAAGGTCTTCCGCGAACGCTTCACCGCCCTCGGCGGCGTGATCGCCGGTGATCAGAAATACTCCGAAGGCGACAAGGATTTCCGCGCCCAACTCACCGCCATCAAGGCGCTGAAACCCGATGCCATCGCCGCCACCGGCTTCTACACCGAGGCCGCGCTTATCTGCAAACAGGCCCGCGACCTCGGCCTGGATATCCCGATCTTCGGCGGCGACGGCTGGGAAGCCCCCGAACTCGTCGAGATCGGCGGCAAGGCCGTCGAAGGCACCTACTACGCCAGCCACTACAGCTCCGACAGCACCGCCCCGGAGGTGCAGGACTTCGTGAAAAAATACCGCGCCCGCTTCAACGGCGAGACCCCGGACTCCATGGCGCCGCTCGCCTACGACGCCGCGCTGATCGTCGCCGATGCCATTCGCCGCGCCGGTTCGACCGACGGCGCCAAGATCCGCGCCGCCCTCGCCGCCACGAAGAATTTCCCCGGCGTCACCGGCCGCACCGACCTCGATGCGCAGCGCAACGCCTCCAAATCCGCCGTCATGCTCGTCGTGAAAAACGGCAAACCCACCTACGTCGAAACCGTTTCTCCCTGAGGCCCTCGTCTCGTCGCTCCGCCTCCTTCCCTCATGCGCCGCCGCTTCCTCCGCCTCGCCCTCGTTTCGCCGCTCCTGCTCGCGACCGTCGTCGCGCCCGCCGGCGCCCACGCCGCCGAACCGATCAAGGTCGGCCATTACGCTTCGCTCACCGGCAAGGACGCCGCCTTCGGTATCGCCACCCGCAAGGGCGTCATGCTCGCCGTCGAGGAGATCAACGCCAAGGGCGGCGTGCTCGGCCGCCCGCTCGAGTATCTCGTCGAGGACATGCAGTCGAAGCAGGGCGAGGCCGCCACCGCCGTGAAGAAACTCATCTCGCGCGACAAGGTCACGGTGATGATCGGCGCCAACGCCTCCGCCAACTCCCTCGAAGCCGCCCCCATCTGCCAGAACGCCAAGGTCCCGATGATGGCGATCTCGTCCACCAACCCCCGCGTCACCGAGATCGGCGACTACATCTTCCGCATCTGCTTCATCGATCCGTTCCAGGGCGCCGTTCTCGCCAAATTCGCCCACGGCTCGCTCAAGGCCAAACGCGTCGCCCTCCTCACCGCGATCAATTCGCCCTACAGCGTCGGCCTCTCCGCCGTCCTGCGCGAACGCTTCGCCGCCCTCGGCGGTGAGATCGTGGCCGAGCAGAAATACTCCGAAGGCGACAAGGATTTCCGCGCCCAGCTCACCGCCGTCCGCGCCGCCAAGCCCGACGTCATCGCCGCCACCGGGTTTTACTCCGAGGCCGCCCTCATTTGCAAACAGGCCCGCGATTTTGGTCTCAACATCCCCATCATCGGCGGCGACGGCTGGGAGGCGCCGCAGCTCGCCGAGCTCGGCGGCAAGGCGGTCGAGGGCACCTACTACTGCACCTACTTCTCCGCCGACAACAACGCCCCCGAGGTCCGCGCCTTCGTGCAGCGCTT
>JACCEA012140438.1_pt1 | contig 13783 bp, 15 predicted proteins | sample 7449851 | NCBI WGS metagenome assembly JACCEA01 (sample SAMN15323453, study PRJNA562643) | freshwater metagenome | isolation source: river surface water | place: USA:Blue River Watershed | collected 2017-08-18 | reverse complement strand
TAAATAATTTAAACTACGAATTTCGAAAAAAAGGCTAGTAAATTTTAATAAATTAATAAATTTCAGACTTAGCTAAACTTTCAATTTGTTTATCTAAATACCAATTTTTAAAATAGAAATAGATTGAGACTGTGATTAAAACTGATTCTAGTATAATTTCCATAACGATAATTTTGCAAATAAGTTACTACTTGTTGAGTACTTTTCTGTAACCATTTACGAAAATTAATACCGTTTAGATTTAAGAAAATAAAAAAATTATTTTACATATTTAAACATCCAATCATACATGGCATTTTGATGAAATAAACTTTCTACACTTCCGTGATTTCCACCTTTTATAATAGTAAGTGTAGCATCAGCTCTTGGATTGCATTTTTTAATTGCGTCATATACTTTTTGTGATTCGGACATTCTTACAATATAATCCTTATCACCATGTTGAATCCACATCGGAACCTTTGATAGATTACATCCATCAGCAACATTTCCACCACCACAAATGGCTACAGCAGCGGTTACTCTGTTAGGATATTTACCTACGAAATGCATTGTTCCGTAACCACCTAAACTCATTCCGCAAACATAAACACGATTTAAATTCGTAGCATAGTTATTTTGAACATAGTCTAAAACTTCTAAAACTTTATCTGGATTCCAATTTCCTGAAGCGATTTGTGGTGCAATGACAACTGCGTTAATTTTTCGTCCTTTTTCCATTGCACGTAATACACCATAACGTTTTACCCTATTTAAGTCGGTTCCTGAAAGACTTTTTCCGTGAAGAAAAATTAAAATTGGAGGTTTCTCTTCCGTTTTTTCAGTCTTAGGAATTTGCAACCAAAATGGATAAGTTGTTTTTCCTACAACAGTATGTAATTTTTCTTCTGGTTCTTGAAATGAAAAAGCAATTGTAAGAAATAAGATGAATATTTTTTTCATGATAATTAATTTAGATTCAGAAACAAAATTGAAAAGACAGTTTGTTTATTATATCGATAAAAAAAGTGCCCTGAAGCACTTTTATATTTTTAAAATAATTTTCTAATAATGTCTTCTTCAGAAATTCCTTCCGCATCTGCCTTATAATTTTTAACAATTCTGTGACGCAAAATCCCAAAGGCAACTGCTTGTATATCTTCAATATCTGGAGAAAACTTCCCATTTATGGCTGCATTGGTTTTTGCGGCTAAAATTAAACTTTGAGAAGCACGTGGCCCAGCACCCCAATCTAAATAATTTTTAACAAAATCTGTTGCTAACGGATTATTTGGACGTGTTTTTGAGACTAAAGTCACGGCGTATTCAATTACATTATCTGTAACTGGAATTTTTCTGATTAAGTTTTGATATTCGATAATTTCTTCAGCAGAAAACAAAGGTTCAACAGCTACTTTTATATCAGAAGTTGTGGCTTTTACTACTTGTACTTCTTCTTCAAAAGTAGGATAATCTAAATTTATGGCAAACATAAAACGGTCTAATTGCGCTTCAGGCAAAGGATAAGTACCTTCTTGCTCAATTGGATTTTGAGTAGCTAGAACAAAAAATGGCAAATCTAATTTAAAACTTTGTCCGGCAACTGTAACTGATTTTTCCTGCATGGCTTCTAACAAAGCGGCTTGGGTTTTTGGTGGCGTTCTGTTAATCTCATCTGCCAAAATGATATTAGAAAAAATTGGTCCTTTTATAAATTTAAAATTACGCGTTTCATCTAAAATCTCACTTCCTAAAATATCAGAAGGCATCAAATCTGGCGTAAACTGAATACGCTTAAAATTTAAGCCTAAAGCTTCAGAAATCGTATTTACCATTAAGGTTTTTGCTAAACCTGGCACACCAACTAAAAGTGCGTGTCCACCAGAAAAAATACTCAACACAATTTGGTTAATAACTTCATCCTGACCCACAATAACTTTAGCAATTTCTTGTTTTAATTGCTTTTGCTTTTGTACTAATTTTTCAATTGCTGCTACGTCTGACATTTTTTTTTAAGATAAAAGGTAAAAGTAAAAAGATAAAAGTAATTATTTTTTTAACCAATTATTACTAAAAGCACAATCTTTATAATCGTTATTTACTTTGATATAATTTTTTTCGATATTTTCTTTTCTCCAAGTCTCAATTTCATTGAACTGTTTTTCAGAAATAGCTAATTCTTTTATTTTCATATAATCCGTAGCGTAATCTGCTTTGTGTTCTTCCATTTTTTTATTCACTTTAAGAATTTTAAAGAATTTAGTTCCTTGTCTTTCTTGATCTAAAAATACTTTAGAAACTTCACCTTGTTTTAATTCATTAACTTGATTGTATAAAGCTGGATCTAATTTAGAAATTTCGAAACGTGGTTCAGAAGTACGAGGATTTAATAAAAGACCACCATTTGTTCTTGTAACTTTATCATCAGATGAAGCCTTTGCAGCTTCTTCGAAAGTAATTTCGCCTTTTTCAATTTTAGCTTTGATTCCTTCAATTTTTTCTAATGCTTCGCTAGTTGCTTTTGAAGTTACTTTTGGGCTAATTACAATATGACGCAATTCAATATCTTGACCTATAATTTTTTCTACGAAGATAATGTGATAACCGAATTCTGTTTCAAACGGTTCAGAAATTTCCCCTTCATTTAAACGGAAAGCTACATCTTTAAATTCTTTTACGAATTGTGTTTTCTTATTCATCTTATAATAACCACCATTGGAACTTGACCCTGGATCTTCAGAATAAATTACGGCTTTACTGTAAAAACTTCCACCATTATTGATAACATCGTTTCTAATTTCGTTTAATTTATCAATAACTTTTTGCTTGTCTTCTTTTGAAACTACTGGTTTTACAACAATTTGAGACATTTCAATTTCTGCTCCAATTGTAGGAATTTGATCCGCTGGAATTTTATTAAAAAATTGCTTTACTTCATCTGGAGTTACAGTAACATCACCCACAATTTTACGTTGCATTTGATCCGTTAATTTATTCATTTTAATAATTTCGAAAAAGTAACTTCTAAAATCTTGCTCGTCTTTTTTCTTGTAATATTCAAACAATTTTTCTTTAGAACCTATTTGCTCCACCATTGAATTGATTTGACTATCCATAAAAGAATTTACTTCTTCATCAGTAACTACAATACTATCTTGAATAGCTTGATGTGCAAATAATTTATCTTCTAATTGTTTTCCTAACAACTCGCAACGCGTTATTTTATCCGTATCAATCCCTTGAGATTTCAATTCTAAATACATTAAATCGATATCAGAATCTAATACGATATAATTCCCTACAACAGCTGCAACACCATCTACTTTTTGTTTCTTTTGCGCAAAAGTTACTACTGAAAACAGTAAAAATGCGACTGCTAAAATGCTTGTTTTATTTGAAAATTTCGAAATCATTGTCTTTAATGGCATCATTTGTTATTTCTGTTTGAATTTTATTTATTAAATCTGTTTTTCTTTTATTTAAAATAATCTGCTTAATCGTTGGCGAAATATAAGACAACGGCACCACATTGTTTTTTTGCACCATATCTCTCACTTTTACTAACCAAATAGAGGTGGAATCTACATATTGATACGAAATTCCTGGATCGATAAATTTGGCAATATTATCTTGATTCACAAAAGGCAATCTTTCATATACCTGATCAATATCTACCCAAATACTATCATTAAATGCGTAATCTTTAAACTGTATGGCTAAATTTTTTAAGTCTTTTTTATCTTTACTTTTAAAACTTGAAAACTTCGCACTAATACTTGCTAACTTGTTATTCCCTTTTACTAAGTTGATGTATCTCAACTTCACTAACGGACTATTGGCTTTAAAATTGTTCTTGTTCGTGTTGTAATATTTTTCAATTTCTTCTTTAGTAATTACGGTATCGATTTTCGTAACAACTAATTGTTCTAGATAAGCTTTCGAATATAAATCCATTTTATATTGATTTATCAATCCGTCCAGCTCCATTTGTTTGCTTTTACTGATGTTTTTATTGGCATTGCGCATCAATAATTGTTGTGTTGCCCATCTGTTAACAAAATCTTTAACCAAGGCAATACTGTCTTTTTTGGAAGTCCCGGCAGGAACTAAATTTTCTAAATCAGACTTATATAAATATTCGTTATTTACTCGAGCAATGGCATCTGCTTCATTTTTATCATTTTCTTTACCACAAGAAAACAACAACAGCAAGCTACATATACTTCCGAATAGTTTCACTGAAATACTATTTTAATTGTTGCTTCGCTTTTTCAAAAACATCTTGATTGACTTTAACCGAAAACTCTTTTTTCAATTCATCTACCCAAGTTGCTTCTAAATATTGCTGATAATCGTTTATGACTTTGCTTTTACATTCTTCTAGCTCTTTAGTTTGCGAAGGTTTCATGTTTTTCACATTTACAACAAAGCTGTAATTCGCATCTTTATATGTGTTCTCAACTCCTTTTACAAGTGTTGGAATTTTATCTAAGATGTCGTAATTTTTTTCAAACAAACCAGATTTCACCATAATGGCTACTTTATTATCTTTATTGAATTTTGCTTTAATAGCTTCGATTGATTTACCTTTTTGAAGCATTTTCTGAGCTTCACTAATAACTTTAGCATCAGTTGAAGATAAAATATCTACGTCATATCTATCTTTCCAATTGTATTTTGATTTATTAGCCTCGTAGTATTTTTTCAAACCAACAGTATCCGTTTTAGATTTCGTCCAAATTTCATTTTCCATCAAATCGAACAATAGTAAACCATCTCTGTATTCGTCCATTACGTTTTTAAATTCTGGAAATTCACTTTCTAAATTATCATTATAATACGTAATTAATTGTTCTCCTTTCCATGATTCGAATAATTCACCAACTAATTTTTTGACAGGCTTAGTTGTTAATTTATTTTTTTGTTGCGAATGAATATAGCCCAAGAAAGAAGGAGTTGCTACTTTCTTTGATTTATTAATGGTAATTAAATTTCCATTGAAATTTTCTCTAGTGGAAGGAATTTCCCAAGTCTGACTATAAACGTCATCATTTACAGCTTTTTCAATATTTTGATATTGTACTTTATTGATTTCAACCGAATATTTCGTTTTTAACTTGTTTGCCAAAGTGTTTGTAATAATAATAGAACGCTCATCTCTTTTAATTTTAGATTCTAGTTCTGATTTAGATTCTTCTAAAGATTTTAAAGGATGTTTTTCGATTAATTTAACAATATGCCAACCGAAACCTGATTCGAATGGTTGCGAAATATCTCCTTTATTTACAAGTGAAAAAGCTACATTTTCAAAGGCTTCAGAACTCAATTGTCCCGTTCCAAAACGTTGCAAAACTCCACCTTTAACAGCGCTAGATTTATCTTCTGAAAACTGTGCTGCTAAAGCTTCAAAATTTTCACCTTGTTGAATTTTTTTAGAAATATCATCAATAGTTTGTTTGGCTTTTGCCTTTGCTTCATCCGTTGCCTCAGTTGGATTTAAAATCATAATATGAGCAACAGTGACTTCGCCTTTATTATCTCTAACATCAGTTACTTTAATAAGATGGTAACCAAAACGAGTTCTTACTGGGTTTGAAATTTGACCAACTTTAGTTTTATATGCTGCACTTTCAAAAGGATAGACCATTCTGAAAGACGAAAAGTAACCTAAATTTCCTTTATTTTCTGCCACTGATGGATCCTGAGAATTCGCGATAGCAATAGCTTCAAAATCTTCTCCTTTTTCAATACGTTTCTTTAATTCCAAAGCTTTATTGTAAAAAGCTAATGTATCAGCACCTTTGATACTTTCGTCAAATGAAAGTAAAATATGCGAAGCCTTTACTTCTTTTAAACTTCTATTGTAAGCTTCTTCAATCAATTGATTCGTAACTTTTGAATCATTTAAATAGGTTTTAGAAAGCTGATTTCTGTATGAACTTAGTTCATTTTGGTATTTGGAATTATTTTGCAATCCTAATTTATAAGCTTTATTTACTTTTAATTTATAACCGATAAACAAATCTAAATATTGATTAAGATCTTTTTGCGAATCATCCTTTACTAGATCTAAATTTTTAAGATAAATTCTTTTAAACTCATCTGTAAAGTACTGATTATTATCTATGGTAAAAAGTACCTCTTTAGAATTTTGAGCAAATGAATTAAAGCAAAAAGTTAAAAATAATGCTAAAAAAATGTTTTGTAATTTCATATGATACTAATTATTTCTTTTCTTTGATTCACAATAATTCGCTTTTTCTTATTTTTGAGTTAGCAGAAAGCAACCACATTTTTCGGAGCGATTTCGTTGTTTTTATTAGGTTTTGTTTGTAACAAGCAAAAATATGAAATGATTACAATTAAACAACTAATTGAAGATATATTAACTAAAATTTTAGAAATTGAGAAGATATTTATTGTTCATTATGAAAAAAAACATCACTTTTTAAAATAATACTTTCTTTTTTCGTTTTTTTTTATATTTTTGTGAATAATATTAAGAACCCCTCATAATCTAAATATAAAATGAAAAATAATTTACTAAAAGCATACTTGACAGTTGTTATAACTTTCATAGGTTTTTTTGCAACAGCACAACCTATTGATCCACCTGCGGATCCAGACCCACTTCCAGCACCAATTGACAGCCAAATTATTTGGTTAGTCGCAGTAGGAATTGCTTTTGCTTATTACATAATAACTAAAAATAAAGTTTCTTTAACGAAATAAAAAAGCTTCAAAAAGCCAAAAAAACAACCCCTAAATGGTTTACCTATAACTATTTAGGGGTTGTTTTTTTTACTCAAAAGATTGTTTAGACATTTAAATCATTAAAAAAAAGCTACCTTTATACAAGAAATAATAACTTTTAAAGTTAAAAGTTTTAAACACAACTGAACTAAGTAAATGACAATTACTAATTTATTAAAAAATAAAAAAGCAATCAATATCCTTGTACTAGTTTACTTTTTAAACTTAGTCTTGTATAGTATTTGCTCTTTTTTTAAATTCACAACTGCTGAAACTATTTTTTGGTTTGCCAGAATACCTTTACTTTTATTTTTATACCTTATTACAACTAGTAAAAAAAACGGCATTTATATCGTATCCTTATTATTGTATCAAATAGCTTCTTGCTTATTCGCCAGCGGGAATCAAGATTTATTTATTTACGGCAGCTTTTCTTCAATTAGTTATAAACTTCTTTTGTTATTAATCTTGCTACCATTAATCACTAAAGAAAATCGTTTAGCTATTGGCTTGGCCTGCTTACCATTTTTCGTAATATATCTTTATATTATTGAATTAGTTTTACATTCCCTTGGTGATTCACTAATTATTTGGATTTTAAACGCACTAATTACATCCATTATTGGCGGAATTGCGATAATCCACTACAACAACAATTTTGATCTTAAAGGATACTGGCTTTTATTAAGTTCTATTCTTTTCATCATTCAAATCGGAGCGTTTTTCATCAATAAATTTTACATTAAAAGCGAAGCCATTTATCAAATGGTAATTTTCTTTTATGGATTATCACACTTTACTTTTTACAAGTTTATGATATTAAAGGAGAAAGAAAAACCTAACCTTATTATTTAAAAAAAGAGCCCAACATAATGCTGAGCTCATTTTTATTTTCTTTGAATATATAATCTACTATTTTACTTTTTATTTGCCCTTGCTATTAAAGTGTTTTTCAACAACATTGCAATTGTCATTGGTCCAACACCTCCAGGAACTGGCGTGATGTACGAAGCTTTTTTAGACACATTTTCAAAATCTACATCACCAACAATTTTATAGCCTTTATCTGTAGATTCATCGGCAACACGAGTAATACCAACATCGATAATTACAGCGTCATCTTTAATCATTTCCGCTTTTAAATAATTCGGAACTCCTAATGCAGAAATAATAATATCTGCTTGTGAAGTAATTTGAGTGATATTTTTAGTATATGTATGTGTCACAGTTACAGTCGAATTCCCTGGAAAACCTTTTCTTCCCATTAAAATACTCATTGGACGACCCACAATATGACTTCTTCCAATAACTACCGTGTGTTTTCCTTGCGTTTGCACGTTATATCTTTCTAACAATTCTAAAATTCCGAAAGGTGTTGCTGGAATAAATGTACTCATATCCAAAGCCATTTTTCCGAAATTTTCAGGATGAAATCCATCCACATCTTTAGACGGACAAACCGCCATTAAAATTTCTTGTGTATCAATTTGTGGAGGCAAAGGTAATTGTACGATAAAACCATCAATGTTAGCATCTTCATTTAATTCCTTAATTTTTTTAAGCAATTCTGTTTCTGAAGTAGTGCTTGGCATTTTAATTAAAGTCGATTCAAAACCAACTCTTTCGCAAGCTTTTACTTTACTTCCCACATACGTTAAACTTGCACCATCATTACCTACAATAATTGCAGCTAAATGCGGTACTTTTTCACCGTTAGCTTTCATTTTTGCTACTTCTGCAGCAATTTCATTTTTAATTTCTTCTGATACTTTTTTTCCGTCGAGTAGTTGCATGTATATTAATTTGTGTGTTGTAATTCTATAAAAAAAAGACGCGATAAATCGCGTCTTTACATTATTTCATTCCAGGCATAGATGGCATTCCTTTTCCGCCCATCATTTGCATTAGTTTTTTTCCGCCACCGCCTTGCATCATTTTCATCATTTTACTCATTTGGTCAAACTGTTTCATCAACTGATTGACTTCCTCAATTTTTCTACCAGCTCCTTTTGCGATTCTGTTTTTTCTTTTTACATCTATAATAGCCGGTTTACTTCTTTCTTTTGGCGTCATCGATTGGATAATTGCTTCTACATGTTTGAAAGCATCATCTTCAATTTCTACATCTTTTAAAGCTTTTCCAGCACCAGGAATCATTCCAACAAGGTCTTTCATGCTTCCCATTTTTTTAATTTGCTGAATTTGCGCTAAGAAATCATCAAAACCGAATTCATTTTTAGCAATTTTTTTCTGAATTTTTCTTGCTTCTTCTTCGTCATATTGTTCTTGTGCTCTTTCAACTAAGGAAACAACATCTCCCATTCCTAAAATTCTTTCCGCCATACGAGAAGGATAGAACACGTCAATTGCGTCCATTTTTTCTCCAGTACCAATGAATTTTATAGGCTTATTTACAACAGATTTAATTGAAATAGCTGCTCCACCACGAGTATCACCATCTAATTTAGTTAAGATAACTCCGTCAAAATTTAACCTATCATTGAAAGCTTTTGCTGTATTTACGGCATCTTGTCCAGTCATCGCATCAACTACGAATAAAGTTTCGTGCGGTGCAATTGCTTTATGAACATTTGCAATTTCGTTCATCATTTCTTCATCAACAGCTAAACGACCTGCGGTATCAATAACAACCACATTGAAACCGTTTGCTTTGGCATGTTTGATAGCATTTTCTGCAATGGAAACTGCATTTTTATTTTCTGGTTCAGAATATACTTCCACACCAATTTGATCACCAACAACATGCAACTGATTAATTGCCGCTGGACGATAAATATCACAAGCAACCAATAAAGGTTTTTTATTTTTCTTTGTTTTTAAGAAGTTTGCTAATTTACCTGAAAAAGTAGTTTTACCTGAACCTTGTAAACCTGACATCAAAATTACAGTTGGATTTCCTGATAAATTAACACCAGCAACATCTCCACCCATTAATTCTGTCAACTCATCCTTAACTAATTTTACTAATAATTGACCAGGTTGTAAAGTTGTTAATACATTTTCGCCAATCGCTTTATCTTTTACACGCGTGGTAAAATCTTTTGCAATTTTAAAGTTAACATCGGCATCTAATAACGCACGACGAACTTCTTTCAAAGTATCCGCAACATTTACATCCGTAATTTTTCCGTGACCTTTTAGAATATGGAATGCTTTATCTAACTTATCGGTAAGATTATCAAACATAATAATTGAGCTTTTTAATGATTTGCAAATATAAGGTAAAGTTGTAAAGTAACAAAGTAGCAGACTTGCAAAATTTTAATTTTAGAAAATAAAAAAACCGCTCTGATAAATTCGGAGCGGTTAATATTTATTATAAACTTATTATTTTTTTGAACAACAAGATTTTTTAGCTGAAGTAGAAGAACAAGATTTAGCATCTTTTTTATCTGAACAAGCTTTTTCAGTTTTAGCTTTAGCTTTTTCTTTTTCCTTTTCTTTAAAAGTTACTACTGATGCAGAAGAAACCATAAATGCCATTACAGCAACGATTGATAATACTTTTTTCATGTTATTTATTTTTAAATTAATGTGTTAGATTTATTTCTAAAATTCAAATATATAAAATTTTAGACATCAAAATGATAAATTTTTCTTAATTTTTTTCAAAGGTAATATAATCGGTTCCTCCGCCTCCACCACTTACATGAATTAATTGAATTTTTGCAGCAGTGTATGAAATAATATTCCAATCGTCTGTTAAGTCCGCAAAATTTGCTGGAGCGGCAAAAGCAATATTAAAATCTAAATCATTGCTTGGACTATCATCAAGACTATTATCTGAAGTTACTGACCAAGTTCCTGAATACGTATTTGTTCCATTAGTAGCAGTAAGTACATTACCTGCCCCAAATGAAAAATTATATCCGGTAAAATTTGAAGTTTCATCAACACTTGAATCTTCATAAAAAGTAACACGCCAAGTACCATTATTGACAACATTTATAACCGGAGTAGGATCTACACTATTATTAACCACAGTATCATCTTCATCAGTACAAGAGGAAAAAGCTGTAGCTATAAATAAAAACATAAAAGCTGAAATTAATTTCATTTTTTTCATAATAATTAGTTTTAGAAAACAATTTAAAGATAACGAAAAAAAAGTAAAATTATTATTTCCTAATTAATTAATATTCAAAATAAATATTTGCTTTATTTCCAAATCCAAAGAATATTATTACTTGATATTCTCTTTAGGTTTTTTTTTTCGAAAATATTAAATAACAATCCTCCCATCATAGCACCATACAAAGTGCTATTCAAAGGTTTTGAAGTAATGGCACAAGTTCCTGAAGCACAACCAACAAAATGATAATACATATATCCGAAAATCGCACCTAGGAAAACGCCTAAAATAGTAAGTTTATACTTTTTAACCATTGGTTTTTTGTTTCACAACACTGACAATTTCATGTTTAGAAACCACACCTGATTGCCTCCACAACATTTTTCCATTTTGAAATAGCATCATAGTTGGCACGCCTTTCACTTGAAAATGTGCAGCAATTTCTTGATTTTTATCCACATCAATTTTAATGATACTTACCGCATCACCTAAATCCGCTTTTGCTTCTACTAAAATTGGAGCTAATGCTTGGCAAGGTCCGCACCAAGTAGCGAAAAAATCAATTAATACTGGTTTATTTCCGTTAATTAATTCTTGAAACTTACTCATCTTTACTTTTTTTAGTTGGTACATTACAGCCTCTTGGTCCACATCCTAAATTGAAAACAGCCTGAAACAAAAAGAATAGTCCGAAAACTATAAAAATCCATTGATTTTGTACATATGCCGTATAAGCACAAAATAACGCAATAGCTATTCTGAAATATCGCATAAAATGCCAATTAGAAAACAATATTTTTTTCATAATTTTAAAATATTTCTGTAAAGATATGATAACTAGAAATATAAAAGTGTAACAAAGATTACACTAAAATTGGAAATAGATGAATGGTTGTGGCCCTGCAGATGCTGTTGCAAAAACCAACCAAAAAACCAAACCTAAAACAATAGCTCTTGTAATTAAAGGCATAGCTTTAAACACATTCTGAATAGCGATGGTAACTTTTTCAGGAATATAATGCCAAAAATAACCCAAGAACATTAAAACAAATACATTTTGATAACCTTGAATAATAGTCAACCACTGGTTGAAATCGAAAGTGACTTTACCTATATTTTCAATAATTAATAAGGCTGTAGTGAAATCTTTTGCTCGGAAGAAAATCCAACAAAAAGCTACAAAGTGAAACGTTACAAGGATTCCGAAAAACTTAAAAAATGGAGTTAAAAAATACTCTTTACGTTTAGATTGCGGATAATATTCTAAAAATATTTTATGAACTGCCAAAGCCATACCATGTAAAGCACCCCAAATAATAAATCGTAAACTTGCGCCGTGCCATAATCCACCTAACAACATGGTTGTCATTAAATTGACATTCGTGTACATTGTTTTTTCTTTTTCTTTTGAGAACAAGAAAGTAAAAGCGAAAATTATTGTTGATGCAATTGCGATAATCAAAGGGACTTTACTAGTTGCAGAATACGAAATTCCCCAAATAATTAATCCAAAGAAAAACAAACCTGGAAATAAAAATCCTGCGAAAGTTCCGTAACGGTTTCCTCCTACTGAAATATATAAGAAATCTTTTAACCAAGTTGATAATGAAATATGCCAACGACGCCAAAAATCAGTAATGGAAGTCGATTTATATGGCGTTCTAAAGTTAGTTGGTAATTTAAAACCTAATAACAATGCTACACCAATTGCCATATCTGAATATCCTGAAAAATCACAATAAATTTGAATAGTATAACCGTAAGAAGCCATTAAATTTTCGAAAGGTGTATAACTATTTGGTAAATCGAAAACACGATCTACAAAGTTTAAGGATATATAATCTGAAATAACTGTTTTCTTAATCAAACCTCCAATTATTAATAAAAATGCGCGATTGATATCATCCTGAGTCACATTTAATTTCTGATAAATTTGAGGTAAAAAATCTTTTGCACGAACAATAGGACCAGCGACTAATTGTGGGAAAAACGAAACGAAAAACAAATAATCTACAAAACGTTTAGTCGGCTCAATTTCTTTACGATAGACTTCAATGATGTAACTAATTGATTGAAAGGTGTAAAATGAAATTCCAACAGGTAAAATCACATCAAAAAACGCTAATTTTCCGCCTGTTAAATTGTTAGTAATATCCACTAAAAAATTACTGTATTTGAAGTAACCTAAAAACCCTAAATTTAAAATTACACTAAACGTTAAGTATAGTTTTTTTTGAATGATACTTGACGTTCGGTGTACTAAATTCCCTAAATTATAATCAACAATCGCAGAACCTAGAAGCAATAGAAAGTATATTCCACTTGATTTATAATAGAAAAAAAGCGAGAATAAAATCACGTAAACCATGCGCAACGTGTCAGCTTTTCTTAGTAAAATATACCAAAAATAAAAGACTAAAAACAAACCTAAAAATAAGCCCGTATTAAAAAGCAGTGGTTCTTTTTCATTATAAACGAACCAATTTTGAACTACTTCTGGAGTAACCTTGCCTATATTTTTATAAAACCATTCTTGTAACACGCTTCTTTATTTTTCAGATTTAAATAATTCGTATGATTGAATAAAGGCATCGAAAAACAATTCACCTTGTTTCTCATATCCTGCATTAGAATAATGAACTTTGTCTTTAGCCATTAAACCCATTCTCGAATTGATATTTATATTTTTATTTCCACCAAAAACATCTAGTAAATCCCATACCGCATAATTTTCGGTTGGCGCCATTTCAATTATTTTTTCGGCGTATTTTTCGATGTAAATATTTTTATTTTTTCTGTGTAATACTGAAGGTGGCGAAGTGGTTACTAAAATTGAAGCATCTGGACATTTTTGTTTAATTCCGTCAATCATCGTTTTTAAATTTCCGAAATAGGTAGCCAAATCTTGTTTGTCAAAACTTTCATTGGTTCCTAAAGAAATTACATATAAATCGGCTT
>JACCEA012369616.1_pt1 | contig 13784 bp, 16 predicted proteins | sample 7449851 | NCBI WGS metagenome assembly JACCEA01 (sample SAMN15323453, study PRJNA562643) | freshwater metagenome | isolation source: river surface water | place: USA:Blue River Watershed | collected 2017-08-18 | reverse complement strand
GTGGAAGACCTGCTATGGCTGCTGGAGGTGACAAATTGAGCCGCCGAGCCCGCCAGCGCCGCGAGGCCATCGAATCCCGCTACGTCGCCATGCTTGAGGATGACGACACCGACGACATGGACTGGGAGGATGCCGACTTTGACAGCCTGGCCGTGTACCGGGAGGCTGAGAGCACAGACCAGCCGATATCAGCCAACGCGACTTTTGAGGTAAGCCCTCATGCAAGCCTCGATGGGGCATGACCCGCGCCCCGGCATCCAGTTGGTAACGCCGCCCACCTTCTGCGGCATCCTGACGTGGACCACGTAGACAGGCCCCCATCGCTCCATCACGTCAGCAACCCGCAGGAACAGTGCCCACGGGTCGAAAGAGTCCACATCGACAGCCCCATCGGCTAGGGCTGCTGCTTGGCGCAACTGCTCGCCGCTGAGGTCGTCTGGGTGCATGGGCTACTCCTGATTCACCGGCCAGGCTTCGAGGATGGCTCGCGCATCGCTGGCGTGTCCATCAGCCGCTTGCGCCACTTCTCCATATCGCGATGCGCACTCAGCGAATACGTCTCCGAGGGTGTTGGCGTAGTCAAGGACGGCGGGGGCGGGAGCTTGGGCAAGTCGGCGGGCTGCTTCTGCGGCTTGTGCCCGCAAGCCTGAAGCAGCATCACGAACGGCAACAAGATCAGCACGTAGGCCAGATTCACGATCACGGGCCGCATTGATGGCCGCTTGGTACTTTGCATTGAAGTCTCCTTCGACTTTGCGCACCCGCTCGGCGGCAGATGCTTTCTCGGCCAGAACTTCGGCCCGGTACTGCGACGACTCGGCTTGCACTTCTGCCAGTTGGGCGCCGAGGCGGGCCTCTTGGAAGAACCACACCAGCAGCCCCACCACAAGGGCGGGCACCAGCATCAGGATTGCGCGGATAGGCATTTGGCGTGTCTCGCTTTCTGGCGCTCCCAGACCCCAGCGCATCGCCGGTTGCCGGGTGTTGAGCAATCGAAGCCGCCCGAGAAGCGGTACTTCAGCAGCGCGTCACAGGCCTGGCGGTACTCACCGGCCAGGATGTGGCGGCGCATAGAGGATGCTGACCATGCGCCCTGCCCGTATTGGTAAACGAAGTCCATGTAGGCGTCGAACTCAGCTTGGTGCAGCGAGGCGCCGGCCAGCGACTTGCGGAAGGCCGCTTCCTCTTTGCTGACGTGGGCCTGCAAGGTGATCAGGGCGCGCACCGGGTCTGTCTTGTCGCCCATCTTCACGGGAGTGCCGTCTGCATTGAAGGTGCTGCCGAATCCGTGCGTGGGCCGGTCGTTCTTGGTTGGCACCACGGCGCGGTCGGTGTACCCCTCGCTCACGGCCAGACCGATCAGGGCCGACGCGCTCAAGGTCAGCGAGGCGACGATGATTCTGGCGTTAGCCATACAGCACCCGCCACCACAGGTAAGGCCACATCACTAAAACGTACATGCTCGGCTCCTTCAGTACATGCCCATGCGGGCGCGATGTTCTTCAATCTCCCGAGCCTCTTTGGCCTCAAGCGCCCTGATCTCGGCACGGGTCAGCTTGTGCTTGTAGTACCAATTTATTGCAAAACCCAGCGTTGCGATCAGCAGGCCCGCCAACCCCAGGAACTCATTGCTCGTCCACCAGCCGCCAAGCGTCAGACCGGCCCCGGTGTACATGCCCTTGGATGCCGCGCTGGCTGCAATCGCTTCGACTGTGTGTTGTGCTGTGTCTTGCATTTACTTCGATCCCAAAATGCGAAAGGCCGCATGTGCGGCCCTGGTGGTGTGACGTGGATTTCAGGAATTCGGGAAAGGATCTGACGGAGGCGTGAAGTTCGCCGAATATCGCGCAACGCCCTTAGTTATCCTGACATCATCTATGTAGGCATACGTAGTGCCTGTTCCAGAGATGCTGGAAGTCCCGCAGACTGAAAGAACATCCGTCGCGTTCAGGTTTGTCGAGTTCGTCCCAGATGCTTGCGTTACGCCATCAAGGAATGTCTTGACCGCCGTTCCAGATCTGCATATGGCCACATGCGACCATGTGTCGTCGGTGATGGTGCCGCATGATATGCCAAGAGCCGTTGCGCCGGATGTGTAGAAGTCGAAGACGAGCGCGCCTGTTGTTTTGACGTATGTCAGATTCCACGCTCCATCGGCCTGATACGACCCCTTTGCAAATACGCGCGGAAAGCCATTGGGCTGACTGGCCTTGTTTGTTCGAATCCAGAACTCTAGCGTGAAGTCACCTGATCCAAACTGGAGAGAAGAAGTATTTGCGAACGTGATCTGATCGCCAGCGCCATCACAGAAGAGACTTGCACCACCAAACTTTGACTGAGCCGTGGAGATGATCGCGCCACCATATCTAGTGGCCGTCTTCGGAGAAGAGCTGCTGTCCGTGAATGTTGTGAATCCGTTCGGCCCATCACAATGCAAGAGCAGCGACACATTACTGTAATATGGATCTTTCTCGATGAACCGAAACGGGTTCAACAAGAACCCACGCTGACGGCTCCGCAGTGCCGCATTGATGTTTGTGCTGCGGTCGATCATGGTCAGGCCACCGATCCGATCAGGTACACCTTCAGGCCAGCACCTGCAACCGTGCTTCCAACCGTGTCGATGTCGATGGTGATTTCTGCGTCATCCGCCAAGGCTGCGTCACTGATGACGGCTGGCGTTGCGGCTGTCGTGCTCGTCTTTTCGCTGGCGTCAATCGTTAGCTTGGTCGAGAGGATCGACGCGCCGCCTTCGTTGATGTCAACGGTGAGCACCGAGCCAGTCGGGGCAGTCGTCACGCTCGCGCGCACAGATGTCAGCGTGAATGCGAATGGCATTCGGAATGTGACCTTTGCCGTGCCCGTCGTCAGCGCAGTCGTCTCGTCAGACACGGCGATAGGTATGGCCGTCGTGACAGACGCGCCGCCACCTTCTGCCGCCCATGCCGGCGATCCTGCTACCATTTTCAGAACTTGTCCTGCCGATCCTGCAGCAAGGCGCTGCGGTGCTCCTGATGCGCCACCGACGACGATGTCGCCGGCTGATGTCATTGGGTTCGTCATGCCGCCGCCACCAGAACCGCCTCCTGCGTACTGCCCGATTGCCCGCAAGTCAGACCAGCTTGTGACCGTGGATGCACCACATACCACCGAGTACAGCCGCCAATAGTCGGTGGCGTTGTCCCAATTTGTCGTGGTCGTTGCTGCGCTGACTGCGCCGGTTGCTTTGGCCGCGACGATATAGCTTGTGGCCGATGCCGTTAGCGTGAGCGTGCCGTTTGCGATCTGACCCGTTGACCCATCAGACTTAACCACGTTGCCGCCGTAGTAGCCCCAGGTCAGGCCGCTCGATGTGGATGCGCGGCGCCCGTATGTTGCGGCCTGTGATGCAGCATCAAAAAAAGCGTTTGCCGTGACCTCTTTGGATGCCTGACTGACGCTGATGGCGTCGATATTTGATGTGCTGTTTGCCATTGGTCAACCTCTGGTGATGCTGGTGGTGATCGGGTAGCCCCGTCCCACGGTTTCGCTCATTTGGTACACGCGTACATACAGCGTCGCCTGGTTCGCCCCGAAGTCCGTTACCTGCTGCGCTGATGTGTAGGCAACTGCCGGCGTGCTGGAGGTCAAGGTGCGCTTGACGGTCGCGTAGCTGGAACCATCGTAGATTTCGACCTCGTAGGCTTCGGATGCCTCGCCAACAGGCACGTCAACGCTATTGCGCCAATCAGGCGACACGCGCCCGCGCCGCGTCCAAGACAGCGACCAATCCCGCGTAGATGGGTGACGCGACCCGTTCAGGTATACCGGCGACAGCGGCTTCAGATTGACGCCGTTGTATGTCTCGCTGCGGTTGTCGTCGGTGTCGATGGATCGCCCCGCGGTGATGCCGCGATAGTCACGAGCCAGCCCAATTGACCCTGAATCCATGCCGACCCATGCCAAGTCAGGATCAGTAAGCAACACAAGCGAGTCACCGGACTGGTGCAGGCTTGCCGCCCACTCAGTACCGAAGCGACCGCGCAGCCAGTCGGTCATGCGTAGCGACCCGTCAGCGTTGAGCGTGACCGTGCGAGGTGAGCAAATCTCCCACCGGCCAGGCGCACCGTAGGCGAGAGCGTTACCGCCAGCGAACTGCGCTACCTCGTCGATGCTCGAAAGGTCGCCGGCCATCATGTCAACGTCCAGAACCCCCGATGCGTCCACGATGTCGAACCGCCCCGCACCCAAAGCACCACGCGCATAGCCCATGGTCACAGGCGACGTGAAGCCCTGCAGGTCTGTCCACGTCTGCCCGCCGTCGACTGAGCGATAGATGACACCACCCGGCCAACCGTTGGTGTAACCGGCCATTGCCGCAGGCCACCCTGGCGAGTTGTAGCTATCGGACAGCAGCGGCACGTCCAGCATGATGTAGACGCTAGGCCCATCAAGCGGGATCGTCTGCGCAGGCGCCTCGCCTTCTGCGCCTTGTGCTGCTGGGGTGTAGATCGCCGCCGCGTTGAACTTTGCAGAGCAGCCTAGACGCCCGTCAGATTCCAGATTGATGCGCGTCAGGCGAAGTTCGTACTGCCCCCACTCGCCCGTGATGGTGATCACGTCAGCCGGCTCAAGGTAGCGGTACTCAGGAGGCAGGCGGAAAGACACATCACGCCGCTCAAGCCAGTACAGATACAGCAGCACCTCAGACATGCCCGCAGCTTCAGTTGCGGACAGCACAATGGGCATCTCCATTTCGCGCAGATTCACCGCATCGGTGTTAAGCCGCTCGGCGTTTTGCTCTGACAGGTCGTACTCTCGCCCGATGTCCAAGTATTTCAGAGACACGGCACGCGGGAGCTGCGTGTCCATCTCGTTCGAAAGCGTGATCTGAACGCCTGGCCCGCTATCCGCTTGCCGCGCGTCAAGCTCTGACGCGTCGATGGAGGCAATCGAAGTCTTGCCGCGCCGCACAAACTTGATCTTGTACCCTGCCTGGATCACGTCGAAGGGCCAAGCGCCTTGCAATGGCTCAATCGCTCCACGAATGGCGCCTGTCTGCGCGATACGGTAGCCGCGCACTTCTTGGTCAAGGCCGGCCACATCGATGTCAGACCCGGAAAGAAGGCCGGATTGCAGGCACTCATCGGACACGATGTCAGCAAGCTCCGCCTTCACGTTGTTCAACTTTGTAGACAGCCTGATGCGCTGAATCCACGCGGCAGATGAACCCATCGGGTCGTGAATGAGCATATGCCAAAGTCCGCCCACATAGCATTCTCCGCCTCGGCTGTCGTAAGAGACATCCATGCCCGGCGCGGAGATTGTTCCGAGCGATTCAAAACCAGATGATGTGACCTTAACGAAAGTTCGGATTGATCTAAGGATGACGCCGCCAGATGGGTCCGGCCTAGCCACACATCGATTTGACTGATCAGCTTTAAGGCTCAAGCTCGACACATCAACAGACCACACCTCAGACGAGAATCCTTTCTCGTAGCACTTCACGCGACCCAAAACGCTCGTCGATCCGGCTGCGCAGAAAATGGCGTAGTCGTAATCATCGCCAAGGCAAATGTCGTGCATTACACCCGTTGACGAGATGGTCGTCATGATGTCGGTTGCAACAAGGCCGGCAATCTCGGAGAGATAGGAAGTCGTGATGCCAGACCTGTCCAAGAAATACGATCTACCATCCCTTCGGTGGTAGGTGCTGTTGTTGGTGTACTGCCTGTTCAGGAATGCCTGACGCAGGATTACGCCGATAGACGAATACTCGAAGATTGAGTTGCGCGCACTATTCGTGCCAATGAAGATGTCAACGTCAGCCGTTGTTTGGGTGGGCTGAATCTCCGCGAAGAATGACACTACGCCCTTTGGAATGACCTGATTGCGCAGTGTCCGCTCCACAAACTGACATGTGGAGCTTGATTTCCCAAGGAAGACGCTGGCGACACCATCGTCAGAAACTCTCGGCATTGACGATTTGTACAGAAGCGACGTGAAATTATCACTTTTGTCGACACGCGCGATGGACCCGAAATTGGCCCCACCAACGATCTCCACCTTGACCTGAGCCGCCATCAGCGAATTGCCGTAGTCCTTGAGCGCAAAGTCATAGAAGACGATGTAGGCCAGGCCGCGATACGCGGGGCAGTTGTCAACGCCCAAGTCAGCCTGCATCCGTGGGTCTGGCTGCTGATTCTCATCTCCGAAGTAGATGCGGAACCCTTGCGCAGCTTGGTTGCTGGCAATGATCGTTTCGAGGTCATCGGACCCTGCGTCATAGATCAGATTGCCGCCAACCCAGATGCGCCGAACTCCCTGAATCGGCCCGGTCTTTGACACGTCAGCGAGTCCCACGGCGAATGTCGCGTAGTAGCTGTACGTCTTGACCGTCGCACCGCCGCCGCCGCCCTTGCCGCCCTGCTTCTCTTTGCGGACGCGCTCGGTTAGCTGGTTGCCTTGCAGCCAGATCACGTTGCCGTGCGTGGCTACTGTCCCGTAGATGCGCGGGATGGGCGAGCCGTATGTGCTCGTCTGCGCCGAGAGATCAGACAGGCGCGGGCCGTTGATCGTTGGGCCTTTTGGCGGGTCAATCATCCCGCCAAGGCCAATGCCAATCTGAGCGCCGTAGACGGCGCCAGCAGGCCCGCCAGAAATGAAGCCAATGACGCCGCCAACGATGCCGCCAGCTACTTGCCCCAAGCTACTCATTGCGCGACCTCCGCACGGTAGACGGCAACGATCTGCGCCTGCCAAGCTGCATCAATGCGGTGCTCGACCACTTTGCCCACTTGCTCGTAAGCGTGGATGATGTTGCCGTCTCCTGCGCAAATGCCGACGTGCGAAGGCTCGTTGCCAATCTTGATCAGCAGCACATCACCCGCCTGCATGTCGTCACGCGGAACGAATCGCAAGCCGCGCTGCAATTCGATCATGGCGCGCAGGCGGCCATCGTGAGGCGTGCGGCTGTAGTTGGCTGGAGCGTGGATGTCAACGCCGGCAGACTTGAGCGCAACGACAGCCAGCCCAGCGCAGTCAAGCCCAATTCCGGGCGCCCTGCCTTGGTGCCGAAACGGCGTGCCGAGACAAGCCCGCGCAGCCGCGACGATGGTGCTTTGCAGTTCGGTCATTTCGTGCCAATCTTCTGATACATGGAGCCCGTCGGCACGCTTGGGAAGCCGCCGAAGTTTAGCACGTTGCCCCACTTGTCGCGGCAGTCTTCCAAGCGCTTGCGGCACCCTGGGACAAGCTCGTATTCGTCGCCAACCTGCACCGGGTAGTAAGCGCCCTCGAACGTGGTAACGGTTCCGTCAGCCGCGTAGCTCTTGACCTCTTGAGGCTTCAAGCCCACGTTGGCGCCGGTCGTCCAGCGGATGTAGCCGGCGCCGAACCAGTCGGCCGCCTCAGTGCGCGCAGAGTCCCGAAAGACTGACCCGCTGGTGACGTGCGTGATCTCGCCTGTCTTTGTCAGCGGCCCGAGCGCAACCTTGCATCCGGCGAATTCTTGCCCCCCAAATGTCTTTGTGCAGCCTGGTGTGTAGCTGCGCCCAACTGACTGCCCGAGCACGTCCACCAGCATCATCATTTCGATGCGGTATCGGTCATCCTCAATCGTTGTCTTGCCGAGGATGGCAGAGCCGATCTCCTCGTGATCCTCGACGGGTGCGTTCCACTCGGTGGCGAAGACATACAAGCGGGCGTTGTCGAAAACACCAGAGGCCACCAGATCGCGGCTGATGCCGGTCAGCGTGGCGATGCCGTCCAAGTCCATCGCGCCGGGCGACATGGAAGCGCCAGACTGACTGCCGGTGAACTGATAGCCAGAGTCTGACTTGTAGACGTTCCCGCTCATGGTCAGATCACGCGGGTGATCCGTCAGGCGCACGATCAGGCCGTTCGTGCATTCAATCCGCACGCCGTGGCAGATGTAGCGGTAATCGGCTACGGTGGCTTTCATGGATTCAGAATCTCCACAATGGTGATGTCCGATGTGTCACGGATACCGCGTGCGATGGATGACAGGTCAATGGACGAATCGAAGCGACAGGGGATGTCGAACTCGCAGCCGCCCGTGACCGTCTCGCCGGCCTGGGGTTGCGTGTTGACCGTGCCGCCTGACGTGTAAGCTGTGAACGCGCTCGAGTCGATGTTGAGTGTGATCTGCGTGGCCGTGCGGTTGCTGACCGTGGCGCGGCGACCGTTGATCTGCGTCATGCCAACCACACCCGACACATGCACCGAATCGCCGTTGACGAAGGTATTAGCCCCCACGTCAAGCACGGTCGTCGCGCCTTTGGTGATCGCGGTGATGGGGCGAGTCTTGTTCGCAGCCATCGTGACCTTGCCGGTGGTCGTGTCCACCGTGAACGAGGTGATGGCGTGCGGGCCTGTCAGGGCGTTGGTGATTCCGACTTTGACCGTGCCGCTCACCGGCTTGTAGATCACGCGCATAGGGGCGCCAATCGACAACAGCGGATCACCTTCACCGTAGCGCGCCACAAGCTGATACACGCCCGCTGAGACAAGCTCAAGCGTCTGATCCTGAGCAGTCGGTGTGCCCGTGCTGCCGTTGGTGCTCCAGTTGTCCCAAGCCCGCACACGGAAGCCTGCAAAGCGCCCGTACACGCGCCGATACAGCGAGAGGATCTCGTCCCACATGTCCGCGATGTCGCGGGTGTACTTGATCGACCCACGCATCACCGGGTAAGGGTGGATCAGCTTGCGGTACTCAGACCCGCCAGCCGTGCGCGTGATGTCCACTGCGAAGTCCTCACCCCACGATGCACCCAAGCGGATGCACACCGGCAGGCGATCTTCAAGAAATGCGCTCATGCGTACCGTCCTGCTTGATTGATGAAGCCCAGCGCCTCACGCGCACCAGCCGCCGCAGCGCGCCGCGTCTCTTGGCTGCTGCCGGCTGGGACCGTCACGTTGATGTTGTATTCGCTGCGCTGCCCGCCAGGCTGCGTGCCAGTCGGCAGGATCGCACCGGCGCTCGATGGCACAAACATTTCCGGGCCGCGCTCGCCCACCATGTACGCGTGTCCGGTAGCAACACTGCCACCCGACGCACGCGCACCGCCGAAGATCGTTCCAGCCCATGACAGCGCCTGACCCGCCAATCCTCCGATACTGCCGGTCTTGCCCATGTCGCCAAACAGCGACCGCATCAACTGAGCCGATGCAGCCTCTGCGATCATGCGCTGGATGGTCTGGCCGAAGCCCTTGAGCATCCCGCCCAATCCATCTTGGAAAGGGTTGAATAAGAAGTCAGCGAACGCGCTTTGCATGTTCTGCGCCGCGCTCTTTGCGAACTCGTCCATCTCAGTCATGGCCGCGACAGTGGTAGGCACAAGAGCAGCCATTGCCCTGTTGAACTCTTCAGGTGCGATCAGCCCCTCGCCAAGAAGCTCGAAATACTTGGCTTCTTGCTCGTTGCGAATCTCTGAATCGGTCATGATCGATCTGCGCAGCGAAGCGGCCTCACGCTCAAGCTCAAGGTATTTCTCCATCAGATCGATGTTTGGCATCGGACCGACGAATGGCGCGTCTTCCTTGGTTGGGGCCGCGGTGCGTGCAGTACGCGGCGCCTTGACGGCTGTGGTCTTGGGTGGTGGAGCCCAGCCGCCACCAACGGTAGGCACCGTGCCGAGCAATCGCGGGTCTGCGAACCCTGCGCCACGCACGCCAGAGCCTGTGCCGATGATCTTGTTGCGGGCATTGATGATTGCCTCAGTGTCTTTGTCAACCTGAGCACGCGCCGCCGCTGAGTCGGCTTTCATCATCCGGCCAATCTCAGCCGCCTGAGCGAAGTTTCCTCGCAGCACAGCAGCCGCTTGCGCACCAATGCCGCCAATCTCATTGCCGATCTGCTTGAGCACATAGGCCACGTTGATGCCCAGTGCGGTCACTGTCTCGAAAACGGTAGCGATGCCTGATGCGGCCAAAGTCACCGCCGATCCTTGACCTGAAACCGCCTTCATCTGGTTCGCGACTTCGATAAGCGACGGAAGCAGAGACCCGGCGATCTCGTTTCGCACGCCGGCCAATTGGCCCTTGAACTCATCCATCTGGCGCGACAGCTCTTTGGCCGCGTAGATGGTCTGATCGTTCATGATCTGCCCGGTCTGCGCGGCAGCATCACCAAGCGCCGTCATCTCCTTCCCGCCATCGCGCAGCAGCGGGATCAGAGCCGTGGTGTCAGACGCCATCGACTCAAGGTAGAAGCTCATCTGCTCTTGCGACAATCCCGCCTTTTCAAGCGTGTCGACGTAGAGCTGCAAAGCCTGAGGGCCGGACAGGTTCCTGAAGGCGTCAGCGGTGATCCCGACCTTTGGCGCGATCTGCTCGAAGAAGTCCTTCATGCCGCCGCCGCCCGTTTGGACGAACTCGCCCACCTTCTCGCGGAAGTCCTTGAAGATGTCGCCCAGCTTGTATTGCTCAATGCCGACCGACTTTGCCCCGGCTGCGAAGCGCTGGAATTCCTCAGTGCCTGCGCCGCTCAGGTTGGCGAGATTGCTGATTTCCTTGGCTGCGTTGGCCGTGCTCACCACCATTGCAGCAATCGCGCCACCGGCAGCAGTTGCAGCCAGGCCGATCTTGCGGCCCATCTCCGAGAAGGCTTTGTCGATGGCGTCGGCGCGCTTCTTGGCGATGCTCTCGGCGCGCTTCGTGTCCGTCTCGAATTGGCCCGTTGCCATGAGCAACGAGACGACGATGCTTCCTGCGGTTGCCATGTGTGTTCCTTATTGCTTGATGCCGAGGGCGCGCAGAGTCTGGATGTCGGACTGCGAGAAGTCCTCTTGCCATGTAGGCGGGTGCAGCCAGTCGAGCAAGTCGTTTACGTCGCCACCTGACATGGAGCGCGCAATCAGCGCGGCAGGCCGGTGGAATCGGTGGTGGTCATCAAAAGGATGAGCACGGTAGAAGGTGATCCAGTCGCGGAACTCCGGCTGGCTCATCGTTGCCTTCAACTCCGCGACCGTCTTGCCCAGAGCCAAAGCGAGGACATGCCAGAACCACGCCTCGCCCTGCTCTGTTACGGCTTTCCCGACGATCCGCCGTTGACCTCCAGCACGGCGCCGAAGATGGCATTGAGCGGCTTGGTCTTGAGGGTCAGGGCCTTCTCGTAGGTCATCGCCTGCGACCCGTCAGGGTTGACCACACATGCCGCAATCAGCTTTGCCGCAGCGCCTGCGCGCACGTCCTCATCAGCAGAAGATGTGAGCGAGTGGAAGCGGATGAAATCGACGGCGGGAAGCTCCTTGAACCAAAGCTCCACTGTCACGCCGCCCACGTCCACGTCACGCTTATGCAGGTCAGAGCCCGCGAACAACGAGGCATCAAGCATCATCAGACCTTCCAAGTCGGAACCACAGCGCCGGAGCGTTGCAGGGTCAAGGTGCCGCGAACAACCTCATTGGTCGCAATGTCGATTGCCACGTCAGAGATGTAGGCAGTGAAGCCGACCGATGTGCGGCCAGTGGGCGCGGTCAGTGAGCCGGTGGCGTACACGGGATCGGCGGTGCCGTCGGAAAGGCAGATCATCCAGTTCATGGACACGCCCGATGCCTTCAGTTCAAACAGGCGCTTGTGGCTGGCCTCGCTCGGCTTGAGCACGAAAGGCACGCTCACCTGGCCTGGATTGCCCAAGCCGCGCTCATAGGTGCGGTCTTCGGCGTTGTCAAGACAGGTCGTGTCGATCTGGTCAGCGGCGCCACCCAAACCAGAGATGCCAGTGGGGCAGGCCATCTTGACCATTGCCGGGATAGTAGCGGTGCTATCCGCAAAAAAGAGTTCAGAGCCTTGGGTTTTGACCGACATGACGGTTCCTTTCAGACATGAAAAAAGCCGCTCAATGGCGGCTTGTGTGGGTTGGCGGGGTCGCTGGCGTCAGCGGTTTAGGAAGTAATCAAGCTGCACCGCGAGGCGGTACAGGCGCGTCTCTGGGTCGCGTTGGTTGAGCATCAGGTTCGTGACGTTGCATTGCGCCTCCAGTGCGGCACGCGCAGCGGATGCCAGCGCCGTGACGCCAGCAGATGTCGGGTGCCAGAAATCGACCTGAACCGTGAATCGGTCATGCGTGGGCGTGCCGCTCAACTGAATCTCAGGCGGTGCGCTCACCACGAACCACGTCACATAGGGCGCGGTCACATCAAGCGGTGCATCAGCGTGCGGATAGATGCGGTTGCCGACGATGGCAGACACCGCCGTTGCCGAGCTCAGAATGGAGTAGATAGGCGGGAGCATCACTTGCCCTTGTTCTGTCTCGCCAGCTTGCGCACGATGCGGTCGATGGCGGCTTTCAGTTCAACCTCCATCGTCGTCGCTGCCTGCTGTCGCTTGGTGTCAAACGCGGGGCGCAACCACGGCTCGGCGGGCTGCTTGGCAGAACCCGCCTCCATGATGAAAGCGATGTCGTTTGTGCGGATAGGCTTCTTGCCGATCTTGTTTCCGTTCGGGTGCGGGGCAGTGCGAACCGTCACCACGAACCGCTCACCCTTGATCTGCGTTAGCTTGGTGCGCTTGGAAATGATGTGCTTTGCCGTGAAGCCGGTGGCGTAGTTCTTCGACGTTGCGCCAGGCGTGTTGCCTCTGGCGATCATCTGCGCCTTTGCCTCGTCGCGGATGATGTTGGCCGCCTTGCGAACGGCGAAGCGCACCGGCCCGCCGCCCTTGCTCACCAGTTCAGGCGGCAGGCTCTTGAGTGTGGCAAGCACGCCTTCAAGCCCTTCCATCTTGGTCACGACTTTCATAGCATCGCCATCTGGTCGCGGTCAGCGCCGAACTCGTCGCCGCCTTCGTCCTCGTCTTCGCCGGCCAGGGCGTCAACAAGCGTCATCAACAGAATCTCGATACGGTCGAGTTGCGCTTTCAGTTCGTCAGCCATAGCCAGCCTTTTCGTTGTATCAGTTTTCTATGCGTGGTGCTGTTGCGCCAAACCCCGAACGCGGTCACAGCGCCGTGCGCAGCGTCCAGGTGCTCGTAGAGCCCTTGTACACGTACACCCCAGGCCCCGTGGCGTTGGTGTTGGTCACCTCGTCACCAGACTGAGCGCCATCCAGATTAGTGGCCAAGTTCGCACCGTTCGCACCGAAGTCGCCCTTGACGCACGCGCCGTTGACGCTCAGAATGTCAGTCACACCGAGTAGGACATTTTTGCTAGGGGTGAGCACACACCCATTGGCGACAAAGCGCACGGTCTGCCCTGCATTCCCGAACTGCACGTAGTTGTTGCCCATGTTGGTGTCTACACAGTTGGTCGCGTAGATGTTGTACGTGCCCCCAGGCCCACCACCGAAGCCCGACGCCATGTTGTTCGTCTTGACGCCTGACAGGAAGAAATTCCAGGTGCCGGCATTTGACGAGGCGTTGTAGAACAGACTCGCGGCCTGTGGTACGTTCAAGGGGCTGTAGTGGATATTCTTAGCGAAGCCGCCGCCAGCGTAGACCAGGAAGCCATTATTAGGGCTTGCACCCTCGAAAGTACCTGAGCCGACAAACAAGTCATCAACAGTGCCGCTCAACAACTCGTAAACCGACGACGTGGTGTCTGCGCGACCTTGCAGGTTGTCGGTCTTCCAACTCTTGCCAGACGCCTGGAAGGATACGACGTGTGCGACTGTGCGGTACTTTTGGCACGTCAAGGTGCCCACGGTGATTTTGTCGAACGGACTCATAACCGCAATGCCAAGACCTGTGGATGCCGCCGTCGCGGGGTTGTCAACGAACTCCCCAATGTTGACTCGGCCCATCACAGACCATGCGTTCGCACCGCCGAGGGACAGCGCATTGCCGTT
>JACCEA012237088.1_pt1 | contig 13793 bp, 10 predicted proteins | sample 7449851 | NCBI WGS metagenome assembly JACCEA01 (sample SAMN15323453, study PRJNA562643) | freshwater metagenome | isolation source: river surface water | place: USA:Blue River Watershed | collected 2017-08-18 | reverse complement strand
CAGTTATATCGATAATTATCAATTTAATGATTATAAGATTGGAGTGAATTTTGCCTTTCCTTTATTTTTAAGAAAAGAACGAGGAGGCTTGAAATTGGCACAATTTAAAGTACAAGAAACGCAATATGCTTTAAGCTTAGAAAGAGTACAATTGACCAACAAAATTACCGCTCAAAAAACAGAAATCACCTCGCTTACCAAACAACGCAGTTTGATTGAGGGCTTGGTTAAAAATAATGAAACAATGCTGCAATCTGAAGAACGATTGTTCTCGTTTGGAGAAAGTTCGTTGTTCTTGATTAACACGCGTGAGAATAATTTGGTTTCAGCTCAACTGTCGGCGATTGCTTTAGAAAATCGGTTTTTGATTTCGAATTCGGAGTTGTTTAAGATTATGGCAAATCCTGATTGATTTTTTTGGGTTTAAAAAACATATAAGTCATAGAAGTTTTGGAGTAAAACTATGGTTGTTTTTTGAACCATATAAGAAATTTAAGGACATATAAGGTTGAGTAAAATCCGTTCAATCTGTTTAATCCGTGGCTAATTTAACCGCAAAGGTCGCAATGGTTTACGCAAGGAACGCAAAGACTAAAGCAACTTACTTTTAAACATTTAAGCCATAGAATTTTTGGGATAAAGTTGTGTTTTTTTTTGAACCATATAAGAAATTGAAGGACATATAAGGTTGATTAAAAATCCGTTAAATCTGTGTAATCCGTGGCTAAATTTAACAGCAAAGTATTCACAAAGAAAAACTTCAATGACCTTATATGCCTTATATGGTTAAAAAAAGCAACATAAAGACTAAAGCAACTTACTTTTAAACATAAATGTTTTAGGATAAAGTTATGGGTGTTTTTTGAACCATATAAGAAATTGAAGAACATATAAGGTTGAGTAAAAATCCGTTCAATCTCTTTAATCCGTGGCTAAATTTAACAGCAAAGTATTCACAAAGAAAAACTTCAATGACCTTATATGCCTTATATGGTTAAAAAAAGTAACGCAAAGACTAAACAATTAATTGATTAAATAGTTAAACGATTAAACATAAAAAACACTAATGCTGGCTCTTTAGCCCCGATTGCTTCGCCAGTTCGCTATCGCTCGGGTGTAGTGGAAATCCTTTTTTTCTAGCCTTTAGGTAGAAAAAAAGATTGTAACGGAAAGCGGGAAACTTGCTCCCTGAAAATGCCTATTGTTTCGCTCCTAATTTTTCTGATGGAATTTGTTTTGCTTCTGTAAAAAAAGAAGCGATACAATTATTTTAAAAGTCGTACTTTTGCCCACTGAAAATTTAGCTGCTATGATTATTGTAAAATCAAGAGAAGAAATTGAATTGATGCGCGAAAGTGCCTTGATTGTTTCCAAAACTTTAGGAATGATTGCCTCCGAGATTAAAGAAGGAGTGACTACTTTATATTTAGACAAATTGGCCGAAGCATTCATTCGCGACCACGGTGCAGTACCGAGTTTCTTGGGATTGTACGGTTTTCCGAATTCGTTGTGTATGAGCCCAAACTCTCAGGTTGTACACGGTATCCCGAACAACAAACCGCTAGAAAGTGGGGATGTAATTTCGGTGGATTGTGGGGCTTTCAAAAACGGATTTCACGGAGACCACGCCTACTCTTTTGAGATTGGCGAAGTGGCACCTGAAACGAAAAAATTGTTACAAGTTACGAAGGAATCGTTGTATGTTGGAATTCGCGAGTTCAAATTAGGAAATCGCGTGGAAGACGTAGGAAATGCGATTCAGAAATATACTGAAGCCCACGGTTATGGTGTGGTTCGTGAATTAGTAGGTCACGGTTTAGGACAAAAAATGCACGAAGACCCAGAAATGCCAAACTACGGCAAAAGAGGTCGCGGTAAACTTTTTGTTGAAGGTATGGTGGTGGCCATCGAACCGATGATTAATATGGGGACCAAAAACATCAAACAACACAAAGACGGCTGGACCATTACTACTGCCGATGGAAAACCAAGTGCTCATTTTGAACACGATGTGGCCATCATTGACGGAAAACCGGAAATTTTATCGACTTTCAAATACATTTACAAAGCACTTGGCATTGAAAGCGATGAAGAAGAGGAGTTTAGAAAAGTGCCTTTGGTGGTGTAACTCGTCACTTTTTTGACACAGATTGCACAGATTTTCACAGATTATTTTTTTTGAATATGGAGGAATTTTATTTAAAAGAAGAAACATATAAAATTATAGGACTGTGTATGGAAGTACATAAAATTCTCGGTAAAGGTTTTAATGAAATTGTTTACAAGGAAGCCTTACAATATGAATTTATAAAAAATAATATTCCTTTTGAAAGAGAAAAAGAATACAGAATTGAGTACAAGGATATTGTTTTGTCAAAACATTATTTTGCTGATTTTGTAGTTTTCGATGAAATAATATTAGAAATAAAAGCAATCTCACAATTAACTAGTAGCGATACGGGGCAAACTCTAAACTATTTAGCTTGTTCTAAAAATAAAATAGGACTTGTTATTAACTTTGGCGAGGATAGTTTAAAATATAAAAGAGTTATATTATGATAAAAAATCTCTTTCACTCTTATTTTAATCTGTGAAAATCTGTGCAATCTGTGTCGTATAATTACACTAATCTGAAATTCGTGTTTTAACAATCAATTTTAAATGAAATCTGCTTTTAAACTTATACTCAATACCATTCCGCGTCCATTATTAATTCGTTTGAGTTATGTGGCGCGACCAATCATTGCTTTTACCTTAAAAGGTGACAAATTTACGGACCCAATTGATGGCAAAAGCTTTAAATCGATGTTGCCTTACGGATACGAAACGCAGCGCAACAACGTGCTTTCGCCAAGTACGCTTTCGCTAGAAAGACACCGCTTATTGTGGTTGTACCTTAACGAGCAAACGGACTTTTTTACAGCACCCAAAAAAGTTTTGCATTTTGCTCCTGAACAAGCTTTTTATAAATTGTTTCGCAAACAAAAAAACTTGGACTACACTACTACCGATTTGTTTTCGCCTTTGGCAGATGTAAAAGCTGACATTTGTAATTTGCCTTTTGAAGACAATCAGTACGACGTGATTTTGTGCAACCACGTTTTGGAGCACATCCCAGACGATACCAAAGCGATGCAGGAATTGTACCGTGTGTTGAAACCCGGCGGAATGGCTATTCTACAAATTCCGCAGGACTTAAATCGTGAAGTGACGTTTGCCGATGACTCAATTACCGACCAAAAAGAACGCGCGAAAATATTTGGACAATACGACCATGTGCGCATTTACGGCCGTGATTATTTTGACAAATTAAGAAGCATTGGTTTTACCGTAATCGAAGAGGATTATACCCGCAAAATTGCACCTGAATTGGTAGAAAAATATTGTTTGGCCAAAGGTGAAATTATCCCGGTTTGTTTTAAATAAAAAATTTGACACAGATTACACAGATTTAAAAAAGTTTTAGACAGCATTAAAAACCTTTGAGTGCTTGCGTAAAACTTTGCGCCATTTGCGGTTAAATTTTTAGACACAGATTCAGCAAATATTTTCTAGCTATTTAGTTGTTAATTTGTATTTACAACAAACCAAAATCAAAAACAATCTTATAAATAATTGTATTTGGAACCCGAAAAAAATTTCCAGTTTTGCTTTGATATCAGTTTCGAAGCGAGACTCAATTACTATATCCCTACTTCGTATGTGGTTGGGCATACGGATACCATTACCTATTTAGAAAAAAAAGCCAGTCCTGAAGTCCTTCAAAGTATGGGGATAACGCTTGAGAACTTAAATACTGCTACACAAAAAATAGTGTCGCTTTGTGAAATACTCCAACCTGAAGCGCTGTTTAAGAAATACCGAACCAAAAGCAAATCGTCCAAAAATATTGAAGATTTACTTAAAGACGAGAAACTAAAATTCGGCATTGAACAGTTTATAAAAATAAGCTTAGCGCAATTTTATACTTTAGTAAAAGAGAACAATTTCCCGCTCTCATTAAACTTGGGAAAAGAAAAAGATTTTCGCATCAGCCGTATCACTACTCAAAATCCAGCCTTAGCAACCGAACTGCATTTTGACAAACACGACAACGGGATTTCGTATACCCTTTTGCTAAAAGACGAGAGTACCTCATTTTATCCCTCCAACACCAAAGTCACCTTGCTTTTGGATGAACCGGGATGGTTGGTTGCCTATCATAAATTGTATCAACTACAAGACATCAATTCGAAAAAAATCACCCCTTTTTTGACCAAAAAAGTAGTGGAAATCCCTTCGAAATTAGTGCCTGATTATTTTGAAAAATTCATCAAAGACATTGCCAAAAAAGTAGACATATCGGCCAATGGATTTAAAGTGGTTACCCGAAGCGCCATTGTTTCTTGTAACCTTCAATTGGTGTATGACTTTTTCAAAAACAGCTATTATATTGGGCTTTTATTTGATTATGATGGCTTTGTATTTGATGCTACTAAACCCAAAAACACTCATTCAGAAATTGACTTAAAGGATTTGAACAACATCCAATTGATGCAATTCAAACGAACGGATGCCGAACTTACCTATAACGAGGCATTATTGGATTTGGGACTAAGTAAAAACGAGAACAATTTGTTTTGGTTGAACCAAAATACAGCCAATCAAGACCCATATGTTAGTATTCAATGGGCAATCGAAAATAAAGAAAAGCTGGAATCCTTAGGTTTTTCATTAGAAAATTTAAAAATAGACGGAAAGAAAATCGACAGTAATACCGTAACTATTGCATTCTCCAACACCATTCAAAACGACTGGTTTGACATCAAAATGACGGTTGTTTGTGATGATTTTGAATTTAATTTCAGCGAGTTGATTCCGAATATAAAAAATAGAAATCGCTTGTTTGCCTTACCCAACGGAAATTACTTTTTGATTCCATCAGAATGGATGACGCGCTACAGTGCGATGGCAAAATTGGCCAAAATCAAAAATGGAAGTATCGCTGTTCTCAAAAGTAATTTTGCGGTTTTTGAAGACATCCCACAGTTGAAACAATCCTTACACGTGAAGGAATCTGTTCAATACCAACCTTCGCCTTTGGTTAAAGCCACGTTGCGACCTTATCAAATAGAGGGCGTACAATGGCTTTTGGAACATTACAACAACGGTTTAGGGGCTTGCTTAGCCGATGATATGGGATTGGGAAAAACATTGCAAACCTTATCCACGCTGGTTGCCGTACAAGAAAAACTAGAATTTGAAAAAGCCGAAAATACCCAACTCGATTTGTTCGGCAACGAAATTCCTGTAGCTAAAGAATATTTAAAAGCCTTGATTGTGCTTCCCTCCTCTTTGGTGTTCAACTGGTATAACGAAGCTAGAAAATTTACGCCTCACTTTCGAAGAATTCAGTATATAGGACAAGACCGAAAACTATTGTCTAAAAAATTAGCAAAGTACGACTTGATTTTTACCAGTTATGCGGTGGTAGCGAGAGACCTTTCGATTTTAGAAAAATACCAATTTCGCTATTTGATTTTGGATGAAAGCCAATACATCAAAAACAAAAATTCGAAAATATTCAAAGCCATTAATCAACTGCAAACCACTCATAAAATCTCGTTGAGCGGAACGCCTATAGAAAATTCATTAGACGATTTGTGGTCGCAAATGCAATTTATCAATCCGAATATTTTGGGAAGTTATGCTTTTTTTGCCGAGCATTACAAATTTCCGATTGAGAAAAAACAAGACGAAAACAGTCTCGCAGAACTCAAAACCTTAGTCAGTCCCTTTATTCTAAGACGTACCAAAGAGCAAGTTTTAAAAGACTTACCCGAACTCTCTGAACAAGTTTTCTATTGCGAGATGGAACCCGAACAAGAAAAATTATACGAAGAAGAAAAGTCGAAAGCGAGAAACGCCCTTTTAAAAACCGATGGTTCTGGCATTGACAAAATCAATATTATCAATACATTGATGCGTTTGAGACAATTGAGCAATCACCCAAAAATGGTCGATGCCAACTCTGAAATGGATTCGGGAAAATATATGGCAGTGACGCGTTATTTGGAAACCTTGGTACAGTCCAATCAAAAAACGATAGTATTTAGTTCGTTTGTGTCGAATTTGGAATTTTATAAAAAATGGAGCATCGAGAACAACATTGATTTTTGTGAACTCACGGGCGCTACGCCTCAAAAAGAACGCGCCTATCAAGTACAGAAATTCCAAGAACAAGAGCGCGCAAAATTGTTTTTTATTTCCTTAAAAGCGGGTGGCGTGGGACTCAACATTACCAAAGCTTCTTATGTTTTGTTTTTGGACCCTTGGTGGAATCCCTTTGCCGAAAAGCAAGGTATCGGTCGTGCCCATCGCATTGGACAGCTGAACAAAGTAAATGTAGTTCGATTCATCACTAAAAATACTGTGGAGGAAAAAATCATTCGTTTGCAGGAAAACAAAAAACTGCTTTCGGATGCGTTGCTTGATGAACAGCACATCAGCCCAGAACTTGAAGAAAATTTAGATTTTATTTTAACCTAAAAAACCATTTCAATAAATACTTATCTTTACTTGAAAATTATTAGTAAAATTGAAATGAGAAAAATTTCTATTGCCTTACTTTTATTGATTTATTCGTTTGTTGAAGCTCAAGCTCTTCAAGAAATAATCCCTCCTTACAACATTAAGACAGTTTCCTTTATGGACAATGGTCAAAATGTAATTCCGGTTTTTAAATTAGGGGAATCTTTTGAGTTGAATTTTGATGATTTATTTGGGAATGAAGCCAATTACTACTACGAAATCATTCATTGTGATTACAATTGGGTGCCTTCGGATATTCCTAAACAAGAATACTTAAAAGGCCTTGATAACCAAAGAATTATTGATTACTCAAATTCTTTCAACTGTCTTCAATTGTATTCGCATTATCAACTTAGTATTCCCAACCAGTTTACGCAATTGGCTTTGAGTGGCAACTACATAATCAAAATTTTAAATGAAGACAGAGACGTTGTTTTTTCAAGAAAGTTCATCATTTACGAAGATATAGCTAATGTACGATTACAAATTAAAAGAGGAAGAAATATAAGCACTATTGAAAGCAAACAAAACCTAGATTTTTCTATAACGTCAAAGAGCCTTACTTTTCAAAATCCGTTACAAAATGTCAAAGTACTTCTTTTACAAAATCGACAATTCAATACTGGAATTAAAAATATTGCACCACAGTACACCATAGGAAACGAATTGGTGTATAAATATGATACAGAAACCCAATTTTGGGGAGGTAATGAATTTCGTTTTTTTGATAATAAAGAAATTAGAAACGCTGCGAACAATGTCGCAAAAATAAGTTCTAATGGCGCCATTTATAACAGTTATCTTTTTACCGACGAAGCAAGAGCCAACCAGCCTTATAGCTTTACACTAGATGCTAACGGAAATTTTGTTGTTCGGAATTTAAACGCTTCCAACAACAAAATTGAAGCCGATTATGCTTGGGTTTATTTCAGTTTATCTGCTCCTAGCTTCCGATTGGACAAAGACATCTACATTAATGGAATGTTCAACAATTATGCACTGACTCCAGAAAACAAGATGGAATACAATGAGAAAAAAAGTGTTTATGAAAAAGCATTGCTAATCAAACAAGGTTTTACAAATTATCAATATGTAGTTGCGGACACTAAAGGTAAAATTGACCAAGAAAACAGTATTGATGGAAACTTTTTTCAAACAGAAAATGAATACGAAATAATCGTTTACTACAGAGAAAACACTCAAAGATACGATCGCGTAATCGGGTTTGTAGCAATAAATTCTGTTAGTATAACCAACTAAATAAAAAAATATTTTTCAATAGATTTTTTTGTAATTTTGTCATTATTAAGCAGCTACTTTCCACAATATGGTTTCACAAATAACAAGAGGCATAAAAATATCGGTTTTGACTAGTTTTGAAGGGACTTACTTCAAAAACTACAAAATACACTTTGCCTTTAGTTACCAAATAACAATTGAGAATCACAGCAAAGATTCTGTTCAACTAACCTCTCGTCACTGGGAAATCTATGATTCACTCAACTACAATGAAGTAGTAGATGGTGAAGGAGTAATAGGAAAAAAACCGGTTTTGAAACCAGGAGAACAACATACCTATAGTTCTGGTTGCTTATTATCCTCGCCTTATGGCGCTATGAAAGGATATTTCAACATGATTAATTTTACTACTACTAAAAATTTCAAAGTATTTGTGCCTAATTTTAGATTATGCGCTTCATTTGCTTTGAATTAATTTGACTTTTATTCTGTGATTTAGAATAAAAATTTCATTTTAACTTTATACTTTTGCATCAAATTATTGGCATTAGCCAAATCATAATTATTTTCTGTTCAATTATTTAATATAAAAAATATGCTAAAAGGATTTTTTAACGTACCCAAAGCGGTTAACGAACCTGTAAAAGGTTACGCCCCTAACTCCCCAGAAAAAGCAGCAGTTCTTGCAGCATACAAAGCCATGTGGAATTCAAAAATTGATGTTCCTTTATACATTGGTAGCGAAGAAATCAAAACGGGTAATACTAGAAATATGACCGCGCCACACGATCATCAACATGTGGTAGGAACCTATCATTTAGCCGAAAAAGCACATGTTGAAAAAGCCATTGCGAGTGCTCTTGAAGCCAGAACAGCATGGGCAAATATGGCATGGGAACAACGTGCAGCTATCTTCTTAAAAGCTGCCGAGTTGATTGCTGGACCATACAGAGCTAAAATCAATGCTGCAACTATGATTGCGCAATCTAAAAATATTCATCAAGCCGAAATTGATGCATCATGTGAGTTGATTGACTTTTTACGTTTTAACGTAGAGTTCATGACTCAAATCTATGCTGACCAACCTAAATCGACTTCTGATATGTGGAACCGATTAGAATACCGTCCATTAGAAGGATTCGTATACGCAATCACTCCATTCAACTTTACTGCTATCGCTGCCAATCTTCCAGCAAGCGCTGCTATGATGGGTAACGTAGTAATTTGGAAGCCAAGTGACAGCCAAGTATTCTCTGCAAAAATCATCATCGATGTATTCAAAGAAGCAGGAGTTCCTGATGGCGTAATCAATGTGGTTTTTGGAGATGCTTTAATGGTTACCGATACGGTTCTAGCAAGTCGCGATTTCGCAGGAGTTCACTTTACAGGTTCAACACATGTATTTAAAGATATTTGGGCAAAAATTGGAACCAACATTCACCATTACAAAACGTACCCAAGAATTGTAGGAGAAACTGGTGGTAAAGATTTCGTGGTAGCGCATCCAAGTGCTAATGTAAAACAAGTAGCGACAGGAATTGTTCGTGGCGCTTTCGAGTTTCAAGGACAAAAATGTTCTGCTGCTTCAAGAGCCTATGTACCTCAAAGTATGTGGCCAGCCTTAAAAGAACAATTGATTACAGATACTAAATCAATGAAAATGGGTTCTCCAGAAGATTTTGGAAACTTCATTACTGCAGTAATTCACGAAGGATCATTTGACAAATTAGCTAGCTATATTGATCAAGCGAAAAAAGATGCTGATGCAGAAATTATTGTTGGTGGAAATTATGATAAATCCGTTGGGTATTTTATCGAACCTACCATTATCGTAACAAGCAATCCAAAGTACACGACTATGGAAACCGAATTATTCGGTCCTGTAATCACAATCTATGTTTACGAAGATGCAAATTGGGCAGAAACATTGAAACTAGTAGATACAACTTCTGAGTATGCTTTAACAGGAGCTATCTTCAGCCAAGACCGTTACGCCATCGAAGAAGCAACTGTAGCTTTACAAAATGCCGCAGGTAATTTCTATATCAATGACAAACCAACAGGTGCTGTAGTAGGTATGCAACCGTTTGGTGGAGCGAGAGCTTCAGGAACCAACGACAAAGCTGGTTCTGCCTTGAACTTATTGCGTTGGGTTTCTCCAAGAACTATCAAAGAAACTTTTGTAACGCCAGAAGATTACAGATATCCGTTTTTAGGAGAATAATTTTCTAAACACAACTATTTAAAAACCCCACATAAATCAACATTGATTTTTGTGGGGTTTGTTTTTTTAAACCAAAGAAACTTTTTTACCCGTTTTTGCCGCCTCATAAATGGCCTCCAAAATCTTAACATCCTTCAGTCCCTCGATTCCGGTAATATGACTTGGTAAATTTTTATTTTCTAGGATAATTTTACCTATGGCATCCATTTGGGTTTGTTGCTGATTTATTTCGGGAAAATTCATTTCTCCATTGCTTGTCCTACCTCTAAACGGTCCATAACTGATGGCTGGACTTAACTCAAAAAAACCTTCATCCGCTGACGCAAATAATCTATCTACCCCACAACTATAGGAAGTAGAAGAATTACTAACCGCTCCACTTGGAAAATTCAACTGCCATGTAATGGATTCTTCTACTTCTGTAAATTTAACTTTATTGGTTATTGGACCAAATTGAGCCGTTACTGAAATGGGTTCTTCACCTAACAAATAGCGACTAGCCTGTACACAATAAATTCCTAAATTAACCAATGGCCCACCACCAGATAAACTACGCTTTAAATGCCAATCGATGGTGTCACCTGTATTATAGCCTAAAGAAGTTTCGACTAAACGAACTTGACCAAAAACTTTTTCTTGACCTAAACGCATCATTTCTAAATTATAGGGCTCAAAATGCAATCTATAACCAACTGCCAGTTGCACTCCCGCTTTTTCACAAGCAGCAATCATTTCTTCACAATCACTTGCCGTTACAGCCATCGGTTTCTCAACAATCACATGTTTTCCTGCTTTTGCAGCTCTTATTACAAACTCTTTATGCATGGCATTGGGCAAAACCACATAAACTAAATCAATATCTTTATTATTAATAATTTCATCAAAATTCTGATAATAGTACCTGTTTTTTTCAGGGATGCTATACTTCTTTCCCCAATCTAAAGCTTTTGATGGCGTACCTGTTACAATTCCAGCTAACCTACAATATTTTGAAACTTCTAAACCTTTAGCTAAGTAATCTGCATAACGACCTAAACCGCAAAGAGCAATATTTAATTTTACCCCATCATAGGTTTCACTTGGATTTTCTGGTAAAGCTATAAATGATGGAAGCGATGCCATTACCGAGGTTGCCCCAACTCCAACACCAAAATTGTGGATAAAAGTACGTCTAGAAATTTTTCTCATTTTAGTTAAGTTTTAGAATCCATAAATGAATAAGACATTATAATAATTCAAAAGTTACAAAAATGCTATAAAAAGAAACCCCAACAAAAAACTAAGCTCTTTGTTGGGGTATATTTATTTCTATATTTTAGCAACAGCATCAAAAAGGCATTTTTGCCAGCAAAGTCCCGCTGTACGCTATATCTTGCTTGCCGAACCCCGTCAAGCAAGGATGCCGCTACCATCGGGGTTAAAAGGATAAATGGGTGTGTTTTTGTGAGCAATAGAAGCTACACTACAAACTTCAACGGCAAGTGCACCACTTTTTTGGTTTCGAAAAATTCATCTTCAAAAATGTCGGCCAAATTATATTCTGTAGCCTTCGGAAAATCTTTCAACTCTTCGGTCAAATCGCCTCCTTTTAAATATAAAATACCATTTTTCAATTCGTGTTTGTGTTGCTTTTTGATTTTAGTTTTTACCCAAGAAACAAAGTCTGGCATATTGGTCACCGCTCGGCTTACAATAAAATCAAAATCGCCTTTTACATTTTCAGCACGAATTTGCTCTGCTTTTACGTTTTTTAATTCTAAAGCTTCAGCAACAGCTTTGACCACTTTTATTTTTTTTGCGATAACATCAATCAAATAAAAACGCGTTTCGGGAAACAAAATCGCCAAAGGTATTCCAGGAAAACCACCGCCAGTACCCACATCCAAAACATAAGTTCCAGGTTCGAATTTATTTATTTTGGCAATTCCTAGCGAATGCAAAACGTGTTTAGTGTACAAAGCATCAATATCTTTTCTTGAAATAACATTTATTTTTTCATTCCAATCGTGGTATAAAAAATCCAACTTTGCAAACTGCTCTTTCTGCACATCCGTTAGATTAGGAAAATACTTTAGAATTTCATCCATGGCATTAAATTTTTAACAAAAGTACTTATTTTACAGCGGAAATTTTTAACTCAATAATGTATATTCGAAAATTTATAATAGTTACATTTGCAATTATTTAAAAATTCCTATGAATACTACTGCACCTACTTTTTCAAAGCAAGACAATTTAAAATTCTTCAGAACACTTAACTCACGGGTTAACAGTTACTTTAAAGAAAACAACATACAAAAAACAGGAAATTGGAAATTGCATTTAAAAACAATCATCTTATTTACTGTTTTTTTAGCTCCTTATTTTGTTATTCTAACGCTTGACCTTCCGTTTTGGGCTTATTTATTGCTCACAATCGTTATCGGAATTGGAATGGCTGGAGTAGGAATGAACGTAATGCACGACGGAAATCACGGTTCGTATTCCACTAAAAGTTGGGTCAACAAATTTATGGGAGGTTCTATTTACATCCTAGCCGGAAATGTGTACAATTGGCAAGTGCAACACAATGTTTTACACCATACTTACACTAACATTCCTGGACACGACGAAGACTTAGATGCTGGAAGAATTATTCGTTTTACGAAAGAAGCTAAATGGCAAAAATTCCACCGTTTTCAACACTACTATTCTATCTTTTTGTATGGTTTATTGACCTTCAATTGGGCCATCACTACCGATTTCAAACAAATGAAAAGTTATTTGAAACGTAAATTATCGTATGGCGAGCCTAAAAGCCCAAAAATCCTTTGGACAACTTTAATCATCACAAAAATGATTTATGTATCAATTTGGATTGTTTTACCAATAGTTATTGGCATCACTTGGTGGAAAGTTTTGATTGGCTTTTTTGTAATGCATTATACTGCAGGACTTATCCTAAGTGTTGTTTTCCAACTAGCTCACGTGGTAGAAGAAACAACCAATCCATTACCAAATGAAAACGGAGAAATCGAAAACACTTGGGCCATACATCAATTGTTTACTACAACCAATTTTGCTCCAAAAAACGCCATTGTTAATTGGTACACTGGAGGATTAAATCACCAAATCGAACACCACATTTTCCCAAACATCAGTCATATTCATTACGGAAAAATTGCAAAGATTGTAAAAGAAACTGCTCAAGAATGCAACCTTCCTTACTACGAATACAAAACGATGCGTAGTGCTGTAATTGCACATTTCAAACACTTGAAAGAATTGGGAATGAAACCAGAATTAGCCTAAACTTACTACTGCTAAATTCAACACGAACTAATTACTATTTACTATATAAAATGAATCCACTTTCAGACAGAATTAACAACCTTGCCACTTCGCAAACTTTAGCGATGGCAGCATTAGCAAGAGAATTAAAAGCACAAGGAAAAGATATTATCAGCTTGAGTTTGGGAGAACCAGACTTTAACACGCCTGACTTTATTAAAGAAGCCGCTAAAAAAGCGATAGACGACAACTACAGTACCTATTCTCCAGTTGACGGATACCAAGATTTAAAAGAAGCCATTTGTAGAAAATTCAAAAGAGATAATGACTTAGATTATAAACCTTCTCAAATTGTAGTTTCTACAGGTGCTAAACAATCGTTGTACAACATTGCTCAAGTAATGTTAAACGATGGTGACGAAGTTATTTTACCAGCACCTTACTGGGTTTCTTATTACGAGATTGTAAAATTATCAGGTGGTGTTCCTGT
>JACCEA010363162.1_pt1 | contig 13795 bp, 17 predicted proteins | sample 7449851 | NCBI WGS metagenome assembly JACCEA01 (sample SAMN15323453, study PRJNA562643) | freshwater metagenome | isolation source: river surface water | place: USA:Blue River Watershed | collected 2017-08-18 | reverse complement strand
CGGCATCATGGCTGAATTTTGCCAGTTGCTTAAAAAACATCGATCTTCTAGTATACGGCCCGCTTGCAGTCAGTTGGTTATTACTAATCTGGTAAACATTGGTTTGCCATTGATTTCTATCGTTGGTTGAGTGATCGTGGAATTCTAAAAACACGTTGTTTGATTGCGAACCTTTGATCAATGCCGGAATTGAAAACTCCCTGTCTTTGAAATCTTGATTTTTATAATCTCTACATGTAGTTATCACATATTCTGCTGCTAGATCACAAATTTCTAACACCCGGGCTCGTTGTTCAGTGTCCGAACTTGCAAACGTGAAATATTCATCTAATGCAATAACGGAGTCAAATTTTTTCTTGTACAGAGACAACTTATCTTTTGGTATATAAACAAACTTTGTACCAACAGTTTCTAAGTATTTTTGAATTTGATCTGATATTTCTGTAATATAAATGTCCTGAGTGGTATCAATTAATACAGCCGGATTGAATCCTATGTACAATACACTGCTCGGAGCGAAGTTGTGAAAAAAGGCTATTTCTTCTAAAATTTCCTTTTTTCTTTTGAGAACTTCGGCATGTTTGTTATGTAACAAAAATGCTTCAAATAAACAATTGGTGTAACTTTCAAAACTCATAATTACCTTTTTATTATTCTATATAGTTATTTATTGAGTTTGGCGTACTAAGTCCAAGGTAACACAATGAAATCCGCCGCCCAAGGTACGACTATGTCTTAGTTCCAAAGGAATAACTGTAAAATTAAAATTTTCTAAGATATCTATCAATTTGGTTTGGTGTCTATCAACTATAACAGTATACGGATCGACTACTAGCATGTTTAATGCTATCCATTTACTTGCATACGGGTATTCGTAAAAATCTTGGGCTATCACATCATCAACCCAAACAACTTCCCACTTGTCAAAAACTTTAGGTAAATTATCTGTGTTTACTCTACTGGCATTTACCATCACAAGTCCTTCTCGTAATGGTACAATTGTACTGTCAATGTGTACACCAGAATAAAAATTACATATTTCAATGTTCACATCAGGAAATGTATGCTGTAACCATCGTGCTGCTTTTAAATTTCCGCTGGCACTCTCTAAGTATAACATAGTATCGTTGAGTCGTAAAACATTTGCTGCATCTAAAATCATGCCGGTATCTCTGGGCATACGATATACTGAATTAGAACGGTAAACAATGTCGTCGAGAGCTTCAATTTCCATATTCCTGCAAGGGTACATCATGGCAGGATCTACTACAGTGTCTCCGTAAATTAGCAATCTATCTCTGGGACAATAACCGTACATGCCGCCAAGTTCTTGATAATTCAATGCTCGCGGCCTATGCACAACTGCGCCCAGCTGCTCTAGCGTATCGGCTAATATGTCTAGATCTTCGTTGGCTTCATCAATGAGCCAGTCCGGCACCGGTCCGCCGGGCACCGGTGTTTCTCGCCAGGTGGTTTTTTCGCTTTCCCGAGCAAACACTGGATCGTCGCTGGGCCAATTAGCAAAGTCAGCACGGCCAACAACTACTTCCTGCAGCGGATCCCATTCGTTATAACTGTGAATCATACGTGTCCTGTGATTTGTAAGGTATATCGAGGTTCGAACCCCATATTGTATGCTCCGTGTGGACTGTCCCAATTCCATACCAAAGTAAATCCGGCTGTCCAATCGGCGTACCCTACTCCGTCGCACTCAGCAAAATGCCCGGGCTTGCGATCTTCTAAAAAGATTACTGCTCGACGAATACGATGTTCTTGGCCTTTTAAGTTGTATAACTCAATGTATTTGCGATATGTGTCAATATGATTAGGTAAACTGCTACCAGGATCCATGCGATAATATGATGTACCAATATCTTTCCAGTGCTCGTATCTTTCAAAAAAATCTATAAATTGATTGTTCCACGAAGGCTGAGGGCTGCGCATGTCGCACATCCAGCCGCCAAACGGTCCTAAAAATCCTGCATCAGTCCATGCTATTTGTGTAATAGGATCGTTGAATTTTTCTTTGATGTATTCAAGCCGTTTAAATTCGTCATCCCAAAATTTGGCAAGTTTAAACGATTCGTGTGTTACCATAATGGATTACCTGATAATTTTTATCTGTTTTGTATTGTCTCCACGGATCCACAATTACACTGCCAGGTTCCACATCGCAGTAAAATTCTTGATCAGGTTTCTCGCCGGTATAACCGTATGTGACATTTCTGTTGTGCGCCAGGAATGCAATCACTGGCATCCCCGTAAACGGAGGTTCATCACCAGTTAACGGATCAATGTAATAAAATTTTGCTTGAATATCTTCTAAGTAATGACCTATTAGTAGGCTATAACTGCCATCGCAATAATCAACATCAGGCTTGTATGCTTTGCCCATAATAAAAATAGGTAGATTTTTTTCTATCTGCACTCGTTTTAAAAATCTAGCCAAGTTCTTGGCCTGCTGTTCTCTGGCGCCCATAATAGTGTCAAAAATATCATATCCAAGATTTAAATTTTCGGCCAACCATCGTAAAGCAATGTTGTCCCTGGGATGGCACGGACCGGCGTCGCCCATACCGGCGCGCATGTATTTTGAACTCATGATTCGAATAGTGCTGTTTGCCAATGCGTCAGTGACCACATCAACATTGATATTGCCGTTTTTGATTGCAACATCTTGTATCATGTTTACTAGCCCAATCTTGGCACTGATAAATGTGTTATAAAAAATTTTAATTGATTCTGCTTCGTCCCAGGTCCCAACCACATACCGGGGCGAATTCTTCATCAAAGGAAGATAAAAATCAATCAGTTCTCGAGCATCAGTTGTTTCGTTTCCATCTTCGGTTCCAATGATTACCATCTCTGGATTGACCATGTCCCATTCAACTGACCCCATTGCAATTAAGTAAGGGTTGTAAATAAATCTTGCGTTGGTAATACACGGACGCAATTCTCTTCTCACAGTCCCAGGTAACACAGTTGAAATTAGAACAACCAATTGCTCAGGACTTGCCCATGTATTGATTTGAGCAAGAACATCTTTGACTACTGTGTAGTCGAAATCTTTGTTTGGTAAATGGGTGATTGGTTTAGATCCGTCGTAAACAGGATCGTGCGGTGTCTGTACTGCTACAAAAACTATTTGTTTGCCAACAACTGCATCGCGCAAGTTGTCTGCTATTTTAATTTTATTGCTAGATTTTTCATTAACATCATAGCCAGTAACATCATAGCAGGAAGCTATAGTTTCTGCACAAGGCATTCCCAATTTGCCTATTCCGACAAAACCCACTTGCATATTTTTACCTTTTTGAATTTTAATTAAACTTGAACAAAATTATTTATGGTTTTCAGTGACCCCGACAATAAGTTGTTCCATGTCGTGTATTCTAGTTCTGGTTGTGCGACTATTTAAAACTACAAATAATCTTTTTTGATTATTAATTTTAACGCTCATTACCAAACACCCACCAGACGCTCGAACATAACCAGTTTTACTAACAATAACATTGTATTTGGCTACCAATGGATTGGTATTGGTATATCTCCATTTTAAAATCTTTTTCTTTTTGGGTTTAAGTAACTCACCAACACTTTGATTACTGGCATGCACTATTTCTGGATACTTTTCTGCGGCCAACAACAGTTTAACTAAATCTCTAGGAGTGCTAACATTTCGATTATCTAGACCGCTACTATCTTCAAATCTAGTTTCAAACATTCCCAATATTTGAGCCTTGTGATTCATGTCGTCAATACACTGGCGATATCCTCGATGATAAGTTTCACATAACATTTTTGCTGCTTGATTATCAGATTTAATAATTGCTAGGTTGAGTAGCTGTTCTCTTGTGACCGTGAGCCCTCGAATTTTTTTCTGCATGGGGCTTTTTAAATTTTCGTTAGCATCTAATACTACCATAGCAGTCATTAGTTTGGTGATACTAGCAATTGGTTGCTGTATATTGATATTTTCTTGCTCAATGATGTTACCATCACCGTCGGCTATTAGCCACGACTTGGCCAATATGTTAGCAGAAAAAGCAGGCACAACGGCTACTGCCAAGATGCAGGAAACAAATATTTTTTTAATCATTAATTATTTGGACATGTCATTCGAAACAAATCGTTTCGGGGAGTATTTTGTTCTGTCATGTCCACGATATAGGAATCTAAAGAATGTGTCTCAGTATAAACTATTTTGTCTGAACTGTCAACATACCAACTATTCAATACATTGAATACCCCGTTCTTGCATTCTATTATGCCGTAGGTATAAATTCTTTTCACTGGTACAGGAAACAACTCAAATTTGAATCCACCTGGTTTATGAAATTCCACCAAAGAAGTCATTTCAAGAGTAAGCTCGTGTGTGTTTAGAGATTTTTTATGAACAAACAATCCGTAATTGTTAGTGTGTGCAGCTTGTTGCCAAACAGTTTGATCAAATTGAATATGACTCTCGTCTGTAAAATTCAACAAAAAGTTTTCTGCAATTGCTACCGGTGCAACTAACAACAAAAATAATAAAAACTTTTTCATAATTTTCTCCAAAAATTTATTTATTAACTATGCATTTGCTATTTCTTCGCAAAAATATTCCATAATTAAAAATCCAGCAACAGATAAAAATACTCCCAACAAACTTGATAGATTGAAACTTATTACCAGCAAGCAATAAAAATAAAACCGTAGACCCCAGTTTAATAAATTAGTTGTATTCATTTAAAATATTAACTACCTCTTCAATGTGTAGATTTAACAGCTTGGCGATTTTAATTATACTCACCCCTTGCCTATGAAGTTCAAGCACAGCTTTGATTAATCCACTGTTAAGTTCCATTTTTAATTCTATGCCTTTCGATGATGTGATTTACAATATCAACACCGTATCTGAGTCTAAGACATATGTCCTCTGTAGAATAGCCATGATCAAAATGCATTCTTATCACTAGCTTTTCGTTGACCACAAAGTTATATTTACCCAGTTTATTTTTCACAATTGACCCATTTTAAATTGTTGTAATGTTGATAGGGCCAAGTTCCTTTTGGAAGAAAACATCTACCCAACTCTGGATAATGATCAATTCGAATTTGTACCACAGCCCAGGATAACCACGCAGCATACAATATGCTAGCTATTGTAATAGACCAACACGCTATGCGATACTTCATCTTTTTAAGTTTTCTGGCTCGTAATCTTTTTTGTTCGGCTTCCCGTTTCATTTCTAAGGTAATGGCGCCGGCTTGTTCTTTGCCTACTGTTTTCATCATGGCTTCTACTTCGGTCCATAGCGCACCCAGCTCCGGCGGACTTTGATAAACCATGATTTCTCGTAATTCTGTGCTCATTGCTTCCAGTTGTTTCTTTAATAAAACACGCTGTAAAGCTCTCTTGCCCAAGCTGTCAGTACCGTGATAAACTTCGGTTTTGCTACGGCGTTCTTCCTCTTCAAATACGGCCATACACTTGTAAAAGTTGTCAAAGTATGCGCCTAGTTGTTGCCCAATTTCTGTATAGATGTTTGTTGTATCGCCCGACTGCTTGTTTAAGTTGATTATGCGATTTTTTTCTTCTATGTACTGATTTTTTTCAGCCACAGTAGGTGCGCGATCTCGAAACTTGTTATGAAATTGGTCATCAAGATCCTTGAGGACATCTTTGATATCCCCAGCAGCTCCTTTGATATCCTTGTAAAGTTTACAACCTTCTTTTACAAGTTTAACCGCCCCATTGGCCAGGGCAAAAAGGGTCAACGGATCCATTAACAGATCCGCCTTTTAATTTTCAAACCAATATGTAGTTGGCTTTAGCAAAACTCTGGTTCCTTTATAGTAGTTGTTATCGATGGACCAAAAGTTCTCGAACTATAGATACTTACCAAATATCTATAAAAATTTTATCTACATTCTATGAGGGGGAGTAATCGGCACCGGCTGCGGGGGATTTTTTGGCGGTTTGTGTGCATACCAGCTCATTTTATTCTCCTTGGTCATAAAAAAACCCGGTATTACCGGGTTTTATTTGTAAATTACTTTTTCACCAGTTGGTGTATTTCTAATTGGACTGTCTTCGGGAATTACTATTTGCGTACCGATCCCTAGCATACACCACTCGTCGGTATCTACCAGTTGTACCATCCAACTAGTAGTTCCTTTTTCAACATTACCCCATAAACTGTTAATAGTATGATTTTCTTTATCAGCACTGACAATAATCGGCAATTCTCCGTATTTTTCAGCGGTTATTAAGAAATCTTCTTGACTGCCACACATAATTTTCATCGTTTTTTGATGTACTTCTGCTTGTGTAGTAACACAAGTTGCTAGTAGGGTAGCAGCCAAAAGTGCCTTCATACGGGCTCCTTAAACTGTTATTTATTGGCTAATGGATTATCTAACGCTTTCTTGATTTTGTCATCTAGCTCACGGCGCAACTGTTTGATTTCTTGTTCGTTTTCCTTTTGGAGCTGACGCACTGCTGTGTCGACTTGGCGCTGTAACTCTTTGTTTTGTGTAGCAGTGTCCTTTTCTAGCTGACGGGTAATCTTGTCAACTTCTTGCTTGGTTTCACGTACATCTTTTCTAGCATCTTGCACACTCTTGTCGGTTTCGCGTTGTGCTGTTTTGCTGTCACGCTCAACATTTTCAACTACACTTTCTAGTCTACGAATATCAGCTTTTAGATCGTTTTTGATATCTTGGCTGTATTCTACAGTTTTATTGGTATTAGCTTCTAGCACTTCCAGCTTCTTGTAAATTTCGCCCAAGTCAGGACTCACATAATCGGCAATCTTTTGCTTCATGCCCATGTAGTCTTTGTAAACTTCAAACGCTCCGTACAGACCGCCCAATACTGAGCTTACGATTGTGGCTGCTATCATGAGTTTGGCTGGAGTAAATGCATACCCGCCAATACTGATAACAGTGTTTTCGCTGAGGTATTTTTCCTTAGCGGCTTCTAAATCGTCAACTTTTTCGTCAATGTTTTTATTTTTATCTGACATTTTATTTTCCTAAGTTATATTGTGAATCAACAATTTGTTGATGTACGCTGTCGCTGCCCCCAAACAAGCCTCTACCGGCAGGAGTATCAATTGTACGCTGCCCGGGATATGCTTCGTACGGTTGGTAAAACTGTACATCGGGCAATACTTTGGCATATGTATCAAATCCAGGAGTGAACCCTATTGCCTGTATAACCACATTCTGCACTTCTGCTTGTGCTGCCATGTCAGTAGCTTTGCCCATTGTGTTAGCAAGATTTTTTCCTTTGGTAACAGCATCTGCTCGAGCCTTTTCTCGCTGCTTTTCTACCAACTGCTCTCTTGCGGTTTTGGGTTTATCACTGGACTTGGACTCTGTTGCGGTAGCGGCGGCTGTGCTGCTGTCAGACTTTTTACCGGGTCCGGTTTCTTGTGCAACAGAAGCAGTGGCAGGCGCCGAAGATTGTGTTACTTTGACTGCGGCTGCTGGATTAGCATCGGCATTGGTAGTCGAGCTTTTTGTTGTAATCACATTGTTAACTACCGGATCTGCAACCACTGGCGCAGCTTGTGCCACAGGGTCAGTGGTCGTCTGAGCTAGCACAATCGTAGTAGTTGTAACAGGTGTGGTTAGAATGTTCTTTTTGGCATATTCTTCTTTGTACTTGGGGCATCCTGTGTCGTATAAAGGATTCAGAGTACATTGCTGATTATAATAAGCTTGTGCGTATCCAGTACAAGTGGTTGAATACAAAGGATCAACGCTGCACTGTTGCGTCAAGTAAGCAGCAGCATAACCGGGACAGGACGGCGAATACAATGCATTGGCAGTGCATTGCTGTGCTTGATACGCTGCTGCGTAACCTGCACAAGTTGGACTCGAGAGCGGATTAGTCGCGCACTGATCAAATGTGTAATTGATAGACAATGACGGATTTCTAACTTGCGGTCCATAGTAGCCTGCCCAGAATCTATCATCTCGTCCAGTAAAACTCAATGAAAAATTAGCAAGAGTTGAAGTTAGTATGCTGCCGGTAAATGTTTCTGTACCTGCAACAGTTTGCCAAGTTGCACCAGTTTGCCCTAACGACCATGTTCTGGTGTACAATGTGGCACCATTGATTCCAACAAAATTGATGCCTGCGTTCAGTGTGCCGCGTGAATCACCTTGATTTAAATAATCCCATGAATAATTATATCCAGTGAATACTATGCCGCTATCTCGTAATGCTTGGCTCACTGCATAGGTATATGCCACTGTGGACTGAGTATAACCAAACATAATGGTATTGGTAGATGAATTATACCCCGGGACATTACCGCCCGAATATCCAGCACCGGTTGAACTGGTGCCAACAGTACCAGATAAATTATGCGGGCCTATTAGATTCGGGCTGACTAGATCTTGCGCTTGTGCTACTGTGCCAACTAGCAAGAACAATGCCACTAGAAGTTGTTTCATTAGTCTTTGCTCTTAACCTTCTGTGGCTGTCTACCAGGATTGGCTTCCCAAATTTCTCTAGCTTGCTCACCAATCTTGCCGTCTACCGGGCAAGGTGTTCCTGCGTTCATCATGGCAGTAAACACACGCTCGTCTTGGCATAAGGTAGCAACTGCTGCCACTTTCATGCCCATATCAAACAGTGTCTTAGACAGTTTCAAGCGTTCGCAGTTTTTGTCTACAAAAGTAGATCCAATTGCAATACCTAGTATTTGTGTTTGTGCTGCACCACTGACTCCAACAGCACATAAGTCGCTGTTCATGCTAGTGATACCTGGTGCTACTGCTGTGGGCGGTGGGGATTTAACTGTGGTAGTAGAAGTAGTTTCTGAAACACTTCTAGATGTTGAATCTGTGACGATTGGATCAACTGCCCATGCAGTTGACGCTACTAAACTAAGTGTTAGTAATAACTTTTTCATTCTAGCTCCTCGGGCGTTAACGCCTCTTTTTATGAGCTCTCGTTGAATAAGTTTTTTGAAAAGACAAAAAGCTCCTTTATGTTATTTAAGGAGCTTCTTTTAAAAATTAACTGCTCGGTTCTTCTTTGTGTTCGAATCTACCACAAACAATATCATAAAATTCGTCTAATTCGCCGCCCCATTTACCCTTTAAATACGGACGCAAATCATGGCACAATTTAGCGTTTTTGTCCTTGTTTGCTTGTACAAATTCATTGTGCAATTTTTTCCAATGATCTAGTTTAACTACTTCGTCTAGGGGAATTTGATCGCCGGGTACTACACAGAAAGTTTCTAGAATTTTACCTTCTACGTCAAATGTTTCTAATTCTAGTACTGTGTATCGTTCACTGAGTTGTTCGGCTGCTTCTCTTGAAAAAATTATATCCATTATTTGTTTGCACTTTCGTATGTTCGTTTTTTGATACCCACATCACTATATATTTGCTGTACTGCACGAGCCTGATAATAACAATCAATTAGTGCATTGTGGGCACCGTGTCTGCCTTTTTCTCTAGGATCTCCGTGTACAGCAAACAGTGTACGACTGTCGCGGATTTGCCAGAACTGCCATGGGGTAGGACGGCCCATTTGTCTATACAAATTTTCTAAAATAACAATATCGAATGCAGGTCCTTGGCACCAAATTGAATCTGCACCTACTAAAAATCTGTTCAATTGATCTAAGAATTCATCCAATTTAGTACGTTCGTGTTCACCCAATGCTTCTTCTCGAACGTCCTCAGTCTGTTTGCCCCACCAGTCGACTGTTTCTTGCTGGACATGTCTACCCAACTCAATTTGTTCGTCAACATCAATTCGTACATACAGTCCCGACTCAGTATTAACATCACTCTCAAACGGATTAAACTTGACAGCACCCAGGGTAAGGATCACACTTTCCGGGCGAGTACTTAATGTTTCGATATCCAGCATTACATCCATTACATTCCCCTTAGTGCTTTATCTGCTTCGGCTGCTGCTACTCTCTTACGGAGACTGCTGGAACTGAAAGAATGGTCCCGTTTGTTAAACACCAGTTCAATCCCTCGATTATAACATTCGGCATCGCCAGTAAATGATTTATCAGCATATTCGACGCCAAGAATACGCACATCTAGCGGAAGGATCAGAATCAAATCAATGAGATCTTGTTCGGTTTGGTACACCACAACTTCATCAACATAACGACACGCTGCCAGTTGTATCTGTCTTTCAACGATACTTTGTACCGGTTTGTTTTTTGTATCAGGTCGATCGATGGTTGGATCCGTTTGCAATCCGGCAATAAGATAATCGCAATGATTCTTAGCCTCGGCGAGCATAGCAACATGACCCGCATGAAGCATGTCAAAAGTAGAGAACGTGATTCCAATCTTAAGTCCTTTGTCCTTAAGCTCTCGAATATGGTTGAATATCATCAGTCGGCAGGTTCTAATTTAACGTTAAGTGGAAATCCATTGGTACGAGCAAGTAACGTGGCCTCAACGCCTTTTTGCTCGGCAATTTCGTAAGGTAATGTGCTCACTACACTAGATCCTTCTTCGTGGATTTTCATAGTGATATCGTGTGCAGTTTCGTCGCTGTGATGAAAAATTGTTTTGAGTGTTTCGATCACAAATTCCATAGTTGTCACATTGTCATTAAGATAAATGACATTGAACAAACTGGGAGGTTGAATATTTGTTTTGACCTGAATTTTAGGTTTTACTACAATGTCCGTTTTACTCATAATTTACTCGATTAAAGTAGGGGGATAATTCCCCCTACTGTTATTATATTACTTAGCGAACGTGATTGCAATCTTCTTGGCTTTTTGTTCTTCCGGAACAATGTGTTCAAGACTGATTGCCAGGATACCATTAATCACAGTAGCACCCCGAACTTCTACATTATCTGCTAAAGTAAAATGACGAGTAAAATTACGAGCACTGATTCCTCGATGCAGGTATTCGTACTCGTCTTTTTGCTTTTGCTCACCTTTGATTGTTAAAACGTTTTCTTTATATTCGATATCTAGTTCATCTTCACTAAAGCCAGCAACTGCAAGTTGGATAGCGTAGTGATTTTCGTCGATTTTTACAATATTGTGAGGCGGATAGTTGTCCGTTTTGCTATTGGCAAAGGTGCGTCCTAGCTCGTTGAACAGCTTATCAAAGCCCACAGCGTGGCGATGTAGAGTGGGTAGATCAAATGTGCTAATTGTATATGTTGTCATAGTATGTTCTCCTTTCTATAAGCAAGTTATGACATATATGAGGGTAGACCCCACCTGGGCATCTACCCTGCATATTCTTTACTTCTTTTCTTTAAACTCAGCATCAACCACAGTGTCATCTACATTGGGCTTTGCAGACTCTTCTGCAGTTGATTGCTGCACTTCATTAATTGCATTAGCAGCAACAAACAATTCACTCAATCGTGTAGTAATTGCTTCTTTGTCTGTGCCTGCAACAGCTTCTTCTAGTTTAGCGATAGCATCGTATATATTTTTCGTCTGATCCTCAGAAAGCTTGCCCTCGGCTTCCTTGAGATCAGTGCGAACCTTGTGGACGACTGAATCCGCTTGGTTACGGGTCTCTATTAGTTCGCGTTGTTTACGGTCAGCATCAGCATTGGCTTCAGCATCACGAACCATTTCCTCAATCTGCTCTCGACTTAGGCCACTGTCCGACTTGATGGTAATCCGGTTTTCTTTGCCGGTTTGTTTGTCCCGGGCACTTACTTTGAGAATACCATTGGCGTCAACATCCAGCGTGACTTCAATCTGTGGCGTTCCGCGTGGAGCAGATTGAATTCCTTCTAAATTAAATTCACCTAGCAACTTGTTATAAGTTGCCATTTCTCGTTCACCTTGATAAACTTTGATCGTTACAGCCGGCTGGTTGTCCTCGGCTGTGGAGAATACTTGACTATGCTTGGTAGGAATAGTGGTATTCTTCTGTATTAGTTTGGTCATCACTCCGCCCATGGTTTCAATACCTAGGCTAAGTGGGGTTACATCAAGTAGTAGAACATCTTTGCGTTCGCCGCCAAGAACAGCACCTTGTACTGCTGCTCCTACTGCGACCGCTTCATCTGGATTAACATCGCGACGCGGTGCCCGTCCAAATAACTTTTCAACAGCTTCCTGCACTTTGGGCATGCGAGTCATACCACCAACAAGAATAACTTCGTCAATGTCAGCAGCAGTAACACCAGCATCTTGCATGGCTTGTTTACACGGCTTGATGCTACGCTCAATAAGATCCTCAACTAAACTTTCAAGTTTGGCGCGAGTGATTTTAATATTGAGATGCTTGGGTCCGGTCGCATCAGCAGTAATGTAAGGCAAGTTAACATCTGTTTGTGCAGAATTTGATAATTCAATTTTGGTTTTTTCTGCTGCTTCTTTTAGGCGTTGCAGCGCCATGACGTCTTTGGCAAGATCAATTCCGCTTTCTCGTTTGAATTCCGTGATCAAATAATCCATTATTCTTTGATCAAAGTCTTCGCCGCCCAGGAATGTATCGCCGTTTGTGGAAAGTACTTCGAATTGTTTATCGCCATCCACGTTAGCGATGTCAATAATAGATATATCAAAGGTGCCGCCACCAAGATCGTACACAGCCACTTTGCGATCTGTTTTTTCATTTTTGTCAATTCCGTAAGCCAATGCTGCTGCGGTTGGCTCGTTGATAATACGTAGAACTTCTAAGCCTGCAATCTGTCCTGCATCCTTGGTTGCCTGTCGTTGACTATCGTTAAAATAGGCAGGAACAGTAATAACTGCTCGAGTAACTTCGTGTCCAAGATAGTCTTCGGCAGTCTTTTTCATTTTGCGAAGAACTTCTGCAGAGATTTGAGGAGGTGCTAGTTCTCGATCATTTGCTGACACCCATGCATCGCCGTTTTTGGCTTCCATAATTTTGTATGGCATGAGATCTAAATCTTTTTGAACTGCCTGTTCTTTGAACTTGCGTCCAATCAATCGCTTGGCAGCATAGATAGTGTTTTTGGGATTAGTTACAGCTTGGCGTTTTGCACTTGCACCAACAAGAATTTCATCAGTGGTGTATGCCACAATACTGGGAGTAGTACGTGCGCCTTCAGAGTTTTCAATTACTTTTGGGATTCCGTTTTCGATCACTGCCACGCAACTGTTTGTGGTGCCAAGATCAATACCGATGATTGTGCTCATAGTTGTTATTGTCTCCTTAATTAAGCAAGTAAGTGTAGGACCCTATTGGCATCCTACACTTATATTTATACTACAGTTTGATGCCTTGTGTCAAGAATTACATGCCCATACCCATTGCTGGGTTTCCTGCAGGCTTGTCTTCCTTGATTTCATTAATGGTGCAATCTGTGGTCAACAGTAGTCCAGCAATACTTGCAGCATTAATCAGGGCAGTCTTGGTTACTTTAGTAGGATCAACTACGCCCATTTCTAATAGATCACCATAGGTATCATTGGCTGCATTATAACCAAAACTGCCGGCTCCTGCCGCAACTTGATTTACCACTACGCTAGGTTCTTCGCCTGCATTGTAAGCGATAGTGCGTAGAGGTTCTTCCATGGCACGTAGGACGATTTTAATACCAGCATCTTGGTCTGCATTGGCACCGGTTAACGAAGTTAGCTTTTGTTTAACACGAACTAGCGCAACACCTCCGCCTGCCACGATACCGTCTTCAACTGCGGCACGAGTAGCATGTAACGCATCGTCGATACGATCTTTCTTTTCCTTCATTTCGACTTCAGTGGCTGCGCCGACACGTAGAACAGCAACACCGCCAGCTAGTTTGGCCATACGCTCTTGCAGTTTTTCGCGGTCGTAATCCGAAGTTGCTTCATCAATTTG
>JACCEA010106825.1_pt1 | contig 13797 bp, 13 predicted proteins | sample 7449851 | NCBI WGS metagenome assembly JACCEA01 (sample SAMN15323453, study PRJNA562643) | freshwater metagenome | isolation source: river surface water | place: USA:Blue River Watershed | collected 2017-08-18 | reverse complement strand
GGTTAAATCGCCCACAGTAATTTTTGCGGTTGTTGATTGTTGCCCGGTACGCGTGCAGGTAATTTGCCCAGCCGATCAATCAGTGGCCATCGGGTAGCAGTCAGAGGCTTTTGCTATGCAGTGTTCGGCAGTTTCTCCACGAATTGGTGTTATCGGTGCGGGCGCCATCGGCGGCTTTTATGGACTGATGCTGGCTCGGGCGGGCTATGACGTGCATTTTCTGTTGCGCAGTGACTACGCCGCCGTCAAAACCGGTGGTTTGCAGCTGGACAGTGCGGTGCATGGCTCGATCAAGCTGCAACCCGTGCAGGCCTACCTCGATGTGGCGCAGATGCCGGTCTGTGACTGGCTGCTGGTGGGCGCAAAAACCACCAGCAATGCTGACCTCGCCCCGCTGATCAATCAGGCGGCTGCGAGGGGAGCAAAGGTGCTGCTTCTGCAGAATGGACTGGGGGTTGAGCAGCAACTCAGACCACTGCTCGATGATTCGCTGCACCTGCTGGGCGGTTTGTGTTTTATCTGCGTGCATCGCGGCAGTCCTGGCGTGATCGTGCATCAATCGCAAGGCATGGTGAATCTGGGATATCACTCAGGTGCAGCGCCGGATCAGGCAGCGCAACAGCAGTTGCTCGAGGCGGGAGCCGCGATGTTTCAACGGGCCGGCCTGGAGGCGGCGGTGGTCAGTGATTTGGAGCAGGCGCGCTGGCAAAAGCTGGTCTGGAATGTGCCCTACAACGGGCTTTCCGTATTGTTCAACGCGGGCACCCGCGAACTGATGGCCAATACGCATTCACGCGAGTTGATCAGCGAATTGATGCAGGAAGTCATTTGCGCCGCCAGGGCCTGTGGTTATGAGTTGCCTGACGGGTATGCCGCACGCTTGCTCAAGGCTACCGATCGTATGCCGGATTACTGGCCCAGCATGTTCCATGATTTCACCCAGCGGCGACCGATGGAACTGCAGGTCATCTATGCGAACCCTATCGCCGCAGCCTTGGCGGCCGGTTGTGCAGTGCCACGCATGCAGATGCTGGATCAGGCGTTGTGCTTTCTCGATCAACGCAATGGTCTGGAGACTGCGCAATGAGCAAGGGGCTCGGAGGCAAGTTGGTACTGGCTATTTCATCAAGGGCGCTGTTTGACCTGAGTGACAGTCACCGTGTTTATGAAAGTCAGGGGGTAGAGGCTTACCGTCAGTATCAGATCGACCATGAGGAAGAAATTCTCGGACAAGGCGATGCCTTTCCTCTGGTGGAAAAACTGCTGTCACTCAACACCTCGCTGGGCCAAGAGCGGGTAGAGGTCATACTGGTTTCACGCAACAGTGCTGATACCGGTTTGCGGGTATTCAACTCGATCCAGCATTACGGGCTGGCCATCTCGCGGGCAGCCTTTGTCGGAGGTCGCAGCCCCTATCCGTATCTGGCGGCGTTTAATTGTCATCTGTTTCTTTCCACCCATGCTGACGACGTGCGCAGCGCACTGGAGGCTGGTTTTGCCGCCGCGACCATTCTGTCCGGCGGTTCGCGGCGGGCAGCCAGCAATGAATTGCGTATTGCCTTTGATGGGGATGCCGTGCTGTTCTCCGATGCTTCGGAGCGCGTCTATCAGACGGGCGGGCTTGCTGCTTTTCAGGCCCATGAGCGTGAGTCTGCGCGCGAGCCGCTGGGTGGTGGACCGTTCAAGCCGTTTCTTGCCGCACTTAACCAGTTACAGCGCGAGTTCGCTGAAGAACACTGCCCAATCCGCACGGCACTGGTGACGGCACGTTCTGCACCGGCCCATGAACGGGTTATTCGCACGCTGCGCGACTGGGATATCCGACTCGATGAGTCACTGTTTCTCGGCGGCTTGGACAAGTCGGCCTTTCTTGAGGCGTTTGCAGCCGATGTGTTCTTTGATGATCAGGCCGGACACTGTGAAAAAGCCCGTGAAGTGGTTGCTACCGGCCACGTCCCGCATGGTGTGAGTAACGAAGCGCAACCCTGAAAGATCATTTCATCTGGCGTCTCGCTGATTTCTTTAACTGCTTCTAAGCTCTATTGGTGCTGTATTTGCGGTTATGAGGACGCGGTGTGATTCGCTCGATTCTGTATGCTTCCGATCTGGGGCTTTATTCATCCTATGTGTTGCAACACGCGCTGGCTTTAACCCGTGCATTCGACGCAAAACTGCATGTGGTGCATGCCGTGGAGCCGTTTGGCCTGTTTGCCGAGTCGGTTTTGCAGACCTATCTGGATGACGATTCCTTGCAGCAACTGCGGGACAAGGGATTGGCTACGGTCATGGCCAGCATCGAACAGCGTGTGTATGCCAGTTTTCGCGACGAGCTGGGTGACTCGCAGCAAGATTTGCAGCTGATTCGCACCGTTAATGTGGTGCAGGGCGACCCGCCGCAAGTCGTGCTGGATGAAACCAGACGGCTGGGTGTCGATCTGCTGGTGATCGGCAGCCACAGTCATGGTTCGGCGCTGGATTCACCTCTGGGGCGCACGGCGGCACGTCTGATTCAGCTATCCGAGGTGCCCGTGCACCTGATACCGATGCTGCAGCATCGCGGACGGGTTGATTACTGATCAAAAAACGGGCAATTTTCAAAAAAAGCGACTAGATTCAACTAGCAGACCATTCATCTGGTTATAAACCAAAGCAATGCCAGAGACTGGGGTCATTCAATTCGAGGGGAATCTATGAAGCTTCAGCAACTGCGCTACATCTGGGAGGTTGCGCACCACGACCTGAACGTCTCCGCCACGGCACAAAGCCTCTATACCTCGCAACCGGGCATCAGCAAACAGATTCGCCTGCTTGAAGATGAGCTGGGGGTTGAAGTGTTTGCCCGCAGTGGCAAGCACCTCACGCGCATCACGCCGGCTGGCGAGCGGATCATTGGTACTGCCGGAGAAATTCTGCGCAAGGTCGAGAGCATCAAGCAGATTGCCCAAGAGTTCTCCAACGAAAAGAAAGGCACGCTGACCATTGCCACAACGCACACCCAGGCCCGTTATGCCCTGCCCAAGGTGATCAGTAATTTCATCAAACAGTACCCGGACGTCGCTCTGCATATGCATCAGGGCACGCCGATGCAGATTGCCGAGATGGCGGCTGACGGTACGGTTGATTTCGCCATCGCCACTGAAGCGCTGGAGTTGTTCAGCGACCTGATCATGATGCCTTGCTATCGCTGGAACCGTTGCGTGGTTGTGCCGCAGGGCCACCCGCTGGCCAAACTGCCGAAGCTCACGCTGGAGGCACTGGCTGAATACCCGATTGTGACTTATGTGTTCGGCTTTACCGGTCGCTCCAAACTTGATGATGCTTTCAGTCATCGAGGCCTGACACCCAAAGTGGTGTTTACCGCTGCGGATGCCGACGTTATCAAGACCTATGTAAGGTTAGGTCTGGGGGTGGGAATTGTGGCGCGAATGGCGGTCGATGAGACACTCGACAGCGACCTTGTAGCACTCGATGCCAGCGGGCTGTTCGAGTCCAGTGTGACCAAGATTGGTTTTCGCAAAGGGACCTTTTTGCGTGGTTACATGTGCGATTTCATCGGCAGGTTCGCTCCGCACCTGACCCGCGATGTCCTGACCAGAGCCATGCTCTGTCACAACAAGGCGGAGGTGGATGAGTTGTTCCAGGACGTCGATATCCCGACCCACTGATACCTCTGCAAACTGAAAAAGCCCGGGTTTTCCGGGCTTTTTGCTATCAGCTCTTGGTAATCAGATTGCCGGCGTGCAGGCCGCATTCCTTTTGGGTGGCTTCTTCCCACCACCAGCGGCCTTCGCGCTCATGCTGGTTGGGTAGCACGGGGCGGGTGCAGGGTTCGCAGCCGATGCTGATAAAGCCGCGCTCATGCAGGCTGTTGTAAGGCAACTCGAGCATGCGGATATAGGCCCAGACTTCTTCACTGGTCATGCCCGACAGCGGGTTGAACTTGTACAGCGGGTGTTCGGGCGTGGAAAACGCCGTATCCATCTCGATCACCGCCACCTGGCTGCGGGTGCCCGGACTCTGGTCGCGACGCTGGCCGCTGGCCCACGCAGTAACCGTCGCCAGCTTGCGCTTGAGTGGTGCAATCTTGCGGATGCCACAGCATTCACCATGGCCATCCTGATAAAAGCTGAACAGCCCCTTTTCCCTGACCAGTGGCTCAAGTGCTGCAGGCTCGGGTGACAAAAGCTCGATGGTTATGCCGTAGTGAGTGCGCACCTGATCGATAAAGCGGTAGGTTTCCGGGTGCAACCGGCCGGTATCAAGGCAGAAGACCCTGACGTTTTTATTGATCTTCCAGGCCATATCGACCAGTACAACGTCTTCAGCGCCACTGAAGGAAATCCACAGATCGTCACCGAAGTGCTCGAACGCGAGCTTGAGAACATCTTGTGGAGACTTGTTGGCGTAAGTGGCGGCCAGTTCGGCTACGTCGAAAGCTTGACTCATCGGGCGGGTTCCAGATTGGGCGGTCGCGGTGTGCGAAGTAACGCCGATGGTAGCAAATGATCGGGCGCAGGCTGAACACTTGTCTGCTTCTCCACCGATTGCAGCCCGCGCAGGGAGTGGTTAGAGTGCCGCCTTCATTTAATTAACCGAGGATGCTCTCGTGGAAATCGCCTGTCTCGACCTTGAAGGTGTGCTGGTTCCGGAAATCTGGATCGCCTTTGCCGAAAAAACCGGAATCGAATCGCTCAAGGCGACCACCCGGGATATTCCCGACTATGACGTACTGATGAAGCAGCGTCTGCGCATTCTGGATGAGCACGGCCTCAAGCTGTCTGATATCCAGGCCGTGATCGCTACCCTCAAGCCGCTGGACGGCGCTGTTGAGTTCGTCAACTGGCTGCGTGAGCGCTTTCAGGTGATCATCCTCTCCGACACCTTCTACGAATTCTCCCAACCTTTGATGCGTCAGCTGGGTTTCCCGACGCTGCTTTGCCATCGTCTGATTACCGACGAGACAGATCGGGTGGTCAGCTATCAGTTGCGGCAGAAGGATCCCAAGCGTCAGTCCGTCGTGGCCCTCAAGAGCCTTTATTACCGCGTGATTGCTGCCGGTGATTCGTATAACGACACCACCATGCTGGGCGAAGCCCAAGCGGGTATCCTGTTCCATGCGCCGGAAAACGTGATCCGCGAATTCCCGCAGTTTCCAGCCGTGCATACCTTTGATGACCTCAAGCGCGAGTTCATCAAGGCGTCCAACCGCGAACTGAGCCTGTAAGGTCGGTTGGCTGGCAAAAAGCCCGCGCCGGGCTACTGGCGCGGGCTTTTTACTGTGGATGCGGCATCAAAGACTTTCCAGCGTATCCAGCAGCACTTTGACCTTGGTGATGGATTCCCGGTATTCAGCCTGCCAGTCAGAGTCGGCGACAATCCCGCCACCGCCCCAGCAACTGATGGTGCCATCCTTGAGCAACAGGCTCCTGATGGCGATCGAGCTGTCCATTTCCCCACGCACGTCCAGGTAGAGGATCGAGCCGCAATAGATCGAGCGCCGCGCCGGTTCGAGTTCCTCGATGATCTGCATGGCGCGAATCTTTGGTGCGCCGGTGATGGAGCCGCCGGGAAAGCTGCCTCCGAGCAGGTCCAGTGCATCTTTTTCGGGCGATAATTGTCCTGTCACGCTACTGACCAGGTGATGCACGTTGGGGTAAGTTTCCAGAGCAAACAGTTCAGGTACCTTGACCGATCCGGTGGCACAATTGCGGCCCAGATCGTTGCGTAACAGATCGACAATCATCAGGTTCTCGGCACGATCTTTCGGGCTGCTTAACAGTTCCTTAGCCAGCATGGCGTCCTCATTCGGGGACAATCCACGCCGGCGTGTACCTTTGATCGGGCGAGTTTCCACCTTGCCTTGGCTGACCTGCAGGAAGCGTTCAGGAGAAAGGCTGAGGATGGCACCATTGCCGGGAAGGGCCATATACGCGGCAAATGGGGTAGGGCAGGCACTGCGCAACGCGCAGTAGGCCGTCAGTGGATCCCCTGAGTAGCCGGCTTGAAAGCGCTGGGTGTAATTGACCTGATAGCAATCACCGGCAGCAATGTACTGCTGGATTTGGCTGAGTGCGTATTGGTAACTCGCCTCAGTGAGATTCGACTGGAACGGGCTGTCCAGGCTGAATGGACCCTGATCATTCCTGTCCTGCCTGGCAAAAAGTGTTGTCAGCTGGTGGCGGGTTGACTCATCCACAACAGGATGAAAGACCAGCTGGCTGGTGTGCAGCAGATGATCGGTGATCAGGGCCCAGCGATAGAGGCCAAAGCGCGCATCCGGCAAATTCAGATCGTCTGCGGCGCTGTCAGGCAAGTGCTCCAGCCGTCTGGCGAAATCATATGACAAGTAGCCGATCAGGCCACCGGTAAAAGGCAGATCCAGTTCCGCCGGCAATCTTGCCGGAGCAAGGCCGCCAAGCAATACGCGAAGCCTTTGCAGGAAAGCCGCTCCGGATTCGCTGGCTTCAGGCTGTACCAATTGCTCTGGCCAGGCACTGATGATGTCGAAACGTCCGCGCTCGGCAGTCGGGCGGCCGGCATCCAGCAATACGGCTCCTGGGGCTTGCTGTACCCGAAAGAAATAGTCTGTTGGGTCCGCCCGGTAAGGCAGCGGATGAATCGAGCAGATAGGCATGGGTGACGATCGGGCTGTGTCAGTAAGCGATTGTAGTCGGCCTGCGCTGCGGTCTAAAAGAAAACCCGGCCAATTGGCCGGGCTTGTGCGCGAGCTTTTAACTCAGGCGGATATTTTCGGGACGTGACCGAACAGCTCCTGGGCGAACTTAACCCGCTCTTCGGGGCTCTCGAGGATGCCTTTTTTCTGCAGGTCTGCTATCCGGTGTTCGACCGCATGGCAGCGGTGAAACAGGCCGCTGTCATTGGCGATCTGGATACTCAGCCCTGGGCGGGCATTGAGTTCAAGAATCATCGGCCCCTTGTCCTGATCCAGCACCATGTCGACACCGATATAGCCCAGACCGCACAGCTCGTAACAGCCGGCCGCCAGTTTCATGAAGCCGTCCCAGTCCGGCAGTTGCACACCATCCACCGCGTTGGCGGTATCCGGGTGTTTGCTGATCTTCCGGTTCAGCCAGGTGCCACGCAAAGTGAGTCCGGTAGCCAGGTCCACCCCTACACCGATCGCGCCCTGGTGCAGGTTGGCTTTGCCGCTGGACTGCCGCGTGGGCAGGCGCAACATGGCCATCACCGGGTAACCCATGAGCACGATAATGCGGATATCCGGCACGCCTTCGTAGCTGATGCTCTTGAAGATCTGGTCGGGTGTGACGCGGTATTCGATCAGTGCCCGGTCACGGTGACCACCCAGCGAGTAAAGGCCGGTGAGGATACTGGACAGCTGATACTCGATTTCATCGTGGGTAACGATCTTGCCCGAGACGGTCTTGAAGTTGCCCTCGAAACGGTCGGCGATTACCAGGATGCCATCACCACCTGCTCCCTGGGCCGGCTTGATCACGAAGTCATTGCGATCGCCGATTATCTCGTCGAATTTCTCGATCTGCTTCTCGGTTTCAATGATCCCGTACATTTCAGGAACATGAATGCCGGCCTCGATCGCGCGCAGCTTGGTTATGATCTTGTCATCCACGATCGGGTACAGGCTGCGCTTGTTGTACTTGAGCACGTAGTCGGCGTTACGCCGGTTGATGCCCATGATCCCCTTGGCGTGGAGTTCTCTCCAGGTCTTGATTAGTCCGATCATGACCTAGTCCTTCAGAAAGGCTTTGAAGCGGAAGAGTTCAGTCAGCCGGTAACCGCGGTAACGGCCCATCGCCAGCATGAAGCCAACCAGGATCATCAGCACAGCCGGGAAGGTAAAGATGAAGTAAGCCAGTTCCGGAATGCTCATCAGCAGGTAGGCGAGGGTGGCCGCAATCATGGTTCCGACAGCGACCTTGATCGCATTGGTACCGCCGCGTTCTTCCCAGATGATCGACATGCGTTCGATGGTCATGGTCAGAATCACCATCGGGAACAGCGAAACCGACAGGCCGCGCTCAAGACCGAGCTTGTGGCTGAACAAGCTGATGGCGGCAATCAGTACCACGACAAAGGTCAGCACCACGGAGAGGCGCGGCAACATTTGCAATTTCAGGTGCTCAAGGTATGAGCGTAACGACAGACCCAGTGCGGTGATGATGGTGAACAGCACAATACCGAAACCCAGTTGGGTTTCGCGGAAGGCCAGCGAGATCAACACCGGAGTGAAGGTGCCCAGTGTCTGGATGCCGATCAGGTTGCGCAGAACCAGAATCACCAACACGCCGATCGGGATCAGCAAAATGATCTGGAAGGCCTGCTGGGTGACCAGCGGCAGGCTGTAGAGCGAGTATTCGAGGAAGCCGGCCTTGGTGTTTTCATCCGTCATCTTGGCCAGACGCATGGCATTCATTTCGCTGTTGTTCATGGTGAAGGTGACCTGAGCCTTCTTCGCACCATCGGCCTTGATCAGATCGGCTGAACCGGTCCACCAGATCAGGCGGTCATTGGGCAGCCCCTGCTCACCGGTTTCGGGGTTGAAATAAAGCCACTCATTACCATTGAAGCTGCGCAGCCAGAGTTCAGGGGTTTGCGATCCGCCTTCACTGGTCAGGCGAATGGTATGCACCTGGTCCATCGGGACGTGGGCAATCGACAGCAAGAGTTCGATGACGGCGGCCTTCTTGCTTGTGGAGTTATCGCCGGCAAGCAATGTCTTGGCGTTGTCATCGTTGCTGTTGACACGCTTGATGGTCTCGCCAATAAAGGTTTCGACGTCAGCAGAGTGCTGGCGGATCGGTGCAAGCAAGGCTTCCGCAGCCACTTTTTCCGGACCCTCCACCGAGAGGCTTTCACGGAAAATCGGGCCTTTGGCCTTGACCTTTTCATCGCTGTAACGGTTGGTCAGGACCAGACGGTAATAAACCGTCTGCGGCCCGTTTGCGCGACGGGCCGACCAGGTCACGCGGCGGTTGCCATCGGCTCGATTGATGCTGACGCCATAATTGTTCGAGACGAAGCTCTCGTTGAGGCTGACGAAGTCCTGGGTCAGAGGCGGAATAAACATCTGTACCTTGACCGGCTCACGCGAATTGGCCACAAACTCGACCTTGGCGTCGATGTTCCACAATTCTGCCGTTTCGGCTTCCTTGACCGGAATGCCGAGGTAGAGGATCTGGTAAGCCGTAATCGAAACCCCCAGAGCAACCAGGATAAAGATCAGGACTTTCAGGTGCAGATTGATGGCGCGCATAAGTTCTACTCGGCAGAGTTGGCGGCAATGCTGCAGGCTGGTTTTCCTGCGGCAAATTTGAGGCTTGGATCAACCAGCGCAGAAAAGCTTTTCAGAGCCTCTGAGCCGATCAGTAGTGGGTATTCGAAAGAGCTGCGGTCGGTGAGGTTGACCTCGACACTCTGCAGCGATTTGCCCATGCACAGATCCAGTTCGATCACTGGGCGTGCAGTATAGGATTTGCTTTGATCCGGGTCGATATCGCCAGCCCGGCGCTTGATTTTGCTGATGCGTGACAGGGGTTTTTCAATCGGATGCTCGTGGCTGTCGTCGATAGCCAGATAAAAGCGTACCCAGGGTTCTCCGTCACGTTTGAAACGTTTGATATCGCGGGCACTCAGTGATGCGGTTTTCGCGCCGGTATCAAGTTTTGCAGCCACTTCGACGTCAATGTCTGCCACCAGTACATATTCATTGAGACCATAAACAGTTTTTTCAGTCGCTACCGTCCAGGCAGGCAACCAGATCAGGTTTAGTAGTAGCAATGACGGCTTTAGGTTCATCAATCCAGAGGCCATGTGCGTTGGTTAAATGTGTGTAGGCGGATATGCCGCAGCCGACGATTGTTAACAGTCTAGCAGTTGGCAGGAGTTGGCTGCTTAGCGGATGAAGCTGCGAATGGCTGCAGTCTAGCATGCGAAATTCCAGTCTAGACAGGCAGTTATAGGTAAACGCTAAGGTCGTCTTTGAGGTATTGGGAGAATGTGAGCCGGCAGATTGTCGACAATCGGTCGTCTGAAATGTTGACTCTGCCGGTTTTATGCCCTACTTTTGCCTAAATATCGCTTCTGGTGTCAACAATATGTTGGATTCGATGGGTGTTATTGCCAGTCAGCAGGAAGAGTCGGGAACCATCTCCGAGAGCGTCTTTCGTGCGATCCAGTCTGCCATCGTCAAAGGCGAGATCGCTCCGGGCAGCAAGATTTCCGAACCTGAACTGGCGCGGGTCTATGGCATCAGCCGTGGTCCCTTGCGTGAAGCAATCCATCGTCTTGAAGGGCAGCGTTTGCTGGTGCGCATCCCGCATGTGGGCGCACGCGTGGTCTCGCTCAGTCATGCCGAGCTGATCGAGCTTTACGAAATTCGTGAGTCGCTGGAGGGGATGGCCTGCCGCCTGGCTGCCGAACGTATGCAGCAGTCCGAGATCGATGATTTGCGCCACGTGCTGGACACCCATGAACGTGATGCAAAGTTTCAGGCCGGCCTGGGCTATTACCAGCAGGAAGGGGATTTCGACTTCCATTACAAGATTATCCAGGGCAGCGGTAATGGCACCCTGACCCAGATGCTGTGCAGTGAGCTATATCAGCTGGTGCGCATGTACCGCATCCAGTTTTCAGCTAAACCCAATCGACCACGGCAAGCGTTTAACGAGCATCACCGGATACTCGATGCGATTGCTGAGCGTGACGGTGAGTTGGCGGAGTTACTGATGCGTCGGCATATCGGCGCATCCAGACGCAATATCGAGCGCCACTTTACCGAGTTGGCGCAACAACCAACCAAACCAATCAAAGCTTCCAAAGCACGAGGTGATTCATGAGCTTGACTACCCCAGGCCAGCGTTTCCGCGATGCCGTTGCCAGCGAACATCCTTTGCAGGTTGTCGGCACCATCAATGCCAACCACGCGTTGCTGGCCAAACGTGCCGGTTTCAAGGCTATTTATTTGTCCGGTGGCGGTGTGGCCGCAGGCTCCCTGGGCTTGCCCGACCTGGGCATCACAGGGCTGGATGACGTGCTCACCGACGTCCGTCGTATCACCGATGTGTGCGATCTGCCGCTATTGGTCGACGTCGATACCGGTTTCGGTTCGTCGGCATTCAACGTGGCGCGTACCGTCAAATCGATGATCAAGTTTGGCGCTGCGGCCATCCACATCGAAGACCAGGTGGGCGCCAAGCGCTGCGGTCATCGCCCGAACAAGGAGATCGTGACCCAGCAGGAGATGGTTGACCGGGTCAAAGCGGCCGTGGATGCGCGTACCGATGACAACTTCGTGATCATGGCACGTACCGATGCGCTGGCTGTCGAGGGTCTGAATTCCGCGCTGGACCGTGCAGCAGCCTGCATCGAGGCCGGCGCCGACATGATCTTCCCGGAAGCCATTACCGAGCTGGCGATGTACAAGACCTTCGCCGATCGTATCAAGGCGCCGATCCTGGCCAATATCACCGAATTCGGTGCCACGCCGCTGTACACCACTCAAGAGCTGGCCAGTGTCGACGTATCTCTGGTGCTCTATCCGCTGTCGGCCTTCCGTGCCATGAACAAGGCAGCCGAGAATGTCTACACCCAATTGCGCCGCGACGGCACCCAGAAGAATGTGATCGACACCATGCAGACCCGCATGGAGCTCTACGATCGCATCAATTACCACGCTTTCGAGCAGCACCTTGACGCGCTGTTTGCCGCCAAGAAATGACCCTGATACCGGCTGGCCTTCTGCATGCCGGCCGGTGCATGCCATCACTTCATCCGGATAACACCAGGAGAGCTTCTCGATGAGCGCCACCCCCGAAACCACCACGCCGGGCTTCAAGCCGAAAAAATCCGTAGCCCTATCCGGCACCGCTGCCGGGAACACTGCACTGTGTACGGTTGGCCGCACCGGTAACGATCTGCATTACCGTGGCTATGACATTCTGGATGTCGCCACCACCTGCGAATTTGAAGAGATCGCCCATCTGCTGGTGCACGGCAAGCTGCCGAATGTGGCCGAACTGGCTGGCTACAAGGCCAAACTCAAGGCGCTGCGCGGTCTGCCGGCGGCGTTGAAAACGGCTCTGGAACAACTGCCGCCGTCCGCGCACCCGATGGATGTAATGCGTACCGGTGTGTCGGTGCTGGGCTGCCTGTCCCCCGAGAAAGACGATCACAATCATCCCGGTGCCCGCGATATTGCCGACAAGCTGATGGCTTCGCTGGGTTCCGTGCTGTTGTACTGGTACCACTTCAGCCACAACGGCAAGCGTATCGACGTTGAAACTGACGACGACACCATCGGCGGACATTTCCTCCATCTGCTGCACGGCAAGACTCCAGGCGACAGCTGGGTGCGCGCCATGCACGTGTCGTTGATTCTTTATGCAGAGCATGAGTTCAACGCCTCAACCTTTACTTCGCGCGTAGTGGCCGGCACCGGCTCCGACATGTATTCGGCCATCTGTGGCGGTATCGGCGCGCTGCGCGGACCGAAACACGGTGGTGCCAACGAAGTGGCGTTCGAGATTCAGAAACGCTACGACAACCCGGACGAAGCCGAGGCCGACATCCGCGCCCGCGTCGAGAAGAAGGAAGTGGTCATTGGCTTCGGCCATCCGGTCTACACCGTGGCTGATCCGCGCAACAAGGTGATCAAGGAAGTCGCGCGCCAGCTCAGCAGCGAGCAGTCCAACAGCAAGATGTTCGATATCGCCGAGCGCCTGGAAAGCGTGATGTGGGACGCCAAGAAGATGTTCCCCAACCTCGACTGGTTCAGCGCTGTCAGCTACCACATGATGGGTGTGCCCACCGCCATGTTCACGCCTCTGTTCGTGATTGCCCGTACTTCCGGCTGGTCCTCTCACGTCATCGAGCAGCGCATTGACGGCAAGATCATCCGCCCGAGCGCCAACTATGTTGGCCCGGAAGACCTGACTTTCGTTCCGCTCAAGGATCGCCCCTAATTATGAACACTCAATACCGCAAGCGCCTGCCCGGCACCGCGCTGGATTACTTCGACACCCGTGAGGCGATTGATGCCATCGCTCCGGGCGCCTACGCCAAGCTGCCCTATATCTCCCGCGTGCTGGCTGAACAGCTGGTGCGTCGCTGCGAGCCGGCCGAACTGACTGCTGCGCTCAAGCAGCTGATCGAACGCAAGCGCGATCTGGACTTCCCCTGGTACCCAGCGCGCGTGGTCTGCCACGACATTCTTGGCCAGACCGCACTGGTCGACCTCGCCGGTTTGCGTGATGCCATCGCCGAGCAGGGCGGTGACCCGTCCAAGGTCAACCCGGTAGTACCGACCCAGCTGATCGTCGATCACTCGCTGGCCGTAGAAGCGCCGGGCTTCGACCCGGATGCGTTCGCCAAGAACCGCGCCATTGAAGACCGCCGCAATGAAGACCGCTTCCACTTTATCGAGTGGACCAAGACCGCGTTCAAGAACGTCGATGTGATCCCGGCCGGCAACGGCATCATGCACCAGATCAATCTGGAGAAGATGTCGCCGGTCATTCACAACCAGAACGGTCTGGCCTTCCCGGACACTTGCGTTGGCACCGACTCGCACACCCCGCACGTCGATGCCCTGGGTGTAATTGCCATCGGCGTCGGCGGTTTGGAAGCGGAAACCGTAATGCTCGGCCTGCCGTCGATGATGCGTCTGCCCGAGATCGTGGGCGTGCGGCTCAAGGGGCGGCGTGCGCCGGGCATTACCGCCACCGACATCGTGCTGGCGATCACCGAGTTCCTGCGCAAGGAGCGTGTGGTCGGTGCCTGGGTCGAGTTTTTCGGCGCAGG
>JACCEA012372835.1_pt1 | contig 13798 bp, 14 predicted proteins | sample 7449851 | NCBI WGS metagenome assembly JACCEA01 (sample SAMN15323453, study PRJNA562643) | freshwater metagenome | isolation source: river surface water | place: USA:Blue River Watershed | collected 2017-08-18 | reverse complement strand
ATTACAGGACTCAGGGAATCTGTTTTGAGTTTGGAGTAAAATGCGGCCAAGGAAGCTGCCCGTTCCACCACCTGCTGCGGTATAGTTGGCATGCCTTTTCTTCGAATGATGACGTGGGAACCAGGAACTTGCCTTGCATGCAGCCATAGGTCGTCCTTGTGTACAAAGTTGCGCAGCATTTCATCATTGTCTTTGGCGGATTTTCCCACCCAGATGGTATATCCTTCCACCTCAAATATTTTGAAAGGACTGCTCACTTCCGTTTTGGATGCTGGTAGGTCTTCCTTATGTTCCTTTTTGAATTCTTTTAACCCCCGGAAGTCCTCCGCCATCTGCAGGCGATCAATTAGGGCTAAAATGGACAGGGCTTGTGCTTTTTTAGCAGCGAGGGTTTTATCCAATTGATCAATTTCCAGCTGTCTATTTTTCGATTTCCGGTAAAGGGAAGCGGCTAGGTCTTGAGGTTTTTGATTCGGTTTGAGGCTTACATTTACCATTTCTTGCGTGTAAAAATTAACCAATTCTGCCTCACGTGTAGTCTCTCCAAATACATGAAGGTTGGCCATCAGCACATCCGCAAGCTGAGAAGGAGGAGGAGAATCTTTCAGTTCTTGCAATTTCTCACCTGATTTCTTGAGGTAGGCCTCTGTTCTTTTGAGTTGATCCTGGTAGGATTTGAGGATGCTGTTTTTCTCCTTTTCAAAACTTCCCAGCACCAAGGCTTGGTAAAACAGTTCATTGCAGGCTTGAATGGGATCTGCGTACGTAGCCTTTGCGTCAGGCTCTGGGAGTAGGCTAAGCAGCAATTCTCCCTCTTTTTCGACCAAGGCGTACAAAGGACTATCCAAGAGGTCAAGTAGTTCCTGAATCAATCCCCATTTCGCATCTAGGTTGAGTTCAAGATACCCTTTTTGCTTAAGCCAGGCTCGAGGGACAGGACCTAGGGTAGGCAAAAATTGAGAAACATTCCCTTCGAGTTGAAGAAAATGCTCCAAACTCAGGTCAAGTTGTCGATCCAAGGTTCTCCAATCCAGGATTTTATCTTCTGAAATGACATTTCTAAACCAAACTTCGGGTTCAGATGCCTCAGGGAAGTAAAGCAGACAATTACTCCGGTTGCCATGGAGTTTGAAGACCAGTATTTTGCCTGAGGATAATTCAAACTTTAAGGCTCTTTCATGGGAGAACACCCTGCAGGATCGAATCTGGTCCCCAATCAAGCTTTCAAAGAGGCTTACTGAATTTCGTTTGGCTCGGTGAAACTGGCTCGGAAAGGATAGGTATACTTGAGGTGGAAGTAAGTGGGCGCGGATAAATAGTGTTCCCTGAGCCCCTTCGGTTTCTAGGATTAATTCATCCTTACTTTGGGAAAAGCAGGCCAAAATCGTATTTCCGGCAAAAGAATCTGACAGTGCAGGAGCAAGGAACCGAAGAAAATGGTAGGTCAAGTGCATGGCTAAACGTGCAATTTTAGGCCATCATAGCCCAAATACATCCCTTCAGGTAGCTCCTTCTCTACTTCAGCATGGAGTCCTAGTCGATGGGAGATGTGGGTGAAGTAGGTTTTTTTTGCACCAATTCGCTGAGCTTGTTCAATGGCTTGTTCCAGTGTGAAGTGTGAGATGTGAGGCTCTTTTTGCAAGGCATTGAGTACCAAAATTTCTGATCCTTCCAGAAGGGCGTAGGTCTCCTCTGGTATGGAGTTGGCATCAGTGATGTAACTGAAATCCCCGATCCGAAAGCCCAAAACGGGGAGTTTGTAATGAAGTACTGGAAGTGGGGTGATCCCCACTCCATTGATTTGAAAAGGGAGGTGATCAATTTCTACGCAGGCTACCTGTGGGACGCCAGGGTATTTTTTATCACTAAAGATATAGGCGTATTCCCGTTGAAGTTGATCGATCACTGCTGCCCTCCCAAAAATGGGAATGTCGGCTTGCTGATAAAAATTGAAGGGGCGAATGTCATCCAATCCTGCGGTATGGTCCTTGTGCTCATGGGTAAAAAGGACAGCGTCCAATTTTTTGATGCCTTCTCGAAGCATTTGCATTCTAAAATCAGGCCCTGTATCAATGACAAAAGATTGTCCTTGAACAGCCAAATGGATAGCAGTTCGAAATCTTTTGTCTCGAAAGTCTAGGGATTGACATACTGGGCAAGGGCAACCTATCACCGGTACTCCTTGGGAGGTACCGGTTCCCAAAAAGGTGATGGTCAAAATTTCAGTGTGGTTTGGCGTAATTCGGAAAGAAAATCCTGATTTGCTTTCTCTTTGAATTCTTTAGGATCAAAGTCTAATTCGACTAAAATGTCAATCAGGGCATTTATTTTTCCTTCCAAGGGAAAGTACTTGTTGATGATGACTACTTTGGTTTCTTTCAATAGGCAATACCCCGACTTAAAATTCCCCTTTTCGTAGCGTAGGTGGTAAGAGGAAGCGGCAAACAAATTTTCCAATTTGTCCAAAAAGTGTTTGGTGTATTTGACTGCCATGGACTAACTCAGGATTTTTTTAACCGTTGCTAATACGAGGTCGTAGTTTAAGGGTTTCTGAATGAAGTCATCAAACCCAAACTTTCGGAAATCTTCTGGGGTATGGTTAGCTGCATTGCCCGAAATGGCAATGATGGGGATGCTTTTCTTTTTTGGGTCGGTCAGCTTTCTAATTTCTTTGGTACATTGAATGCCGTCCATTTGAGGCATGGTGATGTCCATCAAAATCAAGTCAAAATCTTCTTCAGCGAGCATTTCCAACACTTGTTTGCCGTTTCGTGCTGCCTTCATGCTGTAATTCTCAAAAGCCAACACACTTTTAGTCAGGTTGATAATGATGGAGCTGTCTTCACCTACCAAAATCTTCATTTTCTCACGCGCCATATAAATTTGGGTCTTTCCTTAAAAATTCTTCTAATTCTACTAAAGTGGCCTTAAGGTAGTGAAGACTTTCAGCAAATTCAATGCTTTTTTGTTGCCTTCCGAAGGTTTCACTACACTTCGCTGCGGTATAAACTTTTTCTGCCCCTAAGGTACCGGAATTCCCTTTTATTGTGTGGATGGCGCGTAAAATTTCCTCAGACGGTATCGCTGTTGAATTTGGATCCAATAGCTGAAAGAGGGAATTGCATTCCTGCAAAAATTCGGTATAAACTTGATCGATTACTTCTTTGGAACTCAATCGGATTAGTTGTTGGTAAATCTCTGTATTCAGAATGGGTAGGGATTTAGCAGCAGTTGAATTTTTTGATTCTTCTTCCAGTTTCGCCAATAAGCTTTGAATCTTGAGGATAAATTCTTTCGGACGAATTGGCTTTGCCAGGATTTCATCAAAACCCTTACTCTTAAAATAGGGTGCATTTGCCTCGTCTCCATTCGCAGCAACTGCAACTACTAGGCAAGATTTTCCCCACATTTGTTTTGCGTTTTGTAACAAATGGATGGGATCTAGGTCAGGTAGCTGTAAGGAAAGTAGCACCAGGTGAGCGGGCTGCTGAGCAATATAGGTTAGCGCATCTTGACCAGATCCAAAGCTCGAATAGGAATAGAGTTGTCCGATTAAGTATTCAAAAAGCTTTCGTTCTTGTTCCTTATTTTCTACAATCAAGATATTTTTGCTTTTCATCTCAAACCTCCTGACTTTTAGTTTTTAAAAATTTATAGATGCCAACTGACCCTAAGTATTTGATTCTAGTAGTAGGGCCAACGGCAGTTGGTAAAACAGACCTCTGTTTAAATCTAGCCAAAAAATTCCAAACAGAGATTCTTTCCTGCGATAGCCGACAGTTTTATCGGGAAATGAATCGAGGTACTGCTAAACCAACTGCTGAAGAATTGGCAGAAGTTCCCCATCATTTTATCAATAACTTATCCATCACAGACTCCTATGATGTGCGAAAGTACGAGGAGGAGGCCCTGGATGTATTGGGACGACTGTTTCAAAAACACCGTGTTGTGCTCATGACAGGTGGAACAGGGCTTTTTGCTGATGTAGTGGTCAATGGCATGGATGCTATCCCTGAGGTGTCCCCTGAAATTCGAACCGAAATCATTGAAGAATATCAATCCAAGGGGTTGACCTGGCTTCAAGACGCGGTGGAAGAGGTGGATCCGGAATTTTTTGCACAAGTGGATCGTTCGAACCCCCAACGTTTGATGCGCGCGCTCGAGATTTGGAGAGGTACAGGGTTGAAATTCAGTAGTTTTCGAACCAAAAAGAAAATCAAGCGTCCCTTCGAAGTAATCAAGATTGGATTGGATCGACCTAGAGAAGAGTTGTATCAGCGCATCGATTTTCGGATGGAACAGATGCTATCCGAGGGATTGTTTGAGGAAGCGGAAAGCCTTTTTGAAAAGCGGGGGTTGAATGCACTTCAAACCTTAGGCTACACCGAGATTTTTGACTTTTTGGAAGGAAAGTACGACAAGGAGGAACTTGTCCGGCTTTTGAAAAGAAATTCCAGAAGGTATGCAAAACGACAATTAACCTGGTTTCGAAGAGACCCCCTGATTCACTGGTTTCATCCAAGCGAGCATGAAAAAATCCTTGACTTTTTAGACGATCAGATCGCTTTGAATCCCCCAAAAGTAGCTACCCAGTTGTAGGGAGCCTTTTTAATCAAATTATTGTATTGGTATTGATTGACTTTTAGGGCACGTAGGGTTTCAATACTGCTTTGAGGAATCGATTTTTGCGTGCTTTCAACTTTTAAAATTCGCTGAATTTCCTCAGGGTCAATTAGTTTTCCAGCAGTAATTCCCAATTCTGGATGTGCTAGGGCAAGCCCATCCACTAAATTTTGCTGGAGGAGTAACTTCGCAAGAAGGGATTTTCGTACCGTTAAGAAAAACAGGATACAAGCCGCTGAGGCGGTCAAAAACAAAGGAATAAAGCCCATATCAGATGCTCAATAAATGAATTAATTTCAAATGGTCTGGAATAAGTTGTTTGGTCTTGCCAATGCAATCTTCGAAAGGAGTGTAGACCACTTGCCCATTCATAACTCCAGCCATACAATTTGTTTTACCAGCTAGAAGTCCTTCCACTGCAGCCATCCCACATCGGCTGGCCAATACCCGGTCTCTAGCAGTCGGTTTTCCTCCTCGCTGTATGTGTCCTAGGGTGGTCACTTTGAAATCTTTAGAAGGATCTTGGATTCGCTCTTTAACCAATTTCATGATGGTCTCAGCAGATCCCAATTCATCCCCTTCGGCCACCACAATGATACTTGAACTTTTACTTTTTCTGAGATTCTTTAATGATTTGACTATTTGATCAATATCGCTTTTGGTTTCAGGTACTAACACAAATTCAGCACCTCCTCCAATTCCAGATTCTACGGCAATGAATCCGGCATCTCTGCCCATTACTTCAATAAAAAACACCCGATCGTGAGCTGCAGCGGTATCTCTAATTTTGTCGATGGCATCCAAAGCGGTATTTACAGCAGTATCAAATCCAATGGTGTAATCTGTACCGTAGATGTCGTTATCGATAGTGCCTGGACAGCCTACCGTAGGAATTCCAAATTCTTCAAAAAAGATTTTTGCACCCGTAAAGGTACCGTCTCCACCTATGGATACTAACCCTTCGATGCCCAATGCTTGCAAGTTGTCAAATGCCTTTTTTCTTCCTTCTGCAGTCATAAATTCCATGGAACGTGCAGATTTGAGAATCGTGCCTCCACGCTGTACGATATTGGAAACCGAATGCGATTGCAAACGCTTAATATCTCCTTCGATCATTCCCTCATAGCCTCTATGGATGCCACAAATCTCAATTCCATGATAAATGGCAGTTCTTACTGCAGCACGAATACAGGCATTCATTCCAGGTGCATCTCCACCAGAGGTGAATACGGCAATTTTTTTCATGACTTCGACGGTTTTAAAACCTAAAAATAGGCATAATTGACCTGAAAAAACTGGTTTTCTTAAAAATTGAACTTTATAAACTAGGAATGATTGCCAAAAGACACTAGTCCAAAGCCGCCCTTCCTCAACACCAACGCGTATTTTTTTGATATGGGTGCTGAAAAGTATAATCTCTTTGATTTTTATACAAGCCGTTAGAACGCAGTTTCAAAAAATACTACCTTGAAGAGTCAAAATTGCTTCCCATGAAAACTAACTGGACCATTTCCTTCCTTTTTATTGCTTTTTGCTTCCTTACTTCCCCAATACTCGCTCAACAACAAGAGGAATTGGAACGATGGGAAGCGCAAGCAAAGCGAGTGGAAATCATTCGAGATGATTTTGGGGTTCCGCACGTCTATGGTACAAGCGATGCAGATGCTGTTTTTGGTTTGCTCTATGCGCAGTGTGAGGATGACTTTCGCCGGGTCGAACGAAACTACCTCTGGGCATTGGGAAGGCTGGCGGAGCTAGAAGGGGAGAAGGAACTGTACTCTGATCTTCGGGCCAACCTGTACATGACTACTGAGGAGGCGAAGATGGCCTACGAAAAGGCACCCGAATGGTTGAAGGAGCTCTGTGTAGCTTTTGCAGATGGCGTCAACTACTACCTGCATACCCATCCTGATGTGAAGGCTCAAGTAATCACCCGTTACGAGCCCTGGATGCCCTTATTTTTCTTTGAAGGCTCCATTGGAGGAGACATAGAACGAATTTCAACCGCTGGCCTCAAGACTTTTTATGAGCCAGGTTCTGCTCAACTTTCCTTAACAAGGGAGCAGCAGCTGGAGCAGCTTTTGGCCGAAGAGCCCAAGGGTTCCAATGGCATCGCTATCGCTCCTAGTCTGTCAGAATCAGGCAATGCGATGTTGCTCATCAACCCCCATACCTCTTTTTACTTTCGCCCCGAAGTACACGTGGTCTCTGAAGAAGGACTCAATGCCTATGGCGCCGTGACTTGGGGCCAATTTTTTGTTTATCAAGGTTTTAATGAAAAAACAGGCTGGATTCACACCTCCAACTTTGTAGATTTTATCGATGAATTTGTAGAAGATGTTTCCGAAGAAAAGGGCAAATTTTCCTACCGCTATGGAAATGAAAGAAGGCCGCTTGCTACCCAAAAAATCACCTTGAAATACAAAAACGGGGAGCAGCTCAAAGAAAAAGAGTTTACCATCTACCGTACCCATCATGGTCCCATCACGCACCTTGAACAAGGAAAGTGGGTAGCTACAAAAATCAACTGGAACCCAGTGCAAGCCTTGATTCAAAGTTACAGCCGTACCAAACTAGCCAATTATGCGGAATTTAAGGAGACGATGAACCTTCGAACCAATAGTTCCAATAGTACGGTTTTTGCCGATGCAGAAGGTAATATTGGATACTTCCATGGCAACTTTATTCCAAAGCGTAATCCAGACCTAGATTTTTCAAATTCAGTAGATGGGACAGATCCAGCTACAGATTGGCAAGGGCTCCACACGGTGGATGAAAGCATTCTTATCCTCAATCCGGGGACGGGATGGATCCAAAATTGCAATTCTACTCCCTTTACCGCAGCAGGGGAGTTTAGCCCAAAGAAGGAAGATTATCCAGGCTACATGGCTCCAGATCAGGAAAATTTTAGAGGCATTCACGCGAGCCAACTCCTGAAGCAGCAAACCAAAAAACTCAACCTAGACACCTTTCTGGAACTTGCTTACGATCCCTACTTACCTGCCTTTTCCTTTCTAATTCCTGAATTGCTCGGGTATATTTCTTCCACACTTCCCGCTGCTTATGCTCCTGCAATGGAGCTACTTCGCAACTGGGATTACCGAACTTCCAAGGAGTCGGTAGCCATGTCTATTGCACATTTTTATGGGGAAAATTACCAGCGGCGATTCAGAAGCTTGTCGCGCTTTGCCGAACCAGATCCCAATGCAAAAATCCCAACCCCTGCTGAACTGCAAACCGTATTGATCCAGACTTTGGAGCAAATGAATACTGATTTTGGAACCTGGAATACTCCTTGGGGCGAAATCAATCGCTTTCAACGCCTAAGTGGAGACATTGCTGCTGGCTTTGATGATAGTAAACCTTACATCCCGATCGGATTGGCCTCTGGTAATTGGGGTGCTTTGGCCGCCTATGGAGCACGGGCAACCGAAAACACAAAGCGGCTTTACGGGTATCGGGGCAATAGTTTTGTAGCCGTAGTGGAATTTGGAGCAAAGGTTCGAGCAAAATCCATTTTGGCGGGAGGGCAGCAAGCGGATCCAAATTCTCCACACTTCTTTGATCAAGCACAGCGCTATGCGGATGCTCAATTTAAGGATGTTCCTTTTTATCGGGAAGATGTGGAAAAACGCAAGGTGAGATCTTATCACCCAGGTGAAAAAAAGAACTAAATCCAAAGGCTACTCAATTGTACTTACTTAGGACAATTTGAGCAGCCTTTTTTATAGGCGATTTTTTGACCGATGCCGTTGTACCAAGCGAATCAAGAAGGCGACCAAGCCAATCAGAAAGCATACTCCAAACCACAGGAAGGGGTTGTACCTATCAAAAAGCACCCGGTACCCAGCCGTAAAGCCAAAAAGAAGTAGGCCTGTTATGGCCCACAAGGGCTTGTTTTCCTCTAGATCAGGACTGGCGGGCTGGTACGGCAGGTTCACTAAAGACCGGAGTTCACCCCAATGCCACCAAATCAAAAGGAGATTTGCAGCGAGCATCAAAAAGGTGATTACTGGGGTTCCTCCAAATTCCATGGAAATCGTAATCACAAAAACATTGAGGATAATGGGGAGATTGACTGCTGCTCCTAGTTTAGCGAAACGCTGGGTCATCAACAGGAATCCTGCTAGTAGCTGTGCCCATCCAATAAACTGCCAGTAGAGGCCTGTTTGGTAAAATACTTCAAAAAAATGCATCGCAGAGCCAAGCGGAGCATCTTCTTGGGAATAGGTAGTGAATCGTTTTCCCTTGATCTTGATGATGCAGGCAAAAACAAAGGCTCCCCCAATCAAATAGCGGGTGTAGATGATGAGTAGTTGAACTAAAAAAAAGGATTTAAGACGATCCATAGTTTGGATTAGGCTAATGATTGGATAAGAGTAGCCGCTTCTCCAAGATGAGCCGCTGTAAAAAATCGTTCGTGGGTGACCTCGTGCTCTACTTGCTCATGAATCCAAGTAGTATGGAAAGGCACATGAATCCCGTACCCTCCAAGTTCCAATACAGGGATTACATCCGATTTGAGGCTGTTGCCAATCATCACCAATTCATTTGCCTGAATATCTAAGTGTCCGATTAATTTTTTGTAATCGGAAGGCTTTTTTTCACTCATTATTTCAATGTGGTGGAAGTAGCCTTCCAATCCAGATTTTTGAAGTTTGCGCTCTTGGTCTACCAAATCTCCTTTGGTAGCGAGTACGATGCGGTAGTGGCCTTGGAGTGATTTCAGCACTTCTTCCACCCCTGGCAATAAATCTACCGATTTGGTAAGCATGTCTTGTCCGATTTGAATGATCTTTTCCACCATGGAGATGGGCATTTTTTCACCCGAAATGCGGAGGGCTGTCTCAATCATCGAAAGCATAAAGCCTTTGATGCCATAGCCGTAGAGGCTCAAATTTCCTATTTCGGTGCGGTACAATTCTTTCATGATTGCATGCTGAGGAAGAAAATCTTCCAGCAAGCTGGCAAACTTTTCTTCTGCTTCACGGAAATAGGTTTCGTTGATCCAGAGGGTGTCGTCGGCATCAAAAGCCACTACGCGAATGGACATGTAATTCAGTGTTTGGTTTGAAATTTAATTAAACAGGAGGGGCTACTAGGTTCAAATAGCATTGGGTATTACTTGACTATTTCCTCCATCCAATCGAGCAAGACTGTTCTCCAATTTGAGACAGCTCCTATACCCATTCCAAAGGCAAAGCCATGTCCACCTGTAGGATAAATGTGTAAGGCTGCTTTTACACCTTTAGCATGCAGTGCTTGATAATAAAGCAAGGAGTTTTCAAGGGGAACTGCCTTGTCATCTTGGGCATGTACCAGGAAGGTAGGAGGGGTGTTTGAAGTGACCTGAAGCTCGTTGGAAAATCGCTTTACTAATTCAGGATTTGCGGGGTCCCCAATCAAATTTTTGCGTGAGCCACCATGGGTAGGAGCGTCTTGAAAAGAGATCACAGGATACACCAAGATGGAAAAATCAGGCCGTGCAGAAAGTTTATCAATGCCATCCTGAGCAGGTATGGCGCGGTGTAGGTAGGCAGTGCTCAAGGTAGCTGCGAGGTGTCCTCCTGCAGAAAAGCCCATGACCCCAATTTGCTTGGGATTGATGTGCCAGGCTTCTGCATGCTGCCGCACCAATCGGATGGCGCGCTGGGCATCGAGCAAGGGAACCTCTTTTGGGTCTGTCAGTGAGGTGCTCAGCGGGAGTCGGTACTTCACCACTATGGCAGCGATCCCTTGGGAATTCAACCATTTTGCAAAGTCTGTTCCTTCCCAATCGTAGGCCAATATCCCATAGCCGCCTCCTGGAAAAATAAGCACAGCCTTACCCGTAGCAATTTGCTGAGTTGGGAGATACACCTCGATACTGGGAGTTTGCACATTTGAAATGCGAACAATGCCCTCCTGCACGGATTTTTCTTGTTGATCCGAGACTTTTTGTAGGGGAGGTAGTCCTGGCCATAGCGGGAATCTGTGCTCTTGAGCGATCCCGAGGCTAGAGATAAAAATGAAGGCTAGTAAGAAAAGGGGTGATTTCATGAAGGATGAATCTTGATTGGAAAGGGGTGGGATAGCAGTACAGAAAAGAAGCTACGAATAACCTTCACCTTAGGAGTTAAAGGGCTGCGAATTCTTGAGGACTAAGGTATTTTATTTTGACCCGTAGGGATATGGGTTCTAGCGGTTGGTCCTGCTTGTCACGTGCCACGTTTACGATACGGTCAATAATGTCCATTCCTTTGATAATTCGTCCAAATATGGTGTAATCTCCATCCAATCGAGGGATTCCTGCTGGATTTTGGACGATGTAAAATTGGCACCGGGCTGAAAGTTTACCTGGATTATCGTCCCGACCTGCTCCCAAAGCCCCATAGACGTGCTTCAATTCAGGGTGAAATTCAGGTTCCAGGAGGTATTCCGGATCTGAAAATCCAGCTGGCGTATCGGGACATCCCCCTTGCGCTACAAAATTTGGAATTACCCGATTGAAGGTGAGGGAGTCCCAGTATCTTGCTTCCGCAAGTTGGATAAAACTTTTTTTGTGGTTAGGCGTGCGATCATCTAGTTCTATCCAAATTTCGCCTAAGGGAGTTTGAATGTGTCCTACTGCGATTTTAGTTGCTTGCGCATAGCTTCCAGTCCAGATGAGAAGGGAAATACAAAAGAGAAGTACCGTTTTTTTCATGGAGAAAAAGTTTACTTCCTAAACTACGGATTTCTCTCCTACATTTTATTTCCTTTTTTAGGAATGCTTTTTTTAGCTCTAAAAAGAAGAAAAATTCGAACTGCTTTGATGAATTTGAAATCGAGTAGGGTTCTTTAAAAATTAAAGTCCAAGCTGATTTACTACGGGATTGGCATACATGCGCAAGAAGTTTTCAACTTCCAAAGGATTGTTCAGGTTGACTTTTTGGGAAAGGCGCTTCTCAAAGCTTTCTTTTTCTTCAGGGCTGTATTGGGCTGCAAATTGATTATTCTGATTGAGTAGATCGTATGCGATGTAATTGCTAGGCCATAGTTTATACCCTTTCCAAATTTCTTGATCAATGAGTTCACTGAGTTTGCTCAACTTTTCATTTTGGGTAAGGTCCTCTTTTTGGAGTTGGCGAATTTCCTCATCAAGTAGTTTGTTTACTTGAATGTGAATGCGCTTTTTGGCTCCCATGATGCCGCTTAAAAGTGTGGTGAAATCTTCGTTTTCTCCTTTCACATATTTTTCCTCCTTGGCTTTCGCTATCAATTCTGGAATCTTTAAGGAGTCAGTCGGATCGTATTCGTAAGAGATGGATACGGGAACAAGCTGTATTTTTTCAAAAAATCCAAAAGGATTGTTGCCTTGTTCTCCAAGGGTGAGCATTTTCAATACTCCCTTTTGCGTGCAGTCGTTTCCATCCTTGGTTCTTCCTTCCCGTTGGGCAGTCCATACGGATCGATTTTCTCGCAACAGCGATTTGTGGATGAATTGGGAAACGAGAATAGAGCTTTCCAACAAAGCTCTGCCACTAAGTCCCCTCCGAATTGCAAAATTTCGATTCAATCTGGAAAGGATATGGAGGAATGGCTTCTTGATCAAATTGTCTCCTATAGCAGACGTAGTCATCACCAATCCATTCTCATACAAGCTGGCATTTAGTAAGGAAGTGTCTAGGATGATGTCTCTGTGGTTGGAAATAAATAGGTAGGCCGTGTTGGGCTCCAATTGTTCAAATCCCCCAAGAGTCAAACCTTCCGAACTCATTTCCAACACTTTCTTTACTGCTGGGTAGATAAAGTTGATTTGAAAATCCCGTAGAGAGTGGGTATGCTTCATCTGCTCTTTCCAGGAATGGTTTAGGTCCTCTGGAAAGGTAAATTGCATCATGGCAGCTAGCATACTGTCGTCCACAATCTCTCGAATGGCAGCATTTACTTCTGCGTCGTAATAGGGGCGAATGGGGTCAAACTGGGACATGATACGGCAAACTTATACTTGAAAAGTAAAATTAGTTGAATTTTGGAAGGTTCGAAAATTGATCAATTTTCGTGCATCAAAGTGTTTTTTGGAGATGCTTGGTTAAAAAGAAAAACTGTACAGGCAATGCTTCGGTCCAATAGGTCCAGGTGTGTGCACCTGGTCGCTCGATGTATTCATGTGAGATTCCTTTTTGCATGAGTAGCCCATGCATTTGTCGATTAGTTTCAATCAAAAAGTCATCTACGCCACAATCGATAATCAGAGATAGCTTCTGGTTCTTGAGTTGATCGACCAAACCTACTGCGGTGTAGGGGTTGAATTCGGGTGCTTGGTAATTTATTGGCCCGAGCATTTCGATTTGCCCCTTTTTACGCAAGTTTCTGAAGTCTTCACCCACTTTCCATAAGTCGGTATCAATGTTCATAACACCACTCATGCTACCTGCAGCTACAAAAAGAAGTGGATGCTTAGCTGCTAGCGTAATGGCTCCATGGCCTCCCATGGACAATCCGGTGATGGCTCGGGATTCTTTTTGGGCAAGGGTTCGGTAGTTTTGGTCAATGAACGGGATCAACTCTTGGATCATGTACGTTTCGTAACGAACTGAATCCAGTAGGGGGCTGTCGTAATAGTAGCTAGCGGGGCCTACACCTGGGGTGACAATGATGAGGTTATGTTCCTCTGCCATGCGGTTGACCAATCCTTTTTCAGTCACTTTTTGATGCCAATCCGAATATGCCCCCGAGCCTCCATGAAGGAGGTAGACTACAGGATAGCGGCTTTGACCTTTTTCATAAGAAGAAGGGAATGTAATGGCCGCTTTGAGCGTCTTCTTCATCGAGTGGCTGTGTACCGAAATGGTATCGACTTTTGCTTGAGAAAATCCAAGAATAGGTAAAAAAAGAATTAGGGCTAAGGCTAGGTTTTTCATAGGTTAGAGCAGAGGTGTAGTCCAATTTTCGTCCAAATAAATTTGAGTGATTTGGCCTAATTTGGAATCAAAAATAGAGAATTATTGAGTGAAATCCAGATTCTATTTGGTAATTCCCTAAGGATGCCTTACTTGATTTTTTTCACGCCCTTCAGTTATCTGCCTTTTTGATTTAAGGGGTTTGGCTAGAATTTAAAGTGACAGGTTGCCATTTCCGTAGTTGAATGTGTATCTTTCTTAAACCAACATTGGAAAGATCAAATGAAATCAGTTCAATCCATTGCCTATCT
>JACCEA011931273.1_pt1 | contig 13808 bp, 2 predicted proteins | sample 7449851 | NCBI WGS metagenome assembly JACCEA01 (sample SAMN15323453, study PRJNA562643) | freshwater metagenome | isolation source: river surface water | place: USA:Blue River Watershed | collected 2017-08-18 | reverse complement strand
TCTGTTGTGTCTTTTTTGCGAAAGGATGTTGCCCATGGCATCGTAGGTAAATGCGTTGTAATACGCATTGTTGTATGAACTTGGATTCCATACATTTGATGCCAACCCACTTTCGTAACTTCTGGATTCATTTAAGCGGTTTAGCTGATCGTATTTGTAAGCATTGAGCATTGGCATTGCATCGTGGGTATTGATGTTTGTCAACCTGGTTTGCATGTACCTGATGTTTCCGTTGTATAAAGCGGCACTGTTGGCGGCAGGATGACTGCCTGATGCAACTGTTGAAATAGGAACGGAACCACTGATGCTTTGGTAATCGGAATTAAAATATTCTAAACTAAATGCACCTGCATCTTGTGCAAAAAGGGCATTGGGGTTGTTGGATGTTCCGTTTGGAAGCAAACCATCTTGACCCGGGTCTTTTTCATTTTCTATTGCATTGATACCTTTCATCCAACCTTGCAGGTTATAAATATAATCAAAACCTTGCAATTGTTTATCCCCAATTTCTGTTCTTGCCAATGGGCCATGGTCGTAATAATTGTAGGCTGCATCTTTTTCCCAATCTGTATTTTGCAGCAATTCATTTTCTAAGGTTTGGGTAATCACAGAATTTTGGAGAATTGGTGTTTCGTTGGTTGTGTAAGCAGCAATGATACGGTTATCTGCATCGTATTGATAGGCATGGTGCCATTGATCCATTTGACCATCTTGGGCACTCATGCGGTGAACATTTCCGCTGATTAAATCGTATTTGTAATCCATTCTCTTGAAACGTTGAGAGGCTAAGCTTGGAAACGCTTGCGCCATCTTTTTATTGTCTTGAATGAGCGTTTTTACGTTGCCATGGATGTCGTAGTCGTAATGGGTGGCATGATCGTAGGTTTGCTCGTTCGCATCCCACAATTCTTCATAGGTGACATGAACAATTCTTTTTCTTTGTGTTAGTGGATTTGGAATTAGGTTGGCAATATTTGTATAGACTGATGTGTCGTAATAACTGCGTGTTACTTCTCTGCGTTCACCCGTTCCATTTATCCATGCTTCTAATTTGGAATCGTCTATTGCAATTGGATTGTAATAGTCTGCTACCATTGTACCAAAAATAGATTTGAAGGCAAGAGTTGGGTCTGAGTTTTCGGTTTTTTCGCCTACTTCGACCACTCTACCAAGTGCATCGTAACGAGTGTAACTGAATTTGCGTGGTTTTTGTTGGCCAAAGACATCCAATAGGTTGTATTGGCGTGCATTCTGCGAAACGACTAAACGACCCAGCTTATCGTAGAAAAAGCGGGATGAATAACGTGCATTTGGATCAAAAACATTTCGGACGTAGCAATGTAATGGTGTATTTTGGCTGAAAGCTGCTGTATATGTACCTCCTAAGATGGCGTAAATGGGTGAAGAAAATGAAATGGTGTTGATGTTTATTTGATTGGCAGCGCTCACCAAATAAGGATCTACGTTGGTGTTGAATACACCTACTAGTTGTGTCCAACTGGTGGTTGTCATGTATCCATTTGGATCAATGGTATTGCCCATTGTTTTGTAATAAGCCCCGTTATCTCCTACTGCCACTCCTGTGGATTTGTCAATGAACTGCAAGTCGCGGATATTTTGACCGTTGATATTAGCGGACGTTATAAGCGTTCCGGTATTTGAATAATACCTGAATAGCCCATTGTTTCCGGCAACGGCAAAGGATTCATTGTCAAAAACTTCGATTGCATTAGCGGAAGAAGGCAAGGTGGTGAGGGTTGTCCATGTATTTGTTGGGATGTTGTACTTCAATACAGCCGAGCTATTGAGTACCCATACGTTGTTGTTTTTGCGCTGAACATCCGTGGCTTGGTTTGGATTTGGCGAAGCTGTAAATGTTTGCGCTTGGTTACCCACACTGTTGATTGCTGTTCCCTGCCCTAAAATCAAGGAGCGGTTTTGATCTAATGTGATTACTTCTGTGTAGTTGCCTGCTGGTGCTGTTGCGGTAGTTGGTTTTACGGTGTACCACGATGCACCACCATCATTGGTTTTGCGGATGGTGAAATTATTACCCAACAAAGTACCGTTGGTAGCGTTTGCAAAATGTACATCACGCAAAGCAGGTGTAAAGAGGTCTTTTTTGACCATATAATTAGAACCTGCTTGTTCGATTATTGTAGTATTGTTTCCAGCGGTAAGCATTTTAGTAGTACCCGGTATGGCACAAACTCCGTTGAGGTGTTGGCTGCCTTGTTGTAGGTTGGCAAAAGCCAAAGAGGTAACATCTGGAGAATAGATTACTTTTCCATTTTGTCCAACCACGTACATTTTGTTACCGTTGAATGCCATATCCAATAGGTCGTCATCTATGGCTTCATCTACGGATTGTGCATTTGTTAAGGTCATAGGAAGAGTTGTGCAGCTGTTGTTTGAAATTACTGCAGAAGAAAAGTATCCATGTTCACCTGCCAGGTAAAGCGTGTTATTTGCTGTACCTAGTGCGTATAAATTTCTATTCGTTGCGGTACTTTTCAAGTTCCATTGGTTGTTTTCCCATTTGTAGAGTATTCCGTCGCTACCGATTGCAATCAACAAACCGTTCATGAATTTAACTTTGGTTAAGTTTACAGGATTGGTTTTTGTGGATAAATCGACATTCAGAGCTGAAGATCCTCCATTCAGTTCTACTAAAGCAATGTTATCACCTACTAAGGATGCAAAATTTCCTTTGACAACGAAAGCTTCATGTGGGGTGGAAACACCGGAAGCAGCGTTATAAAATGTGTTCGAATTATTTTGAATGTTATTGCGCACGATAGTACCATCTGATCGAAGCGTATAGACAAAAGGACTATTTTCCTCTTTATCCATGCATAAAGTAGGATTATTTACAGTTGATACGTTTACACCAGTTGCGGCAAGAGCAGAATTGAATCGAACAATGGTTCCATTTTCAGTGAGAATCATCCCTCGAATAATTGAACCACTGCGCTCTAGTTTAAGGTCTTTGATGGTTTCGTTATTTGTGGACAAGGCAAGATCAAAAATATCCCATGTAGGGTTGACTACCTGCGCATTTAGCGTAATGTATAACTCTGAACCTGCAGCAATAACAAGGGCTGTAGAACTTGTGATTCCAGATCCTTGGCGGTCTATCCACCCAGCTTGGATGGCTAAGCCAACTTGAGGAATTGCTACTGGAATAAGAGGTGTATTTGTATTGGTAGTGTTTACAACCAAACGTATTTTACTATCTGAACCAACCGCTAAAACGGAAGAACCGTCGGCAGATTCAGATAGGTGCGTAAAGTTGTCACTTGATTCTAAGGTCCAAAGAACTCCTCCGTTGGAGGTTCTGTATAATTTACCGTTAGCTAATGCCAAGCCACGATCGTTGTCGAAAAACTGGATATCTGTAATTTCTTGTGTTAGGTTATTATCAATGATTTTCCAGCGGTTGTTTCCATTGGTAATGTCTTCATTGATATACAGTTTTCCATCAACTCCTGCTGCATAGGCACGGTTGGCGAGCGCACGGTCGATTGTTTTTAGTTTTGGTGCTGCAAAGGATTCAAACAAGGACCAAGAAATTGGATTGAAAGCACTACGATATATGCTAGAAGTACCAACTGTTGGGTTATTCGCCGTTACATAAAAATACTGCCCATCATGAGTTATACTCGTTAGGTTATACGCCGTATTGATACCCGTGTTTGCTAAAGCAAAAGTTTGCAAATCAGTACTGCGGGCAACCACTCCGTTTTTCCCAATGGCTGTGACCGTGAAATTACCTGTTAAATTTGCTGAATAGGTGATGTCGTTCCAATCTGTTATCATACCAGTAGTAGACCACGTATTCAGAAGGTCCCAGCTTTGTCCGCCATCGGTTGTTTTTAAAATAACCCCTTCTGAGCCAACTGCAAACCCGATGTTTGATGTTAACATGGTTGTTTTTTGGATATTGCTTCCCACAGTCCCATATACACGGTTCCAGGTGCGCCCTCCGTCTTGGGTTTTGTACAAATACCCTCTGTTTATGCTGGCTGAATTGGTTGTAACGGGTACTTCACCGGCTAAATATCCTTCGTTTTCATTAACCATTTGAATTTTTTGGGTAACGAGTCTGTTGTGTAGGCCATTTGGTAATGTTAGTTCAAAAATATCCATTGGATCTGTATCGGGAGAAGATTGTGCTACCAATTGGTTTAAGGAATTATATTCATACCTTGTTGGTAATCTGTGAGAAGTGAAAACAGTCTTTTGATTGAGTAAACGGTCATTTGAAATTTGAACAGAAAGGGCATCACTGCTTGCTGTCGTATTGACTCTTTCAACCCCTTCCGGTGGTATGGTTTTTATCAAATTACCAGCTTGGTCGTAATAGTACAAAGTGAAGTGATACAATTTATCCAAATATGAGTAATTAAATGTTTCTTGTACGCCCAAGCAATGGCTGCTGTATCTGTTGTTGAGTACATTACTTAAACTATCCTTGTATAATTGGTAGTTTAATTGCGCTGAAGTAGTGGCAAGATTGTAGAGCATTTCGTAGCAATCGTCAATTACTTCTACTGTTATGGCTGAATCAATTAGCCCACCAGTTGTTTGGGGTTGACACGGCTCTTTGCATACTTGTGAAGGATCTAAATAAAAGTAAAATTCATTTTCATCTTGAAACTGAATCAAACCATCTTTGATGTTTTGTAAACGGGCACAAAACTCCCCTACACAGTTACAGGCATCCGCCTTTAAAAAGGCCTCGTATTTGGCGACTTCTACCACTGAATAATCATAGGCATTGTTTTTTGCCCAATCATTGAATTGTTGAATGCAGTCTATGTATTGACTGTAGGCTTCTTTACATGGTTCTTCGGGAGCAAGTGTACCTGCACAGGGTCCAAATTCAGCAATAGATAATGGTGGTACAGCCGGATCAAATGCATTGGAACTAGCAGTATAGGTTTTTAGGTATTGCATGTATTGCTTAATACAATCCAATGTTAATTCTGAAATTTTGAATTGAGTGGATGAGTTAATATACAAAGGAAGTACTACCGCATTACTAGTTGCCCATAAGGACATATTGAATGATTTAACTGCCTCTTTGTATAGAATATATAATTGTTGTTCAGCCTTATCATGTTTGGTTTCAGCCATATTTTGGCAATCGGCTCTGTAAGGAAATAAAGGAGGACAACCTACGGATAATTGGTCGATGTAATCATTTAAATCCTGTATTCCTGAGGTACTGCAAAATAGATTATTTTCTTGCAAATCCTCTATAGCATACATGGGTGACAGTTTAGCATAATCAGGACATTGCGCTCCTATCCCATTTAATTGATTGGATTCAAATTGTAAATATGTATCTGTATATGAACGATAGAGTTGCTCATTTGATGAGTTTACCGAGGTGTCGGCACCCAAAAATGTTAGAATATCTTGCGTACTATAATTGGCTAGGGGAAGGCTGTCCAGGTACATGATGTAGGAACCATTTTCGCGTGCTACCAAAGCATTTACGAAGGATGTTTTATTTATGGGCAATAGAGTCTGCATATTGAGATTCGTTGCGCGGATGTTGTATTGATTCATCGCTTCGGTGTAACGCTCAAACTCAAACAATACATTTGTTCCATAGCCATAATTTGCTACAAATTTATCCGGATCTTGTATGAAGCTCAGGCTATCTTGCCCCGGAACAAAATGTTGAAAATAGCGCAAGAGAGACGGTGTTGGGTATTGAAATCCGTTTTTGGAGAAATAGGTATATGGTTTTTTAGCTACATACAAACTATCGCCCGGTTGTACGTTGTTTGCCACGTTTAAACTGTCTATAGCCAATGCATAAGCATCGTATTTTTGCATGCTATTGTCCAAGAAATAGTCTTCGGTTAGCAAGCGTTGTTGTCTGATTTGCTCATGTTCATCCATGGTTAAGGCCTGCGGAACGCACCCAAAACACTCTTGTAATGCCAAGCATGGTGCAGTTCCACTAATTATACCTTCGACTAAGGTGTCATTTGCCCCTGCAAACAAGGCTGTTAACTCAAAGTGGTTGTAGTTGAACTGATTTGTTGTTTCGCCAGCAACTGAAATAGTTGAGATAGAAACAATGTTCTGTAAAGGAAAAGCCGCCGGTGCTTGAAGCTGAATATCACAATCACCTGCCTGTATGTACAAGGTATTTTGAATGCTGTCAAAGCTTGAAGTGGTAAAGGTTGTGCCCGTTGAAAACTGTTGTGTTAATTCGCTTTCTAGGTAGATACTTGAAAATAAATCTAGGTTGGTATTACTTGCCAATGCTTGATTTTGCAAGAGGTCTTTTAGTACTTCTCCCAAAGATTCAAATGCTTTGTGTTCCGTAGTTTGACATTCCGCTGGTAAAGGCAAATCGCACTCTCCTACTTTGAGACCTGTAGAGGTGCTATCTGCGCTTAGGCGAATGATTTTTCCTTTCAGTAATACAGAAGTTCCTGTATTGGTAAACGCTTGCACTTCAAACAGGTGTTGCCCTGCTGAAATAAGGTTGTCAAAATAGGTAATACTAGCAAGATTCGACCAGTTGTAACCGCTTGGACCTTCAGTAAAAGTGAGGTAAAGACCTGCTATGGAAGAACCTGCTGGGTCGAAAAGTTTAAATGCATTTGGAGCAGTTTGAACCCAATGTAAATTTGAACCGCATTGTGCTGCATTTACCACTAAATTTGTTTGACTGCCCGTAATGTTATTAGTTCCGACAGGCAAGGGGTCTATGTCTATTGGGGTTGTTGCTACCAGTTGTTGTGTTGCGGCTAAGTTGCTCAAGAGTTGTTGCATAGAAACTCCAAATTCGTTTAGAGTACAATCATTTGCAAAGGAGCAAGCAGATAAATCAAAGTTGGTTAGCGAACCAAGAACAGTGGTGCTTTGCGAAGATCCTCCTGCATTGTACACGGCTGTTGCTGTGAAGTTTGAACCTCCATCGGTTTGTAGGTTGGTAAATGCCGTAATTTGGTCCCAACTAATCGGGTTTTGTGTTGAAAGGGTAAGTGTGGCATAGGTTGTAAGACCTGAGTTTTCAATCCATTGAGCGGTAATGCTGTTGGCATTGCCCGAAACTTGTTGATATAACTGAGGTAAGGTACCTGGCATGTTGTAATTGTTGTTTGCCTGAAATAGGGCGTTTAATTCTGCATACCCTGAAAGGAACACGCCTGAATTATCAAGTACCTGATCATCTGCCATGGCATTGAGCAGCAATTGCAAGTTAAATGGCACAGGACATTGGCCCGTTGCCAAATACACTTCGTAAGCAGCTTGATTCGCATTTTGTGTTGGTACTTCATCTGCCACTGTTGTGAAACGACGCGCTTTATTTTGATATAAGGGCCATAATTGTGCGCCGCATGGTTGATTGGGTAGGAAATAAGGAGAATTTAAGAAAGATGATGAACCAGCATTTGTATTGATCATCCCTGATGTATATGGGTTGTAATTCTCTTTTCCTATGCATCCTGTATATTGGTTGTTGGCTCTTGCTACACAATCAAAAAGTTCGCTTTTTAATACTTGTTTTTCACCTCGGTAGATGGCTTTGAGGATTTCCCATTCCGCATTCATAATGGAAATATTGTACACACCGTTGTACTTGTCTCCAAAGTTGAAACAAGTATTGGATGGATTAGCATAGTAATTTGTACCACAACGCGCTGTATAAGCCGCCACTTCTGGCATGGTTCGCCATACTCCATTTATTTGTTTGTACTGGTTGAAACGATTGACAAGTTCTGTTCCATAGTTGGGACATGACGCCGCCGAGAAATTAGAGCCATAGAATACAAAAGGATCCCATGAAGGAGCTGTTGATGCGGAATTGTTTCCGGCAGGAACAAACCAATTTTCAGTATCCGGAAGACCGGAGACAGACCCTGAATAATTTCCGTTATTATCAAAAATTATCTGATAACCTGCTGGTAAAAGACCATTGGCAATTGCTGCTTCAAAACCTTGAGAGCCTGTTAGTAGTTCGTCAAAAGAATCACTGGTAAAGGCATCATTTTGATTTACTTTTTGACCGAACTTGATACACTGCTCGTAATAGGCGTATTCCGGGTGATAAACCACCACTGATTTTGCCCAAGAAAAGCGGAAATTCGCAACAAAATCTGCTACATCTTGAAGTTCTTGCGGATATACATAATATAGTTGTTGTAGGCTGTCGAATTTGGGTGCACTACCCGCTGAAATAGCAGGTGACCAATTGTTATTTCCAAGAGCTTCTACCGCAATTTTACTGGTATCTCCGTTCATTTCTACATAAATGGGATGCGCTCCATAACTGTCTATCAATAAAGGATTGCGCCAAGATGCATTGCCATTGGGCAATTGATTAGTTGGATTATACAAAGACAATGGGTCGTTTGCTTCTGCAACATTTCCATATTGACCATCTGGCGACATGTCCATTTCCATGGCGGAAAGCACTGTTTCGCAAAATGAAATTTTTCCCTCATTGCACAAACGGTCACAGTCTTCTTTTTGCAAGTTGTAATCATTTGCAGATCCTCTCCCTTGAGCCACAAAATCTTCTAAAGAACCTAGGTTTTCTAAACACGATTCGCAATCTTCTTGGCAACCCGAAAAGTCTGTATTAGCTAATGCTTCGTCTAAGAAATCCTGGTAGGTTTTGATGCAGTTATTTATGCTGTCATTGAAATAAAGATCAACATAGGCTTGTCTTGCTTCGTTGCTTATCGTTAATCGTTTGTTTAGGCTGTATGCTCCCGGTTTTAATGCGGCAATAGTAAAAGGTTGGGGGCCCGTATGATCCGTAATTGATGAAGCACATTGGGTATGGAACGTATATCCAGACTCTTCGTTGTAATTGAACTTTCCAACTAATGTTGTTTGAAAATCATTTGCAGCAAAATTATTACCACACTCATCAACCACTTCGAGTTTTAACTCGTAAATGCAATTGATGCAAATCTCCGGTAGGCACTCGTCTTGCAAAGGCGGTATGGAGAAGTTGTAGTCAAAGGTATAATCGGATTCAAAAGGAACTACTAGTTCTGTTGAAAAAACTAAGGCATCGCCATCAATGGAAAGGACATTTTGGTTGTTGTTATTCCCAAAGGCATTTACCTGCAAGGCTACCGGATTTTGGGTTGCTGCATCCAATGAATTTAAATTTTCGGGTGCATTTCCTGCTAAGGCAGTTGCAATAACGTGGTCTTGCTGATCTACGTATGAAATGCTTGCTTGCCCGTGTGCATCAATTACCACATTTTTTTTGTAATGCTCCGCGTACCCTACTTCCGATCCAAATAAACGGTCTAGCTCCAATTGATTGGGCTGACCATACAGGTATTTGGTTTCATGACCGCTGCCTAATTGAAATTCTGTTCCAACTCCACTTTGTCTGCGGATGCGCCCGGTATTATCAGGTGTATATTCAACTTGGGTAAAAGGAAACTGATGTGCATCAGGTACGTAGGCTTGCCAATTGTTTTGGTCGGGATTGTTGGGTGAGTAATAGCGCGAAGCACCAGAAGAGGTATCCATGGGTGCAGCCAAAACAGCACACTCAGTTTCAGGATTGCTCAAGTCAAAATCACTACGTGAATAGGGTTCACCGTTCACATTGCGATTGAAATTTGGATAGTACTGCAAGGTTGCTTGACTCATTTGGTCTTGACAACTTGGATCTACCACAGGAACGGGAAGTATGTTTATTGCAGGCCGTCCTTGATGGTCATATATTGTTTCTCCTACAATGATATTTTCATCTGAATTTATGCGCGTTACGGTTTGTCTATTTCTTAAGCTACCATCAAAGTAGCTGATGATTTCTTTTTTCTTTCCTTCTTCCGCATAGGTTGCTGAATATTGCCAATTTTTTAGTTTTTCGTGTCTTTGATTGGGTTGAATTTCATAACTGGCACTAAAACCTTGCACCACGCCATTGTCTGGTGCTCCCCAAGGACCAAAAACTGGAGTAATCAGATCAGGAAGAATGATACCCACCGGGCGCACCCTGAAAAGAATGTACCCTTGATCAAAAACATGGGAAATGATATACGAGTTGGAAGAGGTACTTATCCGCGTTGCATTGTATTTAAAATTGTAGCTGAGGTTTGCCATATCTGCCAATGCACTTGGGTTTGTAATATCCGAACCGTAGTTATTGATGTACACCCATTCCAGGTGGTATTCCATTGCTCCGGGAATATTTGGCCACACAACCTCTATACCATCTATGGTATCGTTGCAATTTTGGTCAATGGCATTGATGGCTGAAAGTTGAATGCCATTGTTTGGTGCTAACAAAGAGGTATAGCGGTCAACCAATATCTCTGCATCCACGCGTAAATTAGCAGGCAAGGTATCGTTTTGAGTTCCGTTGATTTTTATTTCGTCTAAGACTACATGCATTTGATATGAACCTGAAAAACGAGCACTCTCCTCGCTGATGTAGGTTGAATCGTTATATGGATTATAGCGTATGGTTAGCCAAATTGTAGTATCTGCCAATTGATTTTGATTGACATCCCAACGTTCAACATCCATTTTCACTTCCACCTTCATGGGAGCACTGAAATGTTTTTTGTATTGTTGATCTACTCGTAAGGTGATACGATTGAGCGCCACTCTATCGTAAGAGGCAAAACCCGGTGCGTTTTTGGATAAGGTCATCTCAGCTTCCGGCTGACCCAATACGACCGATGTTCCCTGATACAGGGTGTAAATACTTTTTATTTCAGGGTCTATACCGGCCCATACTTGCATGCTCCAAATAGCCATTCCCATGCATAAAGCTACTCTCAATGCTCGCTGGTAAACTGTCTTATTTTGTTTTTCTGCCATCATATTCTTTCAATTATGTCAAGCTTATTATCTTGGTTTCTTTCTTTAATTCGTTATTTTTCTTCTCTTAAATCCACCACCTCAAATCCACTGTATTTGGGTTGTAAAACCTTATTTTTTATGTCTGAGAAATAGTGTTCAACACCAACAGTTTGTTTCTTGTCTGCTGATGGTCCAATCTGAAAATCTGAATACAGCACTTCCATTCTTGGTTGTATGATTTTATTTTCACTGCCTGAATCATCGAGAATAGGTTGACCTGTCCAAAGAATGTATTTTTTAACCATTCCTTTTTTGTCGAACCATATTTCAGCTGCTTTCCAAAGGTTGGTCGATTCAAAATCGAGGTGAAAAATTTCATAATCACCCATTGATCTTTTTTTGACTGTCGATTTTTGTTCTGCAATTTGTTTGAAATCTTCACCACTTTTTCGGGAGAAAAAAGTTGGATCCGGGTAATTCAGAATTAATGTGCGGTAGGCAGTATCACAAGTGATTTGAATATCATCGGTTTGTACAATGAACTTATCCAATTGACTGAAATTTAGCGCATTTCTTTTTGCATTGAAGATGAGTTCAATCTGCATCCGTTCCACTGTATCGTTGGAATTTTCTTGCTCGAAAAAGGAGTAATGGGCTTTGTAACTGTAACTGGCTTCTTCTGGAATTCGGTTTTCAATTTTGAGAATTTCCGACGCGAATTCTTCCATCGTACTCGTTGTCCACTGCGCATGGGCGATGAAACACGCAAGGCAAAAAAACAGGACGAAAATGTGTTTAGAAGCAATCATGGGGTGTATGTTTTTGAATTATTCCTGTTATTGTTTTGAATTATTGTCTCTATTTTCTTGAATGGTCATGATCCCTTTTTCGGTTTCTTTCTTCACACGAATAAGTTTTCCCTCCTCGTCATATTCATATAGGGTAGCATAATTTCTTTCGTCTAACTCAGCCATGAGGCGCAGTGACAATGGATCGTACACATAACTCATCATACTACCATCGACGGGGAAAAAGCGGATATCATCGAAAAATGCTTCCTGTGCTGTTGTTATTAGCTCTATGTTAATTCCAGTGGCGTTTGACGGTACTTGAATTGTTTGTTCAATGCGTTGCCATCCATCTATTATTTGACCGGATGGATAAAGTGTTTGAATGGAGTTGTTTCCCGTGAATCCAAGTTTTAAAAAACTGTTTTGGTATGTTTTAACGGTATAACTTGTTACTTTTTCTTTGACCCAAGCGGAAACGATGTATTTACCCGGGGATGGAGAAAAGGATGTTACGCACTCTGTGCAAGGTAATTTTTCGTTACAGGTAAGTCTTGTTTTTTCTATATTGATGCGAATAGATCCTTTACATGGTAAGTTTTTAATTTTCAGGATGTAAATACCTTCAGAAGATGTGCTCAAAGACAAGGGGCTTGTTGCTGAAAATGTTCCTGTTGTATAAGTAGCGCTGTATGAATTGATTTGTTGACATAACTCCAAGTTATTTGCTGTAAATGGTCCATACCATTCGTAATTTGCTGAATCTGCAGAGAGCGTAATTTGGATTCCGTTGGTTACAGCCTCATCAAAATGAAAGGAGTAAAACAGTGCTTTTGATTGATCGCAGATTGTATCTTTGTTCAAGAAGAAGTTATAATCTTGGGAGCTGTTGCCACATATCGGCCACGCAGCTGCACAACTAAAATTTCCGTCAATATTTTCTTTGGGCCTATTGCTTTCTATCCATTCGGTTTGTGCCACCGATGCTTGTATGCAGGAAAAACAAAGGATAATACCTACTAATATTTGTTTGATAGTAGCACATTTTAATGTTAATTGCTGGTACATTCGATGATCTGAAAAGCTGTATGTATCGTTTTTCATTTGGTTTATTGCGTGATGTAAACTTTTTAATTGATTCATATTCATTTCTTTAAACTTCGTTGATTATAATTCAATGATTTTTTGACAAGCACCTGCATCCGTTATGGTAATTCGAATGATTGCTTGATTTGGAACGATGGGTTGAAGTTGATTAATTATTAAAGAATTGCCGTCTTCACTTAACTCAACCGTGACATTTCCATTCAATGTTTGATAATCGTACGTGTAGGGTTGTACACCACCTGTTGCTGTTATAGAAATTATTTGTTTGGATTTATCTTCTTCTATTAATTTTTTGAAAAAATTCAAATTACAAGCTACATCATCACATTCTGTATTGAATGCCGCAGAAAAAGTTAGGTTGTTTTGCGGAGTAACCCGAATACTCTTTCTGCCTGTATGCGCTTCGTAATCCACAATGTTTGAACCATCACTCAAGCGGAAATGATTGTCTGAACAATTTTGAAAATCGTAATCTTCAAATCCATCAAAACCTAATTGTCGGTAGCGGGTATTGGCCGCCACGGCAACCGGTAAGGTCTGGTTGTATCCGAACATGGAGGATGAATATCTATCTAATGCATCCACTGTTTCTAATGCTTGCCCAAATGGACTAAATTCTTCTACTGAAGAAGTGTAGGTCCAGTTTTGTTTGTCGATGTTCCATTTTCCCCCATACCATTTGTAAAATGGAGAAAATGAGGTAAACATTCCGTCATTTCTGATGTCTGAATTATTGTTTAAAAATGCTTGTGTACGCCCACTTAAATATACATGAGAAGTGATAGGGCGCCACGTTCCTCGCGTTCCTAACACATAGGGATTGGTGGTATAGTTGGACGACTCACTATTTAGGAAGCATTCGCAAAATGTTCTCCAATCATCGCTATATTCTACTGCACCTGCTTGTATTACTTGCTCAAAAAGGTTAGATTGAAGATTAGCCAATGGATTGTTGCGCAAGGTGATGCTGCCTACTGGGGTGGTTTGCATGTTTTTGCGACCAGAACGAAGTACTTTCATATTAAAAACAAGTCCTTGAACCGGATCGCCATTTTTCAGAAGTACATGTATTCCACTTGCATTTGCCTCTGTAATCCAAGC
>JACCEA010424925.1_pt1 | contig 13809 bp, 14 predicted proteins | sample 7449851 | NCBI WGS metagenome assembly JACCEA01 (sample SAMN15323453, study PRJNA562643) | freshwater metagenome | isolation source: river surface water | place: USA:Blue River Watershed | collected 2017-08-18 | reverse complement strand
TGCGCGAGGCCCTCATCGGCGAGGCCATGCACGCGCTGGGCATTCCCACCACGCGGGCCCTGGCCGTGGCCGCGACGGGCGAACCGGTCTACCGCGAGCGCCCCCTGCCGGGTGCCGTGCTGACGCGGGTGGCGGCCAGCCACCTGCGGGTGGGCACCTTCCAGTTCGCCGCCGCGCGCGGGGACGGGGCGCGGCTGCGCCTGCTGGCGGACTACGCCATCGCCCGGCACGACTCCGACCTGGTCGGCACCCCGGGTCGCTACATGGGGCTGCTGGCGCGCGTGGCGCAGCGGCAGGCGGCGCTGGTGGCGCAGTGGATGAACGCCGGCTTCATCCATGGCGTGATGAACACCGACAACATGACGGTCTCCGGCGAGACCATCGACTACGGGCCCTGCGCCTTCATGGAGGCCTTCGACCCGCAGGCCGTCTTCAGCTCCATCGACCGCCAGGGCCGCTATGCCTATGGCAACCAGCCCGGCATCGCGCGCTGGAACCTCGCCCGCCTGGCCGAGGCCCTGCTGCCGCTGATGGTGGAGGACGAGGTCGCGGCCGGGGCGGACGAGGACGCCGCCGCCGAGGGCCTGGTGGCCCAGGCCACGGCGGTGATCGATGCGTTTCCCGCGCAGTACGAGGCGCACCTGCGCCAGGGCCAGCGCGCCAAGCTGGGGCTGGCCCTGACGGATCCGGATGCGGGTGCAGGTACTGATGGAGGGACCGAGGCAGCGACGGACCCAGGGCCGGATGCCTCGCTGGCGGACGACTGGCTGGCCCTGCTGCACGCGCAGCGCGTGGACTTCACCCTGGGCTGGCGCCGGCTGGCCGATGCCGCGGCGGGTGACGAGGCGCCGCTGCGCGCCCTGTTCACCGACCTGCCGGCGCTCCAGGGCTGGCTGGCCCGATGGCAGGCGCGTTGCAGCCTCGACGGCGGCGTCACCCCCGGCGAACGCGCGCTGCGCATGCGGCGGGCCAATCCCTGGATCATCCCGCGCAACCACCAGGTGGAGCTGGCGCTGGAGGCGGCCATGGAGGAGGGCGACCTCGGGCCCTTCGATCGCCTGCTGGCGGCCGTGCGCGCGCCCTTCGAGGAGCGGCCGGCCTTCGCGGCCTACGCCGAGCCCGCGCCCGCGGCGGTGACGGCGGCCTACCGCACGTTCTGCGGCACCTGACCCGGGCCGGTCGCAGCCGGCACGCGCACGGTCCCGGCCGCTCCTGCGGCGTCCGCGGTTCCCGGCGCGGCCTCGATCTTCCCCAGCGTCGCCGCATAGGTCGCCGCGCGCGGCCCGCCCAGGGTGAGGGCGCGTTGCGCGGCGTCCCGCGCCTCCCCGGCGCGGCCCAGCTCGAACAGGGCCTGCGCCAGGTTGTTCCAGGCGTCGGCCGCCTCGGGGTGGCGTTCGGTGGCCTGGCGGTAATGGGCCTGCGCCTGCGCCAGCCGGCCCTGCCGGTAGGCCGCATTGCCCAGCGCCAGCCGGGCGAACAGGTTGCCCGGCCAGGCGGCCAGTGCCGCCTCGTAGGCCTGCGGGCCGAGTGCGGGCATCACCCGCTCGAAGGCCGCCGCCGCCGCGATGTAGTCCGGCTCGTTGGCCGTGGCCGGCAACCGCCCCGGCGGCAGCGCCACGAAGGCCCACCGCTCGGAGCGGGCCCAGGTGCGGTCGAATTCGTGCAGCGGCATCACCAGCCGGCGGTGCGGGCCGGAGCGCAGTGTCAGGGTCTGGGCCGGCAGGTCATAGCCCACCACCACCGCGTAGTGCCATTGCGTGCGCATCAGCCCGCCCACGTCCTGCAGCACCACCACCGGGTGCCCGGCGGCCACCTCGCGCAGCAGGGCGTCGGGCTGCTTGCGCAGCACATAGGGCACGGCGCCCGCCCGGCGGGAGGCGCCCAGCAACTCCACCTGCAGGCTGCCTTGCCGCGCTGGCAGGTACACCTGTTCCACCAACTGCTCGGGGGTGCGGGCGAACCCGGCGCTTTGCAGCACCGTCGCCAGGGCGGCGGGGCCGCACTGGTAGTCCTCCTGGGGGTGGAAAGGCACCTGGGCCAGTTCCACCTGCGGGGCCTGGGTGGGGGGCAGGCCCTGCCGGTAGTCGGGCGGGGCCAGCGAGGCGCAGCCCGACAGCCCGGCCAGCACGAGGACGGCCAGGCCCGTCCGCCAGCGAGGCGGCAGCACGGTCCACGCCGGGCGTGTCGGCCGTCGCATCGGCCGTCAGAGCGCGATCGCGACGAGGATGGCCACCAGGAGGATGAGGACCAGGTCCTGGTTGCTCAGGTCGCCGCCCGCGGGCAGCGTGTCCACGCGCTGGGCCAGGGCATGGACCTCGGCCTCGCTCAGCGAGGCCACGCGGTCCCGGGCCACCAGCCCGCTCAGGCCCATGGCCTGCAGGCGCTGCGCGGCGTTGGCGCGGTCCACGAAGGACTGGACCTTGGCGCGGTCCAGTTCGACCTGGCTGGGGGTGGCCAGGGCGTCGGTATCGACGATCTCGGCCTGGGCGATCGGCGCCTGCGCCGCCAGGGACAGCGCGAGGGCGAGGGACAGGGCGCGAGCGATGCGGGTGCGGGTCTTGTTGTTCATGGTTGTTCCTTCCAGCTTGGGGGAAATTGATCCTAGGCTCGGCCAGGCGGGGTCGTCGACCGGATGAGGTAACAACTGCTGCAAATTGCATCCCGGGCCTCCTGCTGGCCCTTGGATGACAATGGCCCCATCTGCCGACTTCGCCGACACTGCCTTGTCCTCCCCGATGCACGATCCCCAGCCGCTGATCTCCACCCTGCCCAACGGGCTGACGCTGCTGGCGGTGCCCATGCCGCAGCTGGCCAGTGCCAGCGTGGCGGTCTTCATCCGGGCCGGCTCGCGCGACGAGGCCGCCGAGCAGGCCGGGGTCAGCCACTTCCTGGAGCACATGGCCTTCAAGGGCACGGCCACGCGCTCGGTGCAGGCGGTCAACCTGGCGGCCGAGTCGCTGGGCGCGGACATGAACGCCTACACCGACAAGGACGCCACCTGCTACCACCTGGAGGGCCTGGGCCGGCATGTGCCGCAGATGACGCAGCTGCTGGCCGACATCGTGCTGGCCAGCACCTTCCCGCCCGCCGAGCTGGAGCGCGAGCGCGACGTGATCCTGCAGGAGGCCACCGAGTACGACGAGGACCCGCAGCAGCTGTCCTACCTGCTGCTGGACCGGGCCCTGTGGGGCGACCACCCCATGGGCCGGCCCATCATCGGCACGCCGGACACCATTGGCGCCATCACGCGCGACGACCTGGTGGCGCACGTGAAGGCCCATTACGTGGGCGAGCGCATGGTCGTGGCCTGCGCCGGCAGCTTCGACGTGGATGCCTTCCTGGCGCAGGCGCAGGACCTGTTTGGCGGGGTGCCGCGCGGGGACGGCGCGCGCGCGCCCGTGGTGCCGCAGACGCCGCCGCACCTGGGGCAGGCCCAGGCCCGGCGGCTGCCCGGGCTGTCGCAGGCCTACGTCACCATCGCCTGGCCCATTGCCACCCGCAGCGAGCATGCGCACCTGGCCAGCTTCGCCGCCACCCTGTTTGGCGGCGGCATGAGCGCGCCGCTGGTGGACGCGGTGCGCGAGCGGCTGGGGCTGGCCTATTCCGTGGGCGCCACGGCCGACGTGGGCGACGCCCATGGCGCCTTCATGGTCGATGCCACCACCACCCCCGACAAGCTTCCCGCCTTCACGCAGGAACTGGCGCGCCTGATGGCCCAGCATGCGCAGGCCGTCTCGGCCACGGACCTGGAGCGCGCGCGCAACCAGCTGGTTGTCTCCCTGGTGCGCACCGCCGAGCGGCCGCTGCGCATGCTGCAGCGGTGCGTGGACCTGCTGTGGGCCCGGGGCGAGGTGTTCAGCGTGCGCGCGGCGGTGGCGGCGGTGGAGGCGATCGACGGCGCGCGGGTGCGCCAGGCCTTCGAGTCCATGCTGGCGCATCCCGCCGCTACGGTGCTGGTGGGCGCGGGCGCGGCGGCCACGCGGGCCCGGGAGATCCAGGCGCGGCTGCGCCAGGCCTGAAAGCGCGAAGGCCGCCCGTGAGGCGGCCTTCGGCTTGCCGCTGCCCTCACGGGCGGCGGCGGGGGGATGCCTGGATCAGGACAGGTGCGCGTTGACCAGCTTGGTCATTTCGAACATCGTGACCTGGGCCTTGCCGAAGATCGGCTGCAGCTTGGCGTCGGCGTTGATGTTGCGCTTGTTGGCGGCGTCCTGCAGGTTGTGCTTCTTGATGTATTCCCAGATCTTCTTGGTCACTTCCGTGCGGGGCAGGGGCTCGGCGCCGATCACGGCCGCCAGCGCGGCGCTGGGCTTCATGGCCTTCATGAAGGCGGGGTTGGCGGCGCGCTTGGGCTTGGCTTCGGTCATGGATCTCTCCGGGTCGTTTGTTGTGGAATACCCGGCGATGATCGCCGGTACTGCGGGCCGAATATTAACCGGGCTGGCGCGGTCGCCCTTTCGACCGCACAATCGCCTGCTTTCCCCATGAGCCACAACACCCATTCCCCCGCGCCCTCCGGCGCCCTTTCCGAAGCCCTGCCGCCCGCGCAGGTCGTGTGCATCGCCAGCTGGAACGCGGACCTCGTCAGCCGCATCCCTCGGCCCCTGGCGCGGGGCGAGACCCTCATGGCCGGCGCCTTCAGCATCGGCCCCGGCGGCAAGGGCAGCAATGCCTCGGTCGCCTGCGCGCGCCAGGGCGCCCGCGTCGCCGTCATCGCCCGCATCGGCAACGACGACTTCGGCCGCATGGCCCTGTCCCTGTGGGCGCGCGAGGGCATCGCCACCGAACACGTGGCCGTGGCCGAGGGCGAGTCCAGCGGCGTTGCGCAGATCCTGGTCTACGACGACGGCGACAACAGCATCGCCGTCGCGCCCGGCGCCGGCGCGGGCCTGGGCGCCGCGCAGGTGCAGGCGGCCGCGGCCACGCTGCGCGCGGCGCGGGTCGTCATGGCCTCGTGCGAGGTGCCCCTGGCAGCCACGCTGGAAGCCTTCCGCCTGGCACGCGCCGCGGGCGTGGCGACCCTGCTCAATCCGGCGCCGGCCATGCCGCTGCCGGACGAGCTGGTGGCCCTGTGCGACGTGCTCACGCCCAACGAGTCCGAGCTGCGCGTGCTGGCCGGCGTGGACCCATCCGCTCCCACGGCCGAGGCTGCCCGCGTGCTGCTGCAGCGCGGCGCCGGCGCGGTGGCCGTGACCGTGGGCTCGCGCGGCTGCGAGCTGCACCGCCCGGGCCAGGACGTCCTCGCGCTGCCGGGCCACCGGGTCGAGGTGAAGGACACCATCGGCGCCGGCGACACCTTCACCGGCGCGCTGGCTGCCGCCCTGGCGCGCGGCGAGCCGCTGGCGCGCAGCCTGGCCTGGGCCAACGCCGCGGCGGCCCTGTCCGTCACGGGACAGGGGGCGATCGGCGGCATGCCCATGCGCGTGGCGGTGGCCGGCCTCCTGGGCTGAAAGGGGGGGGGCCGCCCGGCCCCCGGGTCAGGGCAGGGCCAGCACCCGGGCCAGGGCGCTGTCCACGTGCGCCTCGATGCTGCTGCGCACGGCCACGGGATCGCGGCGCCGGATGGCCTCCACCACCCGCAGGTGCTCCTGCATCGTCGACTGCAGCACGTCACCGGACATCACGGCCCCTTCCAGCTTGATCAGGCGAATGCGCAGGCTGTTGACGCGGTAGATCTCCGCGATCAGCTCGTTGCCCAGCGCGTCGATCATCAGCTCGTGGAAGCCGCTGTCCACGGCGCTGGCATCGGCCAGCAGCGCGGCGTCCACCGGCCCGTGGCAGGCGCGTTCGACGATGCGCCGGTGCGCGTCCTCCACCAGCGCCAGGTCCCCCGGCGTCACCGTGGCGGCGAAGCGCAGGGCCGCCTCCACCTCCAGCAGGCGCCGCAGGTGGTAGGCGTTGTGGATCAGCTTCAGGTCCACATGGGCGATCTGCAGGCCCCGCTGCGGGATGGTGCGCAGCAGGCCCTCGGCCTCCAGCCGCGGCACCAGCTCACGCACGGCGGCCAGGGGCACGGCCAGCAGCTCGGTCAGCGCGCGCTGGGACAGCACCTGCCCGGGGCGGATGTGTCCTTGCAGGATCTGGTCGCGGAAACGCTCGTAGGCCTGGACGCGCAGCAGGGGCAGGGGATGGGGCGGGGTCACCATGGCCCGATGGTAATCAGTCGGTGCTGATCACGCCCTTGCGAAGCAGGATGTTGGCGTACTTGCGGGTGTCGCCCGTCTGGACGATGGCGAAGGCGCGGGTCGCCCGCTCGTAGAAGGCCATGCGCTCCAGCGTGGCCGGCGCGGGCTCGCCGGTGGCGGCGAGCGCGGCGCGCATCTGCGCCACGGGCACCGGCACGGCCGCCGCATCGCCCACCACCTCCATCGTCCAGGCGCGCTCGGGGCCGAAATCGTCCAGCGGCAGCAGCTGCAGCACGGCCTGCAGCATCGCGTCGGAGTTCACGCCCACCACGCTCACCAGCCGCGCGCCGCCCTGGCGGGCCACCCGCTCGGCGGGGAAGTTGGCGTCGACGATGGCGACCTCGTCGCCATGGCCCATGCGCGCCAGGGCGTCGAGCGCGTCGGGGGAGAGCAGGGCGGGAATGTTTTTCAGCATGTCGTCGGTGTCCGGTGGTCGATCGACTCATGATAAACCCTGTGACATGACTGACATGTTAGCGATAACATCAGTGAAAACCATGAGTCCGAATTCCACCTCTCCCGCCGCGGCGCGCCGCGAGCTGTTTCCCGCCACGGCCGGCGGCCTTCGGCTGGGCCTGGGCACGGCGCCCCTGGGCAACCTGTTCACCGCCGTGCCCGACAGCCAGGCGCAGGCCGTGTTCGCGCAGGCGCTGTCCGACGGCTGCCGCACCTTCGACACCGCGCCGCACTATGGCAACGGCCTGGCCGAGCATCGCCTGGGGCCTGCGCTGCGGGGCCAGGGGGCCGTGGTCGTCTCCACCAAGGTCGGGCGCATCCTCACCCCCGACGCCGGCACCCCGCGTGCACAGCACAGTTATGTCGACGTCCTGCCGTTCCGCCAGCACTTCGACTACGGGCGCGCGGCCACGCGCCGCAGCATCGAGGACAGCCTGCAGCGCCTGGGCCGGGCCCGTATCGACGTGGCCTACGTCCACGATTGCTGCGCCGTCACCCATGGCGCGCAGGCGCCGCAGGTGCTGCGGCAGGTCCTGGACGAGACGCTGCCCGAGCTGCGCCGCCTGCAGGAGGAGGGGCTGGTGGGCGCCATCGGCCTGGGCGTCAACGATGTCGAGGTCGTGCGCCAGGTGCTGGCGCAGGCCGACCTCGATGCGCTGATGCTGGCGGGCCGCTACAGCCTGCTGGACCACAGCGGCCTGGCGCAGCTGCTGCCCGAGTGCGCGGCGCGCGGCGTGCAGGTGGCCCTGGGGGGCGTCTTCAACTCCGGCATCCTGGCCACCGGCGTGCGCGGGCAGGCCACGCCCACCTTCAACTACGCGCCGGCCGCCCGCGACTGGGTGGAGCGCACCGCCGCCATCGAGGCGGTGTGCGAGGCGCATGGCGTGCCCCTGCGCGCCGCGGCGCTGCAATTCCCGCTGGCCCATCCCGCGGTGCGCATCGTCATGGTGGGCGCGCGCAGCGTGCCCGAATGGAGCGACTGCGTCGCCATGTCGCGGCACGCCATCCCCCCGGCCTTCTGGGCGGCGCTGCGCACGCAGGGCCTGCTGCCCGCCCACGCCCCAGTGCCCGCATGATCATCGACGCGCATTTCCATGCCTGGCAGCCTGCGCGGGGCGACTACGGCTGGCTCACGCCCGCGCTGGGCGCCATCTGCCGTGACGTCTCCCTCGCCGACTGGCAGGCGCAGGCCCTGCCGCAGGGCGTCGATGGCGGCGTGCTGGTGCAGGCCGCGGCCACCGAGGCCGAGACCGAGTTCCTGCTCGGCGCGGCCAGCGCCAGCGCGGCGGTGCTGGGCGTGGTTGGCTGGACCGACCTGTCCACGCCGCGCGCGCCGGCCCGCGTGCGCGCCCTGGCCGGCCGCCACAAGCTCAAGGCCCTGCGCCCCATGCTGCAGGACATCGCCGATCCCGACTGGATCCTGCAGCCCGCGGTGGCGCCGGCGCTGGAGGCCATGGCCGACGCGGGCCTGGCCTTCGACGCGCTGGTCAAGCCGGTGCACCTGCCACGCGTGCGCGAGCTGGTGCGCCGCCACCCGCGGCTGCGCGTCATCATCGACCACGGCGCCAAGCCGGACATCGCCGGGGGCGGCCCGGGCGCCGGCCGGCCCGCCACCTGGCAGCCCTGGGCCGACGACATGGCTCGCCTGGCCGCCGAGACGCCCGTGCTGTGCAAGCTCTCCGGCCTGCTGACCGAGGCCGGCCCGCTGGCCGCCGACCCGCATGCCGTGCGGCCCTGGATGCAGCACCTGCTGGACACCTTCGGCCCGCAGCGCCTGGTCTGGGGCAGTGACTGGCCCGTGCTGGAACTGGCGGGACGCTACGGCCCCTGGTGGCGCCTGTGCCAGGAACTCACCGCATCGCTGACGCAGGCGCAGCGCGATGCGATCTTCGGCGGCAACGCCCGCGACTTCTACCGACTGGACCTTCCCGAATGAGCCTTTCCACCCTCCAATCCCCGGCCGACTGCCTGCCCCGCGATGCCGAGCGCGCGACCCTGGTGGGCCGCGCCTGGCTGCCGGGCGTCGGCCCCGCCGTCGTCGGCGTGCGCGGCGCCGACCTGGTCGACCTGACCGGCGTGGCAGGCCTGCCGGCCACCAGCAGCGCCCTGTTCGAACGGGCCGACCCGGCCGCCGCCGTGCGCGCCGCGCTGCCGGCCGCGCCCGTCATCGCCCCGCTGGCGCAGGTCCTGGCCAATGCCGACGAGGCCACGCGCGACACCACCCGCCCCTGGTTGCTGGCGCCGTGCGACCTGCAGGTCGTCAAGGCCAGCGGCGTGACCTTCATCGCCAGCCTGCTCGAGCGCGTGATCGAGGAGCAGGCCCGGGGCGATGCCGCCAAGGCCCAGGGCATCCGCCAGGCCCTGCATGGCGTGCTGGGTGACAACCTGGCCGGCATCGTGCCCGGCTCGCCGCAGGCGATGGAGGTCAAGCGGGTGCTGATCGAGCGCGGCGCCTGGTCGCAGTACCTGGAGGTGGGCATCGGGCCCGACGCGGAAATCTTCACCAAGGCGCCGGTCCTGTCGGCCGTGGGCACGGGGGCCGAGGTCGGCATCCACGCCGGCTCCGCCTGGAACAACCCCGAGCCCGAGGTGGTGCTGGCGGTCAACAGCCGCGGCCAGGTCGTGGGCGCCGCGCTGGGCAACGACGTCAACCTGCGGGACTTCGAGGGCCGCAGCGCGCTGCTCCTGGGCAAGGCCAAGGACAACAACGCCTCCTGCGCCATCGGCCCCTTCGTGCGCCTGTTCGACGCCGGTTTCGGCATGGACGATGTGCGCCGCTGCGACTTGTCCATGCGGGTGGAGGGCGAGGATGGCTTCGTGCTGGAAGGCGCCAGCTCCCTGTCGAAGATCAGCCGCGACCCGCTGGAGATCGTAGGCCACGCCATCGGCCCCCACCACGCCTACCCGGACGGCTTCATGCTGTTCCTGGGCACCATGTTTGCCCCCACGCAGGACCGCTTCGGCCCGGGGCAGGGCTTCACGCACGCGGTCGGCGACCGCGTCACCATCGCCACGCCGGCCCTGGGCGCGCTGGTCAACCGGGTGAACCACAGCGACAAGGCCGCGCGCTGGGCCTTCGGCCTCGGGGCGTTCATGAAGAACCTGGCGGGGCGCGGGCTGCTCTGAGCGTTCGCCGCTCGCCATGAAAAAAGGGCCGCATCATGCGGCCCTTTTCCTTTGGCGGGTGGCAAGCGGCGCCGTGGGGCGCCGCGAGGCGCTACTTCACCCCATACCCCATCGTCTGCGGCAGCCACAGCACGATCTCGGGGAAGAAGGTCAGCGCCAGCAGCAGCACCAGCAGCATCGCCAGGAAGGGCCAGCCCTCCTTCATCATCTCGCCGATCGGGATGCCCGTCAGCGCCTTGGTCACGAACAGCAGCATGCCGAAGGGCGGGTGGATCAGGCCGATCATCATGTTCAGCACCACCAGCACGCCGAAGTGCACCAGGTCGATCCCCAGCAGCTTCACGGCCGGCAGCAGCATGGGCACGAACACCAGCAGCAGCACCGACACGTCCAGGAAGCAGCCCAGCACCAGGAACAGCACGTTCACCATCAGCAGGAACTGGATCCTCGACAGCTGCATGCTGTCCACCCAGGCGGCCATGGCCTGGGGCACGCCCTCGGCGGTGAAGGCGTAGTTCAGCATGAACGAGCCGGCCAGGATCATGGTGATCACCGCGCTGCCGCGTGTGGATTCCAGCACCACGGCCCAGAACTTGCGCCAGTCCAGCGCGCGGTACACGCCGGCGGCCAGCACCAGGGCATGGAACGCGGCCACGGCCGCCGCTTCGGTGGGCGTGAACGCCCCGGAGTAGATGCCTCCCAGCAGCACGATCGGCATGGACAGGGGCAGGGCGCCGCGGAACAGGATCGGCGGCCAGTCCTTCAGCGGGATCGGCGCCTCGCGCGGCATGCTGCGCTTCACGGCGATGAAGTGCACCACGACCATCATCAGGATCGCCATCATCACGCCGGGCACCACGCCCGCCAGGAACAGCGCACCGACCGACGCCCCGGACACCAGCGCGTAGATCACCATCGGGATCGACGGCGGGATCACTGGGCCCAGGGTGGCCGAGGCCACCACCACGGCGCCGGCGAAACCGCGCGAGTACTCCGGCTTCTTGAGCATCTGCTTGATGGTCACCAGGCCCGGGCCCGCGGCGTCGGCGATGGCGCTGCCGGACATGCCGGAAAACACCACCGACACCAGGATGTCCACCTGCGCCAGGCCGCCGCGCAGGCGGCCCACCAGGATGCGGCAGAAATCGAAGATGCGCTCGCTGACTGTGCCCGCATTCATGATGTTGGCGGCGAACACGAACAGCGGCACCGCCAGCAGCACGTAGCTGTTGTACAGGCCATTGCCCACTTGCTCGGCCAGCAGGCCGACGTCCTGGCCCTTGGCGACCAGGTAGCCGATGCCAGCGGCGAGCATGGAAAAACCGATTGGCATGCGCAGCAGCATGCCGCCCGCCAGGACGGCGATGAGGATGAAGAGGGGATTCATTGGATACGCAGTTCTGCCTCGAGGTCATGGCCTCGCACGGCACGCCAGATCGACCAGGCCGAACGGACGGCCAGGGCGACCAGCAGCAGCACGAAGGGCATGAACACCCACATGAAGGAAAGGCCCAGCACCGGGGTGCCTTCGCGGGACATGAAGGTCACGTAGTCCCACGTGGCCGGCACGGCCCACAGTGACAGCCCGCCGACCACCAGGTTGCCCACGATGGACATCACCTGGCGGGCGCGCACACCGACGCTGTTCCACACCAGGTCGAACACCACGTGCTCGCGCTCGGGCACCACCACGGCCGCAGCCCAGAGGATCACCCACACGTACAGCACGACGGCCGCTTCGTCCGTCCACGGCAGTGGCTTGTTGAACCCGAATCGTGCCGTGATCTGGACCAGGAACACGATGAACAGGGTCAGGAACAGGCCGCCGCCGATGATGTCGGCGACCCTCTTGGGCCATAGCTTCATGCGCAATGCCTCCCTTCGCTCTCAGGCGATTACTTGGTGTTGTTGATGCGCTCGACCAGGCCCTTGGGCCAGACCTTGGCGTACTCGGAGTTCTGGTAGGCGGCCTGGACGGTGCGGCGGAAGGACTCGACGTCAGGCGTGGTCACCTGCAGGCCCTGCTGCTTGAAGAAGTCGACGATCTGCGCCTCTTCCTTCAGGCGGTTCTCGTTGTTGTACAGGGCTGCGGCGTCGGCGGCGGCGCCGACCTTGACGCGCTGCGCCTGGGTCATGCCGTTCCAGGCCTTGTTGGAAATGGCGATGAAGATGCCGTCCACCAGGTGGTTGGTCATCACCAGCTGCTTGGTCACCTCGTAGAACTTGGCGGCGCGCACGGTCGGCAGGGGGTTGTCCTGGCCGTCGATGGTGCCGGTCTTCAGGCCCAGGTACACCTCGCCGAAGGCCAGCGGGGTGGGGGTGGCGCCCAGGGCTTCACCCAGGAACAGCCATTCCTTGGAGCCGGGCATGCGCAGCTTCACGCCCTTGAGGTCGGCCGGGGTGCGGACGTTGCGCGCTTCGCGCAGGTTGACCTGGCGGGTACCCAGGTACACGGTGGACAGCGGGCGCACGTCCATCTTGTCCATCACCAGCTTGAACATCTCCTCGCCGACAGGGCCGTTGAACACCTTCTGCTGGTGGGCCGGGTCGCGGATGATGTAGCCGGCGGTGAACACCGAGAACTCGGGCACCATCTTGGCGATATCGAAGGCGGAGATGGACGACAGCTCCAGGTTGCCGCGGGCCATGGCGGCCGGCTCGGTGCCCTGCTTGAACAGGGTGCCGTTCAGGTTGATCTGCACGTCGAACTCGCCGGGGGCGGTCTTTTCCAGCTGGTCCTTGAACACCGTCCACATCTTGGCGTGCCAGTCGTCCGGCACGGCGGGGGTGGAGATGCGCAGCACCACCTTGCCCGGGGCCTGGGCCAGGGCGGCGGGCATGCCGGCGCCCATCAGGGCCAGGCCGGCGGCGCCGGCCAGCAGGGTACGGCGGATGATCTTCTTCATGGTTGTCTCCTAGGTTGTGACGGGAAGGGAAGGGGGATTCCCCGGCTCAGGCGGGCTGGGGCCAGGGCGTTTCGGGACGGGGCAGGCCCAGCACGCGGCGGTGGGCGCTGTTGATATGGTGGGCCAGGCGGTCGGCCACGGCCTGCGTGTCGCGGCGCTTGAGGGCGTCGATGAACCACAGGTGCTCGCGCATCGCGGGTACCAGTGCATCGGCGTTGAGCGAGGCGCCCTCCAGGCGGATCAGGCGCACGCGCAGGCTGTTGATGCGGTAGGCCTCGGAAATCAGCTCATTGCCGGTGGCGTCGACCATCAGGTCGTGCAGGCCCCAATCCACCTGGGTGGCATCGGACAACAGCTGGTCGTCCACCGGGCCGGCCTGCGCGCGGCGGATGATGTCCAGGTGCGCGTCCTCGATGGCCTGCAGGTCGGCATCGCTCACGCTGGCGCAAAAGCGCTGCGCCGCCTCGCGCTCCAGCAGCATCCGCAGCTGGAAGGCGTTGTTGATCAGGCGGATGTCCACGTGGGCGATCTGCAGGCCCCGCTGGGGCACCGTCTGCAGCAGGCCCTCGGCCTCCAGGCGCGGGATCAGCTCGCGCACCGCGCCCAGCGGCATCCCCAGCAGCTGCATCAGCTCGCGCTGGGAAATGAACTGACCCGGCCGGATGCGGGCCGTGACGATCTGCTGGCGGAAATTCTCGTAGGCCTGCGCGCGCAGCGAGACCGGGCGGGCGGCGACCGTCATGCGATCACCCCGGCGCCAGGGCGCCCGCACGGGCGGGCCCCGGGAGGTTGGAGGGTGGAAGGCATGGTTGCAAGGTGGTTGATGTCTGACATGTTAGCCTGAGCGCAGGGCCGGCTCATCCGTGCAAACCCTGAGCCTGGAATCCCCGATTCGTGTTGACGCACTGACATGTCAGTCATAACATCAGCTTCAGGCTACCCTGGCCGCACCGGCCGACCTCCTCACGAAAGTTCCTTCCCTTGGCTTCCACTCCCGCCCCGATCGCCGGCATCTGGCCCGCGCTGCTCACGCCCCTGACCGCCAGCCTCGACATCGACCACGATGCCTTCGCCCGCCACGCCCACAGCCTGCTGGCGGCCGGCTGCGCCGGCGTCACGCCCTTCGGCACCACGGGTGA
>JACCEA011255315.1_pt1 | contig 13814 bp, 11 predicted proteins | sample 7449851 | NCBI WGS metagenome assembly JACCEA01 (sample SAMN15323453, study PRJNA562643) | freshwater metagenome | isolation source: river surface water | place: USA:Blue River Watershed | collected 2017-08-18 | reverse complement strand
GTAGACGCCCACGATGAGGCGCTCAGTCATTACAGCGCGTGCCTTCGGGGGGGAGTGTGCCGCTCACCAAGAAGTTGATGGCAGCATCGTCAATGCAGGCGCTCTTCCCGCCAACGCCGGTGTGCCCCTCGCCAACGAACGTCAGCAGGTGACCACTCTCGAGAAGGTCTGCCATGCGCTCGGACCAGGCATACGGGGTTGCGGGATCGCCGGTCGTGCCCACCACCAAGATCGGCGCAGCGCCCGCCCCATTCACGAGAGCTGGTAGCGGATCGGCGCTCTTGTAGGGCCACACGCCGCAGAGCAGCCCGCCAGAGGCCTGGCCGGCGGCAAAGTCTGGCGCCTTGCTGACGAACTTCTCGTAGATCGCCTTATAGCGCGCAATCGACGGCGTTGTTGGCGAGTCGATACAACTGATCGCAGGGAAGGCCTCCATGATGTTTGACTTGTAGGTGCCATCTTCCGCGCGATCAAGATACGCATCGGCGAGGAGGCTCAACAGGTATCCGTCTCCCTCGCTCGCACCTGCGAGCCCCTGCACGGCGTAGTCCCAGTAGTCGCGGTTGTAGAGCGTCATCACCACGCCGGTCCAGGCCATCCCAGAGTTCAGCTTGCGCCCATCTTCAAGTTCGATCGGTTTGTCATCGAGGCTGTTCATCAGTGTGTCGAAAGCGGCGCGCGATTTGCCCGCGCCGAATGGACAGGCTGTATCGGCATCGCACCAGGCGAAGAGGCGATTGAGTGCCCGCTGAAGAGGGACGCCCTGCTCGCCGTACTCCGACTCATCGGTCGGTGCCATGTCGACAGCGCCGTCAAGGATGAGGTTGCCAGTTGAAGCGGGGAAGAGGGTGGCGTAGACGGCGCCGAGGGCGGTGCCGTAACTGAATCCGAGGTAATCGAGCTTCGGCACGCCGAGGCCGATGCGAATGCTCTCCATGTCGCGCGCCGATGCGGTGGTACCAATGTAGGCGAGCATCTCGCCGGTGCCCGCCTTGCACTTGTCGGCGAACCACTGCGCGTCGTTCAGTGCCGCCGTCCAATCGGTTGCCGTTGGTCGATCTGGGATGCCAGGGGTGACGGCCCAATCGTCCATCTCTGAGTCGCTGAGGCACTCGACAGGTGCGCTGCGATTGACGCCGCGCGGATCCCACGAGACAAGGTCGAATCGGTTGCCGATCTCAGCTGGCACAACGCCACGTCCCGATTCAGCAAGGATGTTGATGCCAGAAGAGCCAGGGCCACCGAAGTTCAGGAGGAGTGGTCCAACTTTGTTCGCCTGGTCGGCAGCCGGAAGAAGCGCCACCGCAATCTCGATCGTCGGCCCATCAGGGGTCAGGTAGTCGCGCGGCACGGTGATCGTGGCGCAGAGGAGCTCTGGGTTGCCGCCAGTAACAGGATCGGTGACGGGGCAACTCTGCCAGTCAATGGTGCCGCTCGGAACAAAGCTGGCGGTCGGGCTCGGCGAACTGGTGACGAGGCCCTCACACGCACTGGTTGCAAGGGCGACGGCGAGGAGCGCGACGATCGCAAGACGGGCGCGGCTCTCTGTGACGTTGCGCATCGGTGGCCTCCTCGTTGTTTCGCCTCTTTGTTCAGTTGTAGCAGAACGCCCCAGCCGCCAAAGGCGACCGGGGCGTGGCCTGCACGAGGTTCCGCGTTAGATCAGCTGCAGCCGCTCGTCGTGCCGCAGGTCATGCACTTGTAGCAGGCTGCATTGCGCACCATGATCGCGCCGCACTCCATGCATGCAGGTGCATCGGACTGGTTCTGGAATCCGAGTCCAGCGACTGCCAGCACACCACCCGTGGCCGCTGGTGCGGCTGGGGCAGCTACTGGTGCTGGGGTGGTAATCGCTACGGGAGCCGAGACCGACCCCGTTGCGCTACCGCCCTTGCCGCAGGTGCAGTTCGGTCCGCACGACTCCACCGCACCCACGCGAACCGTGGCTGGGAGGGCGCCGAGGACCGGACCACCATCGGTGCGCTCCTGCAGGCCGAGGATCTCGCGATCGCCGGCTGGCAGGAAGCGGCTTCCGAGGTAACGGAAGACGTAGTCCACGATCGACTTCGCCAGTGGGATCTCGGCGTTGCCGGTGAATCCGCTTGGCTCGAATCGCACGTGAGCGAACTTGTTGACCAGGTCACGGAGTGGCACGCCGTACTGAAGTGCCACGCTGACTGAGGTCGCGAAGCTGTCGACGAGGCCGCTCACGGTGGAGCCCTCCTTCGCCATCTTCAAGAAGATCTCGCCTGGCTGACCATCCTCGTAGAGACCGACCGTGAGGTACCCCTCCTGGCCAGCGATCTCGAAGCGATGGGTGATTGCCGTGCGCTCCTTTGGCAGGCGTCGTCGCGCTGCACCGGCACCAGGCAAGATCGCAGAGGCGACTTCGGCGATTGCCGCTTCGTCCTTCTTCTTGCTGGTGTTGAGCGGCTGCGAGCGCTTCGAGCCGTCGCGATAGATCGCGATCGCCTTGAGGCCAAGCTTCCAGCCCTGCAGATAGACGCTCTCGATCTCTTCGGCGGTGGCAGCCTCTGGCATGTTCACCGTCTTGGAGATTGCGCCGGAGAGGAACGGCTGCGCCGCCGCCATCATGCGCACGTGGCCCATGTACTGGATGGAGCGCTGGCCGTTCTTCGCCTTGAAGGCGCAGTCGAAGACTGAGAGGTGCTCGTCCTTCAGGCCTGGGGCACCCTCGATCGTCTCCTGCTCATCGATGTACTTGAGGATCGCGGCGACCTGCTCAGCGTTGTAGCCGAGCTTGACGAGCGCCTCTGGGACCGTCTGGTTGACGATCTTGAGGAAGCCTTCGCCGACGAGCTTCTTGTACTTGATCAGGGCGATGTCTGGCTCAATGCCGGTCGTATCGCAGTCCATCATGAACGCGATCGTTCCGGTTGGCGCCAAGACCGACACCTGTGCGTTGCGGAAGCCGTGCTTCGTGCCGAGATCGAGTGCTCGATCCCAGGCATCGGTTGCCGCCTTGGCCAGGTCCTTCGGCAGCGTTGCCGTTGGGATCTGGTACGAGGCGTCACGGTGCTTGCCGATCACGCGAAGGAACGGCTTCTCGTTCTTCTTGTACTCAATGAACGGTCCGCCGTGTGCCGCCGCCGTCTCGGCTGACTGCACGTAGGCCTCGCCGGTCATGATCGAGGTGATCGCAGCGGCGTAGGCTCGCCCCTCGTCGGAGTCGTACGCCAAGCCGCGGCTCATCAAGAGCGCGCCGAGGTTCGCGTAGCCGAGCCCGAGTGGGCGGAAGCGGTGGCTGTTCTCGTCGATCATCGGCGTTGGGTACGACGAGTTGTCCACGAGGATCTCCTGCGCGAGCAGGGTCAGCCGCGAGGCGTACTTGAAGGACTCCACGTCGAACTCGCCATCTGGGCGCACGAACTTCATGAGGTTCAGTGAGGCCAGGTTGCAGGCGGTGTCGTTGAGGAACATGTACTCCGAGCACGGGTTCGACGCATAGATGCGGTCCGTGTTCGACGACGTGTGCCAGTCATTGATCGCCGTGTCGTACTGAATGCCAGGGTCGCCACAGACCCACGCCGCCTCCGCCATCTTGCGGAAGAGGTCGCGTGCCTTGAGCGTCTCTACTGGCTCGCCGCCAACAACGGCGCGTGTCTGCCACGTGCCATCGCTCTCAACAGCCTGCATGAACTCGTCGGTGACGCGCACCGAGTGATTCCCATTCTGGAAGAAGATCGAACCGTAGGCCTCACCGGTGAAGCTGGCGTCGTAGCCGGCCTCAATGAGTGCCCAGGCCTTCTTCTCTTCGCTGACCTTAGAGTCGATGAACTGCTCGATGTCAGGGTGCTGCACATCAAGGATCACCATCTTCGCGGCGCGGCGCGTCTTGCCACCGGACTTCACAACGCCAGCGAAGGCGTCAAAGCCCTTCATGAACGAGACAGGGCCAGAGGCGGTGCCGCCACCGCTCATCTTCTCTTTTGCGCTGCGGATTGGGGAGAGGTTGGAACCTGCACCCGAACCGAACTTGAAGAGCATCGCCTCGGTCTTCGCGAGGTCCATGATCGATGACATCGAATCCTGCACACCATTGATGAAGCAGGCCGAGCACTGTGGGCGCTTCTCAACGCCAACGTTGAACCAGACTGGTGAGTTGAAGGCCATCTTCTGATTGACGAGCAGGTGGGTCAGCTCGGCAATGAAGGCGGCGCGATCCTCATCGGACTTGAAGTAGTGCTGCTGTTCAGCCCATGCATCAATCTGACCGGCTACACGACCGATCAGCTGGCGAACGCTTGTCTCGCGCTCTGGGCTGCCAATGTGGCCACGGAAATACTTCGAGACCACAACGTTGGTGGCGAGCTGTGACCATGAGGCGGGCACCTCAACGTCCTTCTGCTCGAAGACGCTCTTACCGCTCTCGTTACCGATGGATGCGGTACGGGTCTCCCACTGAATTTCGTCGTATGGGTGAACGCCGGCGGTGGTCCAACGTCGATCCCAGGCAAGGCCCTTTGTGCCCTTGCCATCAAAGCTCAACGGTGGCAGCGGCTGCGCCGTCGCCTTCTCAATCGTTGCCTTTGTTGCCGCCTTCGCGGCGTCTACCAAGCCCGCCATGTTCTACTCCCTCTTCTGCCTCGAAATGTGAGGCCCACCATCTCTGTTCCCAATCAACGATTGGGCGCACAAAGCCCCTGCCGTGTAGCAGCGGGAGACGAATCCTATGTCCCCTGTGGTGTGGCGTCAATCCCCCAACCACAACATATGGTGGTGTTACAGGCAAGTGTTACCGCACATGTTGTGGTTTGGCTGCATTTCGCCTTTGTTACAGAATTTGCCGCACGGCGGGAGCCCGGTCCACGCTCAGCCGAGGCGATAGGGCAGGGGAGGGAGTTTGTTACAGCCCCGAGTAGGTGTGGAGGCCAGTGAACCAGAGGTTCCCGGAGTAGGTCAGCAGTACGGCGATAAAGCCGATCACCAAGAGGAGGGCGGCGGGCCGACCCTGCCAGCCGCGCTGGCTGCGGGCGTGCAGGTAAACGGCGTAGATCAGCCAGGTAGCGAGGGCCGAGGTCTCCTTTGGGTCCCAGCCCCAGAAGCGACTCCAGGCGATGGAGGCCCAGATCGACCCAAGGATGAGCATTCCGGCAAAGAGCGGGAAGGCAACAGTGACGGCGCGGAAGGCAACCAGATCGAGGCGCTTTGCCGGTGGCAGCCAGCTGTATCGATCGGTGTCGCCTTGCAGTAAGTAGGCGACACCTGCCGCAAAGGCGAAGGCGAAGATGCCGTAGCTGAGCATCGCCATGCCGACATGGATGGTGAGCAGCAGTGGATGTTGCAGTGCGGGCACCAAGTCAACCACCGCATTCGGCAGTGTTGCCGCATAGGCGAGTAGTGCAAGTGCGATGCCGTAGGCGATGGTGCTGAGTGCGGTGAATCGCTGCTTGCGATCAAAGACGATCGCTGCAGCGCAGATGCCGAAGGCGAATGAGATAGTGAACTCGTAGAGGTTCCCCCATGGCCCGCGGCCGACGACGATGGCGCGGGCGATCAGCGCAACGCCGAGCGAACTCGTTGCAGTGATTGCGAGTGCGCCAGCGATCCCACTGATCGGGCTCGACGATTCAGCGGGGGTTGGCGCGCCACCATCGAGTTGCTCAGCGAGGTTGCCGCGCATCGATGCTGCAGCGGTCGCGAGTCGCGGCGTGACGGCGCGGTCGCCTTGAGCTACGAGGACAAGGTGCACGACATAGAGGGCGAAAGCGCCGACGAGGGCAATGGCTCCAACGACGACGAGGTAGAAGGAGAGGGTTGCCACTTAGGCGCGAGCCGCGCCGCCAGGAGGCGGTGCAGCGGGGCGCTCCAAGGCGATCGGCGTTCGGGCTCGGAGCTCAAGGCCGCAGGCGTCGCAGGTGCTGCGCTCTGCGATACGAACCGCGAGACAACTGGGGCAGGCGATCAGGAGCAGCTCGCCGCGGAGCGAGCGGGTGCTCCCATTTGGATAGATCGCCGCCTCACTGGCGGCATAGGGGCGCCCGGCGGGGAACTGCGGTCGCCCATCGGCACCAATCGGGGCGGGGGTGGGGAGAGGTGCGCCAACCTTCAGCTGCGCGCCACGCTTGGTGATGCCGACCAGCGTCCAGATGCCACCCGTAGAGAGGAGCCAGAGCAGCACAAGCGGGGCGATAAAGAGTGGGAGGAGCCCGATCAGGGCGGCCCAGTCCGGCGTCACAAGGGCGGGGACGAACGTGCTGATCCAGGCGAAGAACTCGGCAATACCTGCGGCAATCTCGCTCATGCTTTGATCCTAGCGGGGGCGCGGCGGACGCGTTGCGGGGCCGCGTTTCGCGGTCGCCCCGCGCCCTGGTCGCCAGCGTCGCTCGGAGTCACCCTCATCTTTGTTCGGCGCGGCACGGCGTGGGCCAGATCCGCCGATGCTTGGCGGGCGCCCGCCGCTTCCGGCGAGTGGGGTGCGTGGTGGGCCGCCAATGGCGTCGCGGAAGTAGCGGGCGCTGACCACGGAGGTACCGAGCGCCGTGCACCGTGCGGCAAGGCCGCGGTCATCGGTCACAACAACGATGCGGTCGGCTGAGCCAGGATCGGGTGTGCCAATCGCCTCGACGATCTTGTCGTCAGCGGAACGCGCCCCACCATCGCGGAAGACCTCGATCGCGACCCCGGGGGTAATGGTCCGGCGCAGCGTCGCCTCGAGGTTGTTGAGGCGCCCCTCATCGCGGCCGCCGACGAGGTTGTTGCCGTCTACCAGCAGGCGCTTCGCGTTTCGAAGGGTGATGCGTTCCTGATCTACCATCGCCGCATGCTCCTTTGTGTTGATCTTGACGGGGTTGTCTACCGCGGCAGCGAGCCGGTGCCTGGTGTCGGCCCGCTCCTCACGGAACGTGTTGCTGGTGGCGATCGCGTGATCTACGTCACCAACAACAGTTTCCTGCGCCGCGTTGAGTATCGCTCACGCATCGAGGCGTGTGGTGCACCGCTCTCAACACACGGCATCGTCACTGCCGCATCGGCCGTGGCGCAGCACTTTGTCGACAAGGGGTATCGCCACATCTTGGTCTACGGCGCAGAGGGTCTCGCCGCCGAGCTGCGCGACGCTGGGCTCGACGCCTGCCGCACCGCGGAGTTCGATGGGCCAGAGTCACTCGCGGTGTGGGGGGTTGATGCGGTCACGGTGGGCCTCGACCGCGAGGCCGATTGGCACGACCTTGCCGTCGCCACCGACGCCGTGCGCGCTGGAGCGCCGCTCATCGTGCCGAACCGCGACGCCAACTACCCCGATCCGGGTCGGCTGGTGCCAGGCACTGGTGCCGCCGTCGCGGCGCTGGAGGCGGCGACTGGGGTGCGCGCGACCGCGATTGGTAAGCCCGCCCCCGATCTGCTGTTGCAAGCGGCGGCACTCGACGGGAGCGAGGTTCGCGACGCGATCATGATTGGCGACTCTCCTGCGACCGACATCGCTGCGGCGAATGCGGCGGGGTGTCGCTCCATTCTGTTGATGACCGGCGTTGGCGCAGGCGTTGGTGCGGTGCAGATCGGCGACCTGCCCGAGGCGCAGCGCCCAACCTGGGTTGCGCGTGATGCGGCGGAGATGGCGGGCATTCTTGCTACCGCCACAGCGAATGGATCTGCACGTGGCTAACAGCTTCCTCGACCTCTGGCGCGCGTCGGGACGAGACCACGAACTCGGCAAGACAGGTTCACTGCCAGCCCCGCTCGACCGCCTGAATGGCGAGAGACTCGCCGCGCGCGATGGCGCACACCCACTCGCGTTCCTCACCGGCGCTGAACTTCTGACACCTTGTACAGGCGGCCTCACCGGTGGCATCGAGGTTCGCGCAGGGAGCCTCGTTGGCGGTGAGATCCATGCCCGTCTCCGCGTTCGTGCAGCCAAAGAGATCAAGGCGCGCGGAACGCGCGTTGCCCTCAAGGGGTATCTCGTTCGCGAGGTCACGCAATCGCACACAGAGAAGGTGGGCGATCAGGAGCACACCACAACATGGATCGAAGTGCTTGCCACCGAGATTGCCAACGTGCCACTCATCGAGATCGCCGTGCCAGCAACACTCGCCCCAAATGATGAGATTGACCTCACGATGCTTGCGCCCGCGCCAAAACTTGGACCACCCTCCGTGCATCTTGGTGCCTACATGGTGGTCTGGACGCTGCAGGTGGAGTGGGACATCGCCGCAGGCGCCGACGAGCGAGTGGCGGCTGTGATCGACGTTGCGCAGAATCCAGATCTGCTGCGGTCGGGTGTGCTTTCGCTCGGCCCGTCGGCGATGATGGCCGCTTGGTCTGAGGGCGAGGTTTCTATGGATGTGGATCCAGCACCACCCATCGCACCAGGTACTGCCTTGAAGGTCAACGTTCGTTGGCCGAGCGCCTCTGGTGGTCGCGGCGCACGCGTGGAACTCTACGCCGACCTCAGCAAATCACTTCCGGTGCGCATTGCTGCCGCAGAGCTACAAACGAGCGACCTTGCGAAAGGGAGTGAGATTACGTTTGAGATCCCAAACGACGCACCGCCCGTGTTTGACGGCGCGGGCCTCTCGCTTCGCTATCGCATTCGCGTGCTAATTGATCGCCCGCTGCGCAGCGATCTCGCTGCGGAGCGCAACGTGGTGATCGGCTAAGCGACGCTGCGCAGAGCCGTTGCGGCAATGCTCGTACCGAATCCGATAATGAGCATCTGACCAACGATGCGTGTTGCGGTGACCGCGCGCTCTGGAAGAATGCGACCCGCCGCCGCGCCAATCCCTCCCAACAAGAGTTGCCACGAGAGGCTTGCCCCCGCGGCGCCAAGGGTGAAGGCGACGGCGTTCATTGGATCACTACCCAGACCTGGGAGCCCGATGGCGAGCGCCAAGAAGTAGAGGATCGTTGCGGGATTAATGGCGGTGAGGGCGATGAAGCGCAGATAGAGCTCCCGCGCACTCCCGCGCACCCGCGGATCGGTGGCGGCATCAGCCCTGGTGCTTGAAGCGCGGAGCGAGAGGAGCCCGCGGACTCCAATTGAGATCAGAATGCCACCCGAGAGGACCTGGAGCGGCACGAGGGCGACGGCGAGGAGCTGGTTGAGGAGGCCCCCCACCACGAGCGCCAGCGAGCAGAAGAGCAGGTCGACCGTCGCCGCACCAGCACCAGCGGCAAAGCCGCGGCGGAGGCCGCCCATCATCCCCGTCTCAATGATGAGTACGGCGATCACGCCAACAGGGACAGCGATTGCGTAGCCTGCGAAGACTCCCGCGAGCAGTGCGTCAAACATCGGTGCATCATAGGCGCAAGCGGTGGCCCAAAGAGGCCCTCGAGGCGAATAGGGAGGTTCTATGGCGCGAGTCTTTCTCACCGGTGCAACGGGATTCGTTGGGAGCCACGTGCTGCCAGCACTTCTCAGCGCCGGACACTCCGTTACGGCGCTCGTACGCAGCGATGCGCGCGCGACCGCGCTGCTCGCGCGCGTAGCCGCCTCCCCAGGAAAACTCGAAACGCGCATTGGTCATGTCAACGATCGCGCCTCGCTTGACGCGGCGATGGTTGGCTGCGATGCGGTGGTGCACCTGGTCGCCCTGCCACGCGACTGGAACGATGGCGCCGACCTTGAACGCGTCAACGCCGTAGGCACTGCCACAGTCGTCGCTGCGGCCGAAGCGGCCGGCATCACTCGGTTTATTCATCTCGGTGCCCTCGGCGTACAGGAGCGACCAGAGTTGCACTACGCCAGCTCCAAGGCGCGTGGCGAGGGCTTTGTTCGCGCCTCAACGCTCGATTGGACGATCCTCAAGCCGAGCCTCATCTGGGGCGAGCGCGACGGCTTCTTCAATATCGTCGCGGCGCTCGTCAAGATTCCAGCCCCCGCCGTGCCAGTTCCTGGCAACGGGAAGAGCCGCTTCCAGCCGGTCTGGGTTGGCGATGTTGCCCGCGCCATCGTGCAGGTGCTCGACACGCCGAAGGGGAGCATCAAGGCATCGTTCGAACTCGGCGGTCCGCGCTACTGGACCTACGCCGAGATCACCCGGGAGGTGGCGCGTGCCCTTGGGAAGCGCCGCATCATCATTCCAATGCCGGTGCCGCTCATCACTCTCGTGGCGCGCATCTCTGAGGCGATTCGTCTCCCGTTCCCTGTTGCAACAGATCAGTTGCGCCAGTTGGCACTAGATAACATCGGCGCGACGGATGCGGTTGAGCGCGAGCTCGGCTTTGCCCCAGTCGACATGGGTGGCCGACTCGGCTACCTCAAGCGGAAGATCAGCAAGCAGTAGGCGTCACCGGCGCGAGGAGGATCAGATGAAGATCATCGTCACAGCCAAAAGCGCTGCGGCCAAGGCGGGCGTCTTGGTGACCCCAGTCTTTAGTGATCAGCTCGACGCGCCGCATCTTCGTGAGGCTGATAGCAAGAGCGGCGGACGCATCGCCGCTCTTCGTGCGATCGGCGAGGGGACAGGGAGCCGTTACAGCTGCACCCTCACCAGCGCTGGTCGTCTCCCTGCTGAGCACCTTCTCTTAGTCGGCGCCGGCACTCGCGCCGACTTCGGACGACAGGAGCTGCAGCGCTGGGCGGCAGCGGCAACGCGTCGCCTCGCCGGGCGAAAGGTCACCCGACTCGCCATCGATGCCACCGGCATCGTTGCTGCGCTCGCCAGTACCTCGCCTGCACTTCGTGCCGAGGGCGGCGCATCATTCGGCGCAGGGCTCTCCGCGAGCGCCACAAAGCAGAGCGATGCTGCGGTGATCGCCGTCGACTTCATTGTGCGCGGTGTCATTGATGGTTCGTTCCATGAAGGTGTCGGCGGGAAGAGCGTGATTGAGGCGCAACCTGCGGCACTCACCGTGCTCGAGATCATCGTGCCAAGTGGAAGCGATCTCGCCGCCGCACAAGAGGGCGCTCGTCGCGCAGAAATCATTGCGAGCGGCGTCGTGCGCACACGACGCTGGTCAAACTATCCGGCGAACGAGATGCCGCCACTCGGCATTGCAGAGGAGGCGCGCGACCGCGCACGTGCCGTTGGGCTTCGCGCCACCATCATCACCGCCGCACAACTGCAGCGCATGGGCGCAGGCATGTTGGTCGCCGTCGGCAAGGGATCGAAGAATCCACCCTGCCTCGTTGTGCTCTCAGGCGGTAAGCCTGGCGCGAAAGACCCACTCGGCCGCCGCCTCGCCATGGTCGGCAAGGGTGTCTGCTTTGATACGGGCGGCATTTCGCTAAAGCCACCCGCCGAGATGGAGGAGATGAAGCACGACAAGAACGGCGCTATTGCGGTCCTTGAAGCTGCGGCAACAATTGCGCAACTCGATCCGGGTCGCCCGATTCATGCCGTTGCGGCGTGCGTTGAGAACATGCCGGGCGGAAACGCCACGCGACCTGGTGACGTCGTCACCGCCCTCAACGGGAAGCGTGTCGAGATCACCAACACCGACGCCGAAGGGCGCCTCATCCTTGGCGACGCGCTGCACTACGCGGAGCGAGAGCTCGGCGCAACACACCTTGTTGATGTCGCAACGTTGACCGGCATCGCCTATGCCGCATATGGCGGCGAGATCGCTGCCACCTGCGGCACCGATGCAGGGTTCCTCGATGAGTTCCACCTCGCCGCACGCCGTGCAGGAGAGGTCTACTGGCCGTATCCGCTGGCAGAGGCCTACGTGAAGAACATGTCGACCTGGTCGGCCGACTTCCAGAACTCGGGCTCACGTGAGGCATCACTGGTTCGTAGCGGCCTCTTCCTGCGTGAGTTCGTGACCGTGCCGTGGGTGCACCTCGATATTGCAGGGACCGCCTATCGCCGCAGCGTTGCCCCATTCGCTGGCCGCGGCTCCACGGGGGCGGCACACACCTCGCTCGTTGAGCTGGCCATGGGGGGTGGCGTCCGTCGCTGAGGCTGATACTCTTCCTATAGCGGAGGAGAGGAGGTCAAAGATGGAACACCCGCCTGCGCCGATGCACCACGCACGCACCTGGCGTGCCCGCCTCGGTCTTCTGCTCACGATCCCTCTCCTTATCGTTGGCCTAGGTTTGGCACAGGCCGGACCGGTTCGCGGCGACCCTCTCGATGACGCGCTTGCCCAACAGAAGGCGCTCGCAGCACAGCTCGCCGCCCAACAGAAGGCGCTCAATGCGCTGATTGCACAGCAGGGTGCGCTTGCCGCACAGTTGGCCTCCACGAGTGCCGCCCTCGCCAAAAACACGGCAACGCTGACAAGCATCACGACCCAAGTTGCCCAGCTCTCAACCGCTGTGGCGCAGGCACAAGTCGGTCTGAACAAACTAAACGCAGCGGTGAATGCACTCGATATGGAGATCAGTCGGCTGGTGAAGGCGCAAGAGGCGAAGGCTCGTGATCTTGCGGCACGTCAGGCGATCTTGGCTTCGCGTATTCGTGAGGCGTATATCGCCGACCAGACACCGCCCCTCTGGATCTTGCTCTCCGGACAGAGCTTTACCGACATTCTGCTTGACATCGCAGGGTTTAATGCGCTCGGCGCAGAGGATGTGAAACTTGCCGACGGCATCAGTCGCGATGCGGCACGCCTTGCGGAGATTGAAGATCAAGTCCGTGTCAACCGCGCTGAAACAGAGAAGCTGCGCGTCGCTGCTGCAAATCAGAAAGCTGCGCTCGACAAGCAGGTGTCGCTGCTGAATGCAGCGAAGGCGCGACTCGCCGCGGCGATCGCCGCGCAGACGAAGGCACTTGCTGCGCAGAAAGCGGCAATGAACAAGGTGATTGCCGATAAAGCGAAGCTAGCTGCCGCAGTCGCCGCACTGAAAGCGGAAGAGGCGCGCGTCGCCGCGACCGTCAGCTCGCTCTTGAAGGGTCAATTCGGTTCCGGGCTGCCGACGGTGTATCAGGGTGGTTGGACATGGCCGGTGTTGCACAGCGGTTCTGGCTTCGTTAAGCCAGTCGGCGCATACCGCCCTTACATTTCTCAGAAATACGGCTGCGTGAGTTGGAAGATCTATCCAAAAAACTCCGCGTGCCCGAGGGGGTACCCGTACTTCCACAACGGCGTTGATATCTCCGCCGCCGCTGGAACTCCGTTGTACGCTGCGGCCGCTGGGAAGGTGATGATTGCGGGCATTTGTAGTTACTGCGTCGTCTGGAAGGGGATGCGCCCACTTGCCTGGATCTGGATCGCCCACTCCAAGAGCATGGTTTCCATCTACGGGCACATCGGAGACGGGAAGGTTTCGAGTCAGCCGAAATGGCGCGTGAAGGCGGGCGACATCGTCGCCGCTGGGCAGCTGATCGGATTCGTCGGCTCGACAGGGAACGTCACAGGGCCACACCTTCACCTCTCGCTCTTGCAGAACGGTAAATACGTCTGTATCCAAAAATACCTGCCCGGGGGAGCCTGCCCTGCGTACTGATCGCACCGTTGCGGTGATCCTTGCCGGTGGCGAGGGGAACCGACTGGGCGTGCTCTCTGGGGTTCGTGCAAAACCTGCCGTGCCATTCGGCGGCAAATATCGAATCATTGACTTCACCCTCTCAAATTGTGTCAACAGCGGCATCGGCGACGTGCTCGTGCTCACGCAATACAACCCTCGCTCGCTCAATGACCACATCGGCCGCGGACGGGCGTGGGATCTCGACCGCACCATCGGCGGCGTGCGACTCCTACAGCCGCAGGTTGGCCGCGGCAATACTGCGAACTGGTACAGCGGCACGGCGGATGCGGTGCTGCAGAATCTGCGCGAAGTGGTGGCGAGCGGTGCCGAGACCGTTCTCGTGCTCGCTGGCGACCACATCTACAAGATGGATTACGAGCGACTGATTACCGCCCACCAACGCAGTGGCGCCGACGTGACCGTCTCGGTCCGCGAGGTGAGC
>JACCEA012086639.1_pt1 | contig 13816 bp, 28 predicted proteins | sample 7449851 | NCBI WGS metagenome assembly JACCEA01 (sample SAMN15323453, study PRJNA562643) | freshwater metagenome | isolation source: river surface water | place: USA:Blue River Watershed | collected 2017-08-18 | reverse complement strand
GGTAGCAATGGAGTCTGAAATTGCAAATGATTTTTGAGTCAGTATTGAAATATCATTATTAAGACCTTCAGATGACTTGTCCACCGATGCAATATTTTTTGATAATCCACCTGTTCCACGTTTCTGTGTTAGTTGTTGTGTGTAAGCGTTTTGTTGAGAAACACGAATTTGGTCGAGTGATTTTAGACGATTGTTTTTATCTTCTACCGATTTATCTAATTGTAGTTTTTGTTCTTCAAAAAGTTTTTTCTTTTGATCGAGAAGTGTTATTTCATTTTGTGTCTTATAAACTTCTTTTGCGGTTTCTTGATATGAATTTGTAAGATAACCATAAACACCAATTGATGTTATACCCATAAGAACAACAGCAGCAGACATAAGATATGTCTTAAAAAGAAGTCGGAGTGTTTTAAAATGATCGTGTAAAAAACTTACAACAACAAGTTTGGAAAGTTCCAACATTGCTGCCATACCAATAATAGACCAAGAACCACCCGAAAATAATTTGGATATACCAAATACGGAATAATATCCGGAGAATGTTGCCAATCCAATCGTACAAAACCAAATTAAGTTTTTTAGGTTGAATATTTTAGTTTTCATTTATACACTCACAGTTGAACCATATGTTTACTTTCACGAAGATAAATATAATCACTTGGTCATAAGTAATTTAATTTTCCAAATGTAAGTAGTTCATCTATTGATTCAAACTTTAGCTCTTTAACTTCTAATGAATCATATCTATGTATGTTAAATACCACGTTATATTTTGTATTGTCTTTAATTTCAAACGAATTCGAAATAAACCAACAACTGCCACCAAGTTTAAAATCACCAGTCACTATTAATGAATCTGACTCATATACTTTGAAAGTAACGTCATTTTCTTCTATACTTTTTCCTGATAACATTATGACGGATGCTTGATTTGTCAATTGATTGTTTTTATAGACTGGCAATACAATAAATGATTTTGTTTGTGTATTTGAATCATTAGCAGCGTTTGAAAAAAATTCAATATAACTCTTATCTATCAATTTACATCTACCAAAATCATTTTTGAAAATGTTATAGTATATGTTTTCCAACCCGTTTGTTTCAGACTTTGATTCTTTGAATAGATTTTTATAATCGTTTTCATCGTTTATGGATTTAAATCTTTCTAAAAAGAACGATGGATTTATTATAAAAAATGCAGTTTCCAACCAATTATCAGAGTTTGATGATCTATTATGGTTTAGAAAAAATGCATTTTTACCATCTCTATGTATTTCATCTATTATGTCATAAATGTTGTTAAGATCTTCTTTTGAAAGAACAACGTCGAAGTTCATACATATAACATAATCAGCACCACAATTTTTAGCAAGACTCACTCCACTATATATGTTTTGTTGAACAGCTGGTGCATGATACTGATTATTTTTCATGTTATCGGGATAGAAAACCATCTCCCACCCATCACTACTCCATGTTATTCTATTAAATGCAGTATTGGTTGTTAGAACGTTATTTTTATCATAGTGGTAAATGTCACATAAACTTATTAACTCACTATCACCGATTAAATGATTTGCACATATGATTTTAAAATCTGTATTTTCCTTTAGGAATCGTATAGATTTTTTCGTCATATCTAACACTTCTTTAGAATTAGTGTAAGTTGATATTGATACGGCTATCTTTGGAGTTTTTGCCTTTTTTACTCCAAAGAAATAAAGATCTCCGGGATTTGGATTATATTCAAAAAGACATTCTTTAAATGTAGTTTCAAACTCAGAAATATTGCGAACATCTTTTTCTGTTATATTTTTATAGTAATCAGACCAGGATTCCGATATTTGTATTAACAATGGAGCAGCATAACTTCCATCGGATTTTCTAGTTCCATGTTCTGGTCTACCTTCAGATGCACAGGTGAATAAAAAAGCCCCACCTGGTTTTAACATTCGTATTATATTTTTGATTGTCTGTTCATAGAACATATCATGTTCAAAAACTTCGGTTGATATAATTGTATCAAAAGATTCATCAGGGGCGTCATATAAATGCCCAACAGATACAATGTCTACATTAGGCCCTTCTCCAACATCCAATCCCGTATATTCACAATCGGTAAATAAAAATCTATTATTACCATTTATATCCAATGAACCAATATCCAAAACTCTTTTATTTCTAAAATGTTCAGGATATTTTTCCAGTATTCGTCTACAAAATTGTTGTTGTTCAAAATGAGCCACAAAACACCATTATATTAATGAATTTACTTTACGATATTCGAGTAGTGCCAATTCTTTAGCTTTACACTCCAACATGACATCTACGTCATGTCCATAAGTATTTATCTCTTCTAAAATGTAATCCGCATGAGCTTGCGGTTTATCCTTTGGATTACCCGATTCCTTTGGTTTGGATGACGAGTAATGAACTACGGGGACGATATAATTAGTCCAAGTTGACATAGCAAGTTCAAGAGCTTCTTGTTCCGATAGACCACCAGTGTTGAATGTATGGTGGTGATAATCAAACACAATTGGAATACCAATACGTTCATGGATATACATTAGATCTTTGACACTGTACATACTAGCTTTGTCATCGTTTTCAACCGTAAGACGAGATTTGACAGAGTGTGACAATCTGTCATAGTTGTCACAAAATCTTTGCATTGATGCAATTTTATCACCATATACACCGTTACAATGGATGTTTATCTTGTTGAATGGTGAGTTATAGAGTCCTAATAAATCAAGAACCTTACCGTGGTTTTCCAAGTCAATAATAGTGTTCTGAACAACTTTCTCATTCGGTGAACAGAGTACGTTAAAAGGGCCAGGATGACACCCCAAACGAACGCCATTGAGTTTTGCGTACTCACCTGTACGTTTCATTACCTCTGCAATTTCCTGTATGTTAGGGAGGTTTTCTATACCATATTCGGATGCCCACGGGAACATATCGGATGAGATACGGAAAAGTTTGATGTTGTTTTCTACGTTCCAATGAATGATAGTCTCCAAGTCTTTGACGTTTTGGAGTCCAAGTTCAGCGGCATAATTGATACCACGTTGAAGAAACGTTTTCTTTATCATTGACCGATTGGTGGTAATCTTCTTCTTACCGAGGGTCATATTGATACAGGCATAACCGAGATTCATAACAATCCTATGATGAATAATGTGAGTTCTAATATAAGGAAAAAAACAATGGGAAACAAGAAAAATCTTGTCTCCCATTGAAATAATCAAGTGATTTGGGTTTAATCTACCTTGATGTACTTAACTTTGTTTTCGACCTTCTTAACTTCCAACTTTGGAATTGAAAGTGTGAGAACACCGTTTTCATGTTTCGCTGAAATCATATCAAAGTCGTACTTATCATGATTATTAATCACAAATGTACGTTCGAAGTATGAGTGTTTTAACTCACGAAGAAGATACCTTACATTATCATCTTTCTTTTCAGATTCCTTCTTACCAGCGATAGTAAGAGTCTTGGTATTGTCATCGTTGTCCTTCACGGAAATTGTAACGTCATCTTTTGTAAGACCTGCAATTTCTGCAACAAATCTGATTTCACTATCTGTTTCAAGAATATTGACCTTTGGGTAAGATGCCTTTTGAATTGCATCAATTCCGAATGTCTTTCTAAATTCAGGAAATGCGTTTGAAATCAAGTTGTCAAACAACCTATCGGTTGGAAGGAACGGGTCGTTCCACAAAGCGGATGGCAAATGTGCCAGTTCATAGTTCTTCATATTGAACTCCTATAAAAAATTAAACAATCAGTTAGACTTGTTATTACCGACCCAATTAGGCACCGGTAAATTTTCTATAATAATTATCAATTAACTCAATTAAGAATTCTTAGATGGCTTATTTTTTCTTGGACGTGGATTTTGATCTTGTCCTTGCTTTTGTTTCTTTGAACCATCCTTGTTTGAAGAATGTTGTTTTGAACCACTCTTTTGTGAATTCTTATACTTTCTATTTTTCTGCTTATTTGAAGAAATAGCTTCGTCAACAGTTGGAGTCAAATTAACAGGTTGATTGGCCGTTCCTCTCCATTCTGTATTCAGATCAACAGTCGGCTTTGTTTCTTCGACGTGGTTCTTTAAAGCATTGATGACCACGTTCTTGTCATCAATTTGTTCAGAAAGAGAATTGATTTGTTTCTTGTTATAGAACCAAAACCCTAGACCCGCTAATACTGCGGTCGCGAGAATAATAAAAAATAATAACATAAAAAATCCTATTGTGTTATTGAATGATAGTATTTGTTAATACAAATTACATAATTGTATTCGTTTATTCTACTTACTCTATATCTTGAATACACCGATTCAATATATGAAATAATGTGTTGTACTGTATAAGTATCATCTACTTTTTTCTGAGCATCAAATGTTAGGATTACTCCCTCAGATGATCGTTTTAGACTTTCATTTACGATCTTATCTATAAATTCAAATTGTTTGTCTTCATATAGTTTCGTATCGAAAAGCCCAGTTATAAGTGTCCACTTGAATTCTTTAGAATCAGTATCTAAAAATGATTGCATAGATTCATTATAAAAATGAACATCCAACGGTGATTCTAATCTTGAATTCATAGACTCAATTTGTTCTAACTTAGATTTGTCAACATCAACCGCTGTATATGAAACTGACAAATCCGGAACTATATTTTGTAGTTTCAAATCACTTATATATGAAAATATAAGATTCTCCGAGAATCCCGAACCAAAGTGTAGTAATTCATCACTCTTTCCAACTCCACAAGCTAAGATTTCTCTAGCGAGAAGCTCATCTCTAAAATTTAGAATGTCTCTAATTCTATCAGATTCAGAAGTCTGATCGTCTGCGTTTAATTGTTCGTCATTCTGAGAAATAGTCTCCATGTGTCTTCCTTCTTCGATTTATTCGTTTTTTAGTTTCGTTTGATGAGTAAAAATCAGCTCTCATTGGGTGTGTTCTATTAAAGTTTTGAGTCATCTTCAAACTCAAATCAGCCATCTCCCATGCCTTATGGGGATCTTTGGTTGGAGGAAGTAGATGTTCTTCAGATAGATTCACACCATCTACATCAATATACAAATTTTTTTCGGAATCAAAAAGCATTTTTGCATTAGGAGCTTTTTTCAAAACTTTTTTCATAATCTTTTCGGTATCAGTCATAACGATTTCTTTTCTCTAATTACTTTATGATATTTGTTTCTTACAGTTATTATATTGTTTTGGATTATCTCACACTTCTCAAATTGATCTTTTTCGAGGAAGTAAATGTACATATCGTAAAGTTCATCTAATTTTTGAAAGTCAGTCATTGAAGTCATTTCAATATAGTAGTTTGGATTTTGTTCCAACATTTCCCAATTGAAAATGAGTGACTCTTCGTAGAACTTTTTTACGTCCCCCATCCGATTGCCTCGGAAATACTTGGGAAGTTTTGTGTGAATATATCACGGATTTCGTTCGCAATATCTCGGTGTTCTTTCTGTGTGTCTTCGAGTGTACGAAGTTCAAGGTAGTGAATCCAAGAACGAAGTGAACCCTTCATGTACATGGTTGTCTCTGTTGCGAGTGGAAGAACATCACGGGCAACTTCACGAGCGATACCAGCTTGAATCATCTCGTTGTAAAGGTTTAAAGATGCTTGAAAATGACCTGACACAATATCGGATAATTTTACACCGCCAACCCATTCAGGATTGTAAGGTTCGGCAGATGATTGACGATTCTTCTCCGCTTGTTTACGAAGTTCAATATCTTGAACGTTTGTTGCAGAAGAATATCGTTGTGAAAACTCTTGGAATGAGAATGACTTGTGACGAAGAATTTGTGCGGCAATAGAACGTCTTGTTACAATTTCCACAGTCATATCAACGAACTCAAACGGAGACCAGTGTTTATGTTTGATAAGGTAGTTAATAAGACGTGGAGCCGTTTCTACATTCATCTGATTTGATGGATTAGATACACGAGCGATGTAAACAACAAACTCTTCGGGTGTCATCTCTTTCTCAAGAGACGGGTGCGTGATTGAAACTAATTTAACTGACATTTATTCCTCACCTTCTTCCCAATCCATTTCCATAATATCATCTTCATCTTCAACTTGAACTTGGAAATGATTTAAATTAATTTTGTTTTGTTTCCGACCTTTGTTTCGGTCATAAGAATCAAGTTTCTTATTCTTAAACATTTCATACCCGTCTTCGGATATTTCTGACTTTTTAGTCTTGTGTCTGTAATCTCGTCCCATAATCTATATACTATGAATAATTGTGAATGGAATAAACTACGAAAAAATTATGGAATTTCCAAACCATATTTTTCAGTTTCTCTTTTTATTTTAGAAAGTTTCTCATAATCTTCGATTTCTAAAAGGCGATTTACATAAGCAGAAAAGATCTTTTGAAAATTTTCTTTCCTAATTACAACGCCAATATCGCTAACATTTTCTACTAAAAGATTTGCAACAAGTACCGAGTCAATGTCATTTTTAAAACACTCAATCATCGCATTGTAAACTTTATCTGATAACGTAAAGTTTTTTTTATCGTCTCTCACCCAATCTAAAAGTTCTTCGGAATTTTTGAAAAAGAAATTTTCATGGTTTTCCGATAGAGGAATTTGGGTTTCATTAGTGATGGAGGAATCTTTTCTTAACATAGCTTGAAATAGTTTCGTAGTATTCTTTTTTAGATGGTTCATTTTTTATTGCATTTTTCATGTAGTCATCAATCATATCTTCTGTAAGCAGATTGTCATCTGTAATATGTTGTTCTTCTATGATTCTTTCTGTTTCCATTATTGCTTCATTTACATGAAATTCATCATACTCAGAGTATTCTATATTGAAGTCTTTCAATATCTCTTCGAGATTAAATAACCAATCAATATAGTTACTTCTTTCGTCCACCTCTCTTCTTCTTTATTTTTTCCAATCTTACATTTGTAATACCACCCTCTTCGGTAATTGTAACTTTATGATCTGCAGAATAGAGTAGATCGGAAATCCATCCAATAAACCTTTCAATCTCCGGATTTAAACTACCGAAGCCAAAATTTTGCATCTCATTGTCATTATATCCAATTCGTCTATCTGAGTGCGAATTTGGATCAATTGGGAAGGGGTTGTCTGATTCATCTTCTTTCTTCATATTTTTGAAAAAAGGATCATCATTTTCTTCATCAAAATTGTCTTTATCGTTTTTAATCTTATCAGATATTTTTGAAAGAATATCTTGAACAGTGTGAGCATCGTAATTGCTATTAAGTCTATCCAAAAAATTTTTTTGGTCTTTCTTTGTCATTTTCTCATCACGGACGCCGGACATGGCAATACCATAATAATTCAACATTGATTCGATTTGTTTTTCACGCTTTGTCATTTTTATCTTTCTTTGAAAGTTTATCTAAAACTTCTACATATTCGAAATAACCATCTTGTATTTTTATATGAGAATAATGTTTAAGTTCTTTTGCTAGATTTTTATTACCATCACCACAATCATCCACCAGCCGAATTATAGTTTCCTTAACAGAACAATCTTTTTTTACAGAAGATCGATCGAACCCAACTAAAAACCAAGTAAACAAAAATCCGGTTATAAACGAAATAATAAGTTCCAAAAAATTCTCCGAGACGTGTAAACTAATTACTCATAAATAGTATGGTTTAAAAACAAAAATGGGGAACAGAAGAATAAATTGGCCGGTATATGTTGATGATTTAGTCATCACTCTATACAACATTCTTCTGTTCCCATTTTTTAAATCTTTGCTAGGTTCCTATCTTCTAGCTCAACTTGAACTCGTTTTGAAACCTTGCGCCAGTACTTCTTAGTACCTTTCTTTCTATGTCCTTCAGGTCCTCCGTTCCACTTTCGAGCCATGATTTCCATGTCTTCTTTTGAAAGGGAGTCCCTGTTAAGATCAGGGTTGTAAAACTCCTGGTAGATCCAAAACATCTCGGCAGACTTTGCCGTGTTCTTTCGGTCAGCAAGGGTGAATCTCTTATCAATTCCCTTGATCTTGCAGATTCGATTTACTTCCTTGACCATGACAGGTTTGATTTGGACGATTCCAACCGACCCGTCTCTTGATTTTGCGTTTGCATTGCCTTTCGACTCAACCCAAACGATAGATGAATACAACACGTCTTTCATTACCTCAGCTTTTGACAAAGGTCTCATAGCAATTACCGAAAAGGCAGCTACAATGAGTGTGACGGTTGCAACCCGTTTCCATTTAGTAGTAGTCATATCAACTCTCTCTTTTGTGGATAATATATGTTTTCATTCTTTACGTCCGAAGACGTAGGTGTATTACAACAACATTATACCGACCAAGTATAAATATCAGTTGTTTGTAGTATTACAATAATAAGAAATTATTTTGACAAATCCAAGCGATTTATCCGAGACCGCCGTTGTCTCCTAGTTCGAATTCAGTTCCCTCGTATGTTTCACGGGATTCAGTCGGGACAAGTTCAACGTCCCTATATTCGGCGTCTTTAGTTTTTACACAACAAAACCATTTTCCATCTCTATCTCGTAACAATGAATCTGTTCCTAAACTGTTGTGAATATTTGTAGCTGTTTCTTCTGGTGTGGTACTATTGAGAATTCTTCTCACAAGATAAACGTTACCGTCTACTTTAATAATGTTGTTTACCATACACATAACCTCCAGAATAGCTGCTTATTACAATATTGTTATTTATATAAATAGATTATAGCATAGTATTACTAGTAACTAGAAGCTATAATATACTAGAACTAGAATAAACTTTTTTCTAAAGTGTTCACTCTTTTCCCGTGTTCACTGTAAAGATACAAAATAAATCAATACAAAACAAGCAAATTATCTGAAGTTTAGAATATTTTTTAGTTTATGATTCTTCTTCCATCCAGCTTGATACTTTGAATTTGTAAAGTAGATAACAAAGTCAGCTTGACTTTTTGTTCTAACAAATCGAATAGTAAAGTCAGATTGAAATTTTGATTTTGTTTCTGTCCAAAATTCCTCTTTGTTTTTCGATTCATATCTACTTTCAGTCTTCCAAACCCATAAGTCAGCTTCGTATCTGTTGTTTGTTACGAAAACCTTATAATCAGCATTATGATTCGGTGTAATGAACACCGTAGATAAAACCATCAAAATAGACACCATATAACCCCCGTTTTTGACCCCTACGGTCGTCGTAGGGACGTTTTTATTACCTTACCCATACCGAACTATACCCTATGGGATAAAACCCCCTTAAAAACGATTTAAACCCCATAGTTAAGTCCTTAAAAATAAAGGACTTACGCCGATGACGTAAGTCCTTATAAATCAACTACTTACGAAGAAATCAGTCGTTCCCACCCATTAGAACATCAGGACGTTGGATATAGTCTGTATTTTCATCATCAGACCACAAAACACGATCAGAGTCCCATGAGATCACAAATTCGGGAACCATACATCCATATCGCTGATAGTATGTCTCATACTCATCAAATGATTCGTATATGTCAAAGTCTTCATCGAAGATTGGAATTCCGCCAGACGATTCAAAGAGACTTGATTCTAGTTCACCGAACGTAGAGAAATAAGATCCTTGTTCGTTTTCATCTTCGATATTCTCAAACACCCAGTTCAAAATATCTTCTCGTACTTCTTCAAGAAGAAGAAATGATTTTTCCACCTCTTCAAGATTTGAAGAGTTTACTACAGCGTCCCAACGACTGGAAAACTGTTCGAGTAGTTGCTTAAAATTACTGTTCATTGATGTAGTCCACAATCTTTGATTCTGAAATAGTCTTGACCTCGAATGGGTCAACACACGTTGATAGATACTTGTTCACTTGAACCTCAGCATCTGTAACAGACACTGCATTCACCATATAGGTTCGACCTTGCTTCTTCACCTTACCGTTATCGTGGGTGATTTCAAATTGAACCTTTGCGAGATAGAAAGCCATAACTAATCCTTCTTTTTATAAATGTTTGATAAATACTTTGCGTTTAGTTGATTCGTTCCGATGAGTGAATGAAGCGGAAAATATCCTTTATGGCACCCAACCATATCATTCTTTGTGCCAATATACAAATCTTCTCCCTCTTCTACAAGATAAATCGGTATGAAGTTTATCTGTAAATCGTTGTATTCATCGGTGTAACGAGCGAATACCTTTTTGCCAATTGGAAAGTTTTTACTCTTGGACTGAACCATAGTCCACCATCTTTGACGAGTAAATCGGTTCACACGCCACGTAAATATCCCATAGTTGTTCTACAAAGAAATCGTTTGCATTGTATGGTGTGAATTCACCGTCACCATTCCACCCGTCAGTATTCACAACTGTCATGAGAAATACATCCCGACCCTTCGTCTCCAGTCCGTACACTTCTACATCTTCAATTGTTACAAGTGGGGTTGGTGTCCCGTCATCATTGTAGGTGTAATAATCACCACCTGCCTTGTTGACAAGAGTATTGATACGTGTGATGATTTGGTGCTTCAGTGTTGCAGGTGTAACAACAATTGCACTTTCGTGATTTCGAGCGATGCTCATCGAGAAACTCCGATAAAAATGTTATAAACTAAAAAGATAAATGGAATAGCTGCAAGAGTGAAGTAGAACATATTACTGTATGACTGCTTCTTTTGTTCAAGTGCGGTGATCTTGTTGTAGAGGGCAAGTGAATTACAAAGTTCGTCCTTTGTGATTGACTTACCGAATGACGTAAAGGCATTTGGATCGGCGAGAAATACCTTATGGACTTTCTCATTACTTGGTGTCCGTGACCAATTGAATGGTTCTACTTTTCGGACTTTCTTCATTGTGTTACCTTTGAGGTGGTTGATTGATGTAATACAAATGTACGAAAAAAATCTGACAATTCCAAGTGTTATTTTTTTCTCAACCGAAATAAATTTGAATGTGAGCAGAGTCATCAGTAGTCTTTACGTCATTGTAGGCAGAAAGAATATCCTCGTGGAACTTCCAAATGGAAGCGAGATTTTCACGGGCATCTTCGATGGAAACATCTTCGTTCGTTGTCAACTGTTTGATGTTTGGCGCTATCTGTTGGAAAACTTCCGCGAATGCTTTGATAGAATCTTCGGCTTCCATCTTTTGTTCAAGGAGATGTTCACGAAGAGCAGAGTCGTCATCCATAAAGTATTTACACGCGGAGATTGCCTGTTTGATTTCGTCTTCGGTAAAGTCCAACGTAGAACCGTTACCCGATACACCGGCGTTTGCACTAGTTGCGTTTGGTAAGATTCCGTAGAACAAACGTTGACGTGATGTGTTGAATGCACCGATTCGGAAGTAAGCAATCTCATTCTCAAAACTGTCCTTCGGTGTAGACTTTGTTTTGATGTAGGCTGAAATATCGTGTCCCATTAGTTTTGTTCCCGTGATGGTGGATTGATAATTCCGTTTTGAATAAGGCCGTGAGCGGTACGTCCGAACCAACCTTGTAGTCTCCAACAAAGACCTGTGTCAACAAGATGTTGCCAAGCAGCAATCAATTGTTCTTCTGATTCGGGTTCTTGGAAACCTTCTGCAACTGCGACTGCCGTGTAGTCATCCATAACCAATTCCATTACTTTTTACCCTTCATAAGTGTTAGTTTCGTAATCCCAATGACGATCGTCTGAAAGACTGATTTCAAAATAGAATGGAAGAAGTTGAATGTTGAAGTAAACCCCTCCATGATCACATTTTCGTCTCCAATCGAAGTTTATACCAAGTTGAAAAATGTTACTAAATTTGGTGAGTTGAATTTCAAGTGACTTGTTTTTTGTAACAGAGAATGATTTTGATATGATGTCTTTTGGGTACATTACTTCTTACCTTTTCGTGTCTTTGTTGAAATTGTTTTTGTTTTGTTCGTACTTCCCTTTGGACGACCACGTTTTCTCTTCTCACCAGTTACAGGATCAATCTTTGGCGTGTTCTTTGGTTTCGGTGCAGGCATCATCTTTGCAACACACATTGAACAAACGAACCGAACAATCTCACCATCGTGGTCGATGTGTGTATCACAAATTTCACCACCCCAATAAGGTGTCTTGTTCTTCTTACTATTGATACAAAAAATCTGTCCACGTTTTACCACTGATTCGATGATGTTAGACTTCTTGGAAGTCTTCTTTGTCTTACGTGTTTTTGTTGATTTGGTTTTCATTACTTTGTTCCCTGAACGTTTGTTGCAATAATTTGATCGTCTTCCAAACACATCACTTCTTCGGTAGGATTACCACCATTTTCTTCAACGGACATTGTTTCTGCGGTTTCGTACAAAATCTCACTATCCGCATCAAAATCGTCTTTCCAAACCATATCGGAAAGACCGTCAATACCATTGGTCTCAATGAGTTTTGAAACCTTCTCCTTTGCTTCTTCGAGAGAGTCTGCCTTGATATAGAAGTTTGTACGTTCCCAAATTGTTTGTTTTACGTCAATTGAAAATTGAAATCCGTTCATTGTTTTGTCCTTTGTGTGTTGAAAAATCAAATCAGTCATTGAAAATTACGACTTCATACTTCCCACACTCTGAGACAAAACTCCAGCAGTGTTTTTGATGGGAATCATCATCGAAGGCAAACCGAATCACCTTACCCGTAACAGACGACCGAATCTCAAAACCTACGTCACACGCATCATCGTAGAGTGGTTTGAACAATCCCGTACCGAATATATCAAGACCGAGGTCAGACGCATCAGTCGTTCCCTTGTTAGATCCCCAGTGAAAATCCGAAGATTGAAACCGTTTGACTGTCAAGTTCATTGTTGTGTCCTTTTGTGTTTGTGATTATCGAGAGTTACGGATTCGGTTTACCCACTTCTGACGACGTGTCTCCAACGTCTTCCGATACTTGTTGATGTAACGAAGAAGTGTATCTAAATCGAGGTTCTCAATACGGTTCTTTGTTACAAGACAATTACGACCGTCACTACAAACATTGTGACTGTTACGACGGAAGTAGCCAGACTTTGGATTCCACTTGTAAACTATACCAGCACGACCGTCATAGAACATATATGTTCCTGTTGTGGTAAGACCGAGATACTTCACGTCATACGGAAGTTCGGTAACTGAAAACGGAAGGTTATGAATCTTTTTCATCGTGTTGTCCTTATTTGTTGTTGTGTGAAAATTACTGAGCAGATTGGAATACTTGTTGTGCCATAGCAAAAACCCAATCGGTTATCTGTTTGTTGGACATCTTTGGGACTTCGATAATTTGACCCTTCTCATTACGGAAGGTTGCGGTCTTTGTCATACGGTTGTACTCACACAGAAACTTTTTCTTTTCGTCGTACATTACCGACGTAGGACGGAGAATGATGTGATACGTTGTAAGTGTATCACGTTTACGATCACCAACTTGCTTCTCGTTTGTGTGAAGGTAAAACGAAGAAAATTTGGTGTTTTTCATGGGGGTTGTCCCGATGTTTGTGGAGAAACTCAATACACAAAATTACGGCATATACGTGACAATTCCAAGCAAAATCGGTTGGTGTGGATAACTTTTTAAGTCCAATAAAATAAAGGACTTACGCCGATAAACGTAAGTCCTTATAAATCAATGACTTAGGTGGATTTTGAGGTAAGTCCAATAAAATAAGGTACTTACGAATTAAACCAATTTTGGTTCTCTATAAGAACACTATTTGTAACTGAACGAAATTGGTCTTCTGTTATTGTTGATCCGTCACTTATTTTGGCAGAATATCCCTTAAATTGTTTTAAACCACCCGTAACATTTTTGAACAGAAGATAACCGAGTGATGTTTGGTT
>JACCEA010007312.1_pt1 | contig 13817 bp, 24 predicted proteins | sample 7449851 | NCBI WGS metagenome assembly JACCEA01 (sample SAMN15323453, study PRJNA562643) | freshwater metagenome | isolation source: river surface water | place: USA:Blue River Watershed | collected 2017-08-18 | reverse complement strand
GTACTTGTTAATCTAAAGTCTTCAACTAATCTAGTACGAGATCTTACCAATACCTGATTATTGCTTGCTTTGCGTACGACTAATTCATAAATGCACCAGTTAGTGTCAGCATTAACATTTGGTGTGCCTATAAACTTTAATTTATAACCTGCAGGTGTTTTAAATAAAACATTGTTCGCATTAAAATTACCTGGATCTTTTTGTATTGTAACGGTATCAAGAGTTACAGAATCAACGATGATGTTACTAGTCGGATTGTAACCATACAATTTCACAACTAATGGGTAGGGAAAAATATTTGAATCTAAATTAGATCCAGCAGTAATTGCTGAACCTTCAGTATTCAAATACGCCTTATTTATTTTTATATACTGAACAGTATCACCTTTTGTAAGCATACCAAATACCACTGGTATTTCTTTATAATCTGCTGCGATATCTAATTCAGTAGAACAACTATTAAAACTAACGATGGCAATGAAACTAAGTGCAATGCCCAAAAATCTATTTCTCATATGCGAGCAACAATATCGGAAATTAATATGAAAAATTATAGCAAAAAAAAAGCGAGATTTCTCTCGCTTTTTTTCTAGTTACTAGTAACTGGTTACTAGTTACAAGTATATTACTCTGCAGTTTCTTCTGTGCTTGCAGCAGCATCAGCAGCAGGCGCATCAGCTTTCTTCTTCGCTGTTCTACCTCTACGTGTTGCTGGTTTAGCAGCTTTCTTACCTTCTTTAGCAGTTAACATTGTTTCGTTGTAATCAACTAATTCAATGAAACACATTTCAGCATTATCACCAAATCTGTTTCCAGTTTTGATAATACGAGTATAACCACCTGGTCTGTCAGCTACTTTTTGAGAAATCTCTCTGAATAAAATAGTAACAACTTCTTTGTTTTGTAAGTAAGAGAATACAGTTCTACGGTTAGTAGTAGTATCTTCTTTTGATTTAGTGATTAAAGGCTCTACGTATGTACGTAATGCTTTTGCTTTTGCTAAGGTAGTAGTAATTCTTTTGTGTAAGATTAAAGAACTAGCCATGTTAGCTAACATCGCTCTACGATGTGGAGCTGTTCTACCTAAGTGATTGATTTTTTTACCGTGTCTCATTTTGTTTTTTGTTGTGCATCCGTCAATTCTAGTTACTAGTAACTAGTTACTGGTTACTAGATATGGGTAATGCGCATTTAAATAATATAATTTATTTATTCCCCAACCGTAAAAAATGTTGGGCCGTATTCATTATTATTCTTCGTCAAGTTTGTATTTCGCAAGGTTCATACCGAATGATAGACCTTTTGATTTTACTAACTCTTGAATTTCTGTTAAAGATTTCTTACCGAAGTTTCTGAATTTTAACATATCAGCAACATCATAAGTAACTAAATCAGCAAGTGTACGGATGTCAGCAGCTTTTAAGCAGTTTAACGCTCTTACTGATAAATCCATATCTACTAATTCAGTTTTTAAGATTTTACGCATGTGTAAAATTTCTTCATCAACTTCATTAGTTTGTTCTTTAGCTTGAGTCTCTAACATGATTCTCTCATCAGAGAACAACATGAAGTGTTGAATTAAAATCTTCGCTGCTTCTTTCAAAGCATCTTCTGGGTGAATAGAACCATCCGTAGAAATATCAATGATTAATTTTTCGTAATCTGTTTTTTGTTCTACACGATAGTTTTCGATGCTATACTTTACGTTTTTGATTGGCGTATAGATAGAGTCGATTGCAATTACACCAACTGATGCATTGTCTGATTTATTTTCTTCAGCCGCGATATAACCTCTACCCTTGTTAACAGTTAACTCAATTTCTAAAGTTACTGATGGGTTCATGTTGCAGATCACTAAATCAGGATTCAAAACAGTGAAGTTATTTGAGAACTTCGTTAAGTCACCTGCTGTGAAAGCATCTTGGCCTTTGATTACTGCAAAGATTTTTTCAGAATCGCCACTTTCACCAGTCTTTTTGAAACGTACTTGTTTCAAATTTAAGATGATGTCAGTTACATCTTCTACAACACCTTTGATTGTAGAGAATTCATGTGATACACCAGAAAACTTTACTGAAGTGATCGCATAACCTTCTAATGATGAAAGCAAAATTCTTCTTAATGCATTACCGATTGTGATACCGAAACCTGGTTCTAATGGGCGAAACTCGAAAGAACCATCGAAATCTGTAGATTTCTGCATGATCACTCTGTCCGGTTTTTGAAATGCTAATATTGCCATTCTGTTTTTTATTTTTTATTTAAATAAATATATTTTCAAATAAGTATGTCGATACCAAAAGGTTTCGACATACTTAATGATTATTCTTATTTCGAATACAACTCGACGATTAATTGTTCTTTGATGTTTTCAGGAATCTCAGAACGCTCTGGCATGTTTAAAAACTTACCTGTCATACTTGATTGGTCAAATTCTAACCAGTTGTATTTTGCAACTCTCGTTTGAGCAATTGCTCCAGTGATCGCTTCTAAAGCTTTTGACTTCTCACGAACTGCAATTACATCACCTGGTTTTAATTGGTATGAAGGAATGTTTACTACTTCACCATTCACAGTAACGTGACGGTGAGAAACAACTTGACGAGCTGCTCTTCTAGAACCAGCGATACCTAAACGGTAAACTGTATTATCTAAACGAGACTCTAAGAACTTTAATAAGTTTTCACCTGTAATACCTTGCTTACGGTGAGCTTTGTCGAATAAATTAGCAAACTGCTTTTCTAATACACCGTAGATGTATTTAGCTTTTTGCTTCTCCATTAACTGAACTGCGTATTCAGATTGTTTGCTACGCTTCTTCGATTGACCGTGTTGGCCTGGAGGATAGTTTTTTCTTTCTAATGCTTTATCCGGACCATAAATAGCCTCACGGAATTTTCTTGCAATCTTTGATTTTGGGCCTGTATATCTTGCCATTTCTATTTGTTTTAGTGGTTAATCTTAGCTACAGATTGCTCTGCAGTATAACTTCACCGATTTTTAATTATTTGTTATTAAGTTATTTTGAAATTAGTTATTAAGTCCGCTATTATAATCTAAGCCTAATTAACTTAATTTCTATTTATCATTAACTCAATTATACTCTTCTCTTCTTCGGAGGGCGACAACCATTATGAGGAAGCGGAGTAATATCTTTAATTAACGTTACTTCGATACCTACATTTTGAATTGTACGAATTGCTGACTCACGACCAGCACCCGGACCTTTAACGAAAACTTCTACTTTACGTAAACCTAAGTCATGTGCTACTTTACCGCAATCTTGTGCAGCCATTTGCGCAGCATATGGAGTATTCTTTTTAGAACCTTTGAAACCCATTTTACCAGCAGATGCCCAAGAGATCACTTGACCTTGTGTATTCGTCATCGAGATGATGATATTGTTGAAAGTAGCATTGATATGAGCTTGACCAACTGGCTCAATAACTACTACTCTTTTCTTTGCAACTTTTTTATTTGACTTTGCCATGTTTAAATTCTATTATTTAGTTGCTTTTTTCTTACCTGCAACTGTCTTACGTTTACCTTTTCTAGTACGAGAGTTGTTCTTAGTACGTTGACCACGAACCGGAAGTCCCTTACGGTGACGTAATCCACGATAACAACCAATGTCCATTAGACGTTTGATGTTCAATTGAACCTCTGAACGTAATGCACCTTCAACTTTGATATTATCGTTGATGATGTTACGAATAGCTGTTAATTGCTCATCTGTCCATTCTTGAACTTTCGTATCAAAGCTAATTCCAGCTTGTGATAAAATGTTTTGAGCGGTAGTACGGCCGATACCATAAATGTATGTTAAGCCGATTTCTCCTCTTTTGTTTTTTGGTAAATCAATACCTGCGATCCTTGCCATTTCTTAAATGTATTGCTTAAGATTATATACTAATTATAAATTAATCAATATTACCCTTGACGTTGTTTGTACTTAGGGTTTTTCTTATTGATTACGTAAAGTTTTCCTTTACGACTGATGATTTTACAGTCGGCACTTCTCTTTTTGATGGATGCTTTAACTTTCATTTCTTTATTTTTTTATTTATACCTATAGGTTATTCTACCTTTCGATAAATCGTAAGGCGACATTTCTAATTTTACTCTATCACCAGGAAGAATTTTAATATAATTCATCCTCATCTTGCCAGAAATATGAGCGATAATCTCATGTCCGTTCTCTAGCTCAACTCGAAACATTGCGTTTGACAATGCTTCTCTGATGGTTCCATCTTGCTCTATTGAAGCTTGTTTGGCCATTAATGTTTATTTTTTGTTTAATACTTCTTCTATAAAATCGAAAGATGATAAGATATCAGCCTTTCCTTTTCTTACTGCTACTGTATGTTCAAAATGTGCAGATGGTAAACCGTCTTTTGTTTTGATCGTCCAGCCGTCATTCAACTGCCAGATCGCCGCTTTACCCATATTGATCATTGGCTCTATCGCTATCACTAATCCCTCTATAAATTTTAAGCCAGTGCCTTTTTTGCCATAGTTAGGTACTTCTGGTTTTTCGTGTAAGTGTTGACCAATGCCATGACCTACTAATTCTCGAACCACACCGTAACCATGTTTTTCTGCATGCTCTTGACAGGCGTATGCCAAATCACCCATCCTCTGCCCTGTTACTGCCTTTTCAATTGCTTTGTATAAACACTCTTTCGTTACTCTTAGCAATTGCTCTTTTTCTGCTGATATTTCGCCTACTCCAAATGTATATGCCGAATCACCGTAATATCCATTTTTATAAACTCCACAATCAACAGCGATTACATCACCTTCTTTCAACACATCTCCTTTAGCGGGTATACCATGAACAACTACGTCGTTCAATGATAAGCATAAAGAGTTAGGGAAAGTACCACCATAACCTTTGAAAGCTGGTGTGGCTCCGTTATCTCTGATAAACTCTTCTGCACGTTTATCTAATTTCATAGGGTCAACGCCGGGAGCTATCAGTTTTGCAACTTCTGCTAATGTTTTTCCAACAAGTAAAGAACTCTCTCTTATTAATTCAATCTCTTCGTTTGTCTTATATTTAATCATATGATCGACGAAGATTTATTTATACGGCTGTTGCTCCCGCTGGAGTACGGCCTTTAATACGTCCGGTTTTCATCAAACCATCATAATGACGCATCAATAAATGACTTTCAATTTGTTGTAAAGTATCTAACACAACACCCACCATGATTAGTAACGAAGTACCACCATAGAAATTTGCGAATTGTGAATTGATTCCAACGATTACTGCTATTGAAGGTAAGATCGCTACGATTGCCAAGAAGATTGATCCTGGTAATGTAATTCTCGAAATTACTGCATCAATAAATTCACCTGTTCTTTTACCTGGCTTAACACCTGGTATAAAACCACCATTTCTCTTCATATCATCTGCCATCTGTGTCGGATTTACAGTGATAGCTGTGTAGAAATAAGTGAAAGCAATGATTAAGAAAGCAAACAATAAGTTGTAAGAAACTGAATTAGGATTACCTAAGTTCGTGCCTACCGCTTGAGCGAAACTACTCTCTGGCATGAATGAAGCCAAAGTACCAGGTATGAACATAATCGCTTGAGCGAAGATGATAGGCATAACCCCAGCTGAGTTTACTTTTAGAGGGATGTACTGACGTACACCACCATATTGTTTGTTACCTACAATTCTTTTTGCGTATTGTACAGGAATTTTACGAGTACCTTGCACTAATAGAATCGTGAAGATTACTACGAATGCTAAAGCTGCAAGTTCAACAATAAACGGAATTAAACCGCCACCGTTGATACCTAAACGTGAACCTGCTTCTGCAATAAACGCTAAAGGTAATTGTGCAATGATACCCACCATGATAATTAATGAGATACCGTTACCTAATCCTTTATCAGTTATACGCTCACCTAACCACATCACAAACATAGTACCGCATGTTAAAACGAAGATCGAAGAAATCGTAAATAACGATTGACTGATCATGATCGCTTCTTGAGGAACTTGTGTTTTAATATAACCAATTGCTTGACCGGCTGTAATAATTATTGTCAAATAACGCGTGATCTGATTCACCTTCTTACGTCCGCTTTCGCCTTCCTTCTGTAAACGTTGGAAGTAAGGGATAACGATACCAAAAAGTTGTACCACGATCGAAGCTGAGATATATGGCATCACACCCAACGCAAATACCGAAGCACGAGCGAATGAACCACCAGCAAACATATTTAGTAATCCGAGGATACCATCTTGCTTGCTTGCAGATTCAACTAATGCTGGGTCAACCCCTGGCAATACGATGAATGAACCTACTCTATATATCAATAGTAAAAGTAAGGTATTTAATATCCTTACTCTTAGGTCTTCAATTTTGAAGATGTTGGTTAATGTAGTTATAAATCTCTTCATGAATTACAAAGTAACTGTAGTTCCACCTTGAGCTTCGATAGCTGCTTTTGCAGTTTCAGAGAAAGCATGAGCTTTCACCTCTAATTTCGATACCAATTTACCACGTCCTAAAACTTTCACTTTGTCAGCTTTAGAGATTAAACCATGGCTTCTCAATGCATCTAAATCGATGCTAGTTAGAGAGAACTTTTCAGCTAATGATTGTAATACGTCTAAGTTTACACCTACGTACTCAACTCTGTTAATATTCTTAAATCCGAACTTAGGGATTCTTCTTTGTAAAGGCATTTGACCACCTTCGAAACCTACTTTCGTAGAAGTTCCTGAACGAGAGCCTGCACCTTTATGACCACGTGTAGAAGTTCCACCTCTACCAGAACCTGTACCTCTACCTACTCTTTTACGTGTTTTAACTGATCCTTCAGCTGGTTTTAAATTCGATAATTTCATCTTTGTTCAATTAATTCCCTTGACGGGGGATAAACAATTAAATATTTTCTACTTTGATCAGATGATTCACTTTTGCTACCATACCCAAAATTTGAGGAGTAGCTTCAACTTCAACAGTCTGATTAACTTTTCTAAGACCTAAAGCAACCATCGTTCTTTTCTGACGGATATTGCGATCGATCACACTCTTTACTTGTGTAATTTTAATCTTTGACATACTCATTAACCGTTAAATACTTTACTTAATGAAACTCCTCTATGTTGAGCAACAGTGATTGCATCACGCATGTGCGCTAATGCTGTAACTGTAGCCTTAACCACGTTATGTGGATTTGATGAACCTTTAGATTTCGCTAATACGTCGGTAACACCAGCACTCTCTAACACTGCACGCATCGCACCACCGGCAATTACACCTGTACCATGAGAAGCTGGTTTTAAGAATACATAACCACCAGAATATTTACCATATTGCTCGTGAGGTACAGTACCTTTATAAATAGGAACTTTAATTAAGTTCTTTTTAGCATCATCGATACCTTTAGTAATCGCTTCAGTTACTTCCTTAGCTTTACCTAAACCGTATCCAACTACACCATTCTCATCACCTACTACTACGATAGCTGAGAAGCTGAACGTACGACCACCTTTGGTTACTTTAGCAACACGTTGGATGCTTACCAAACGATCTTTTAGTTCGATATCTGTTGTTTTAACTCTTTTAATATTTGCTGTAGACATGTTCTCTTGATTAGAATTGTAAACCACCTTCTCTAGCACCTTCTGCTAAAGATTTAATTCTACCATGGTATAAATAACCGTTACGGTCGAACACCACTTCATTGATTCCTGCTGCGATAGCTTTTTCTGCGATTAGCTTACCAACCATCTTCGACTGATCAACTTTGTTTGCTTTCTCATCAACTGCACCCTTCATTGAAGAAGCTGCTACTAATGTTTTGCCATTCAAGTCGTCGATGATCTGTGCATAAATCGCTTTATTACTTCTGTACACAGAAAGTCTTGGGCGCTCTGGGGTACCTGTTAATCTTAAACGGATACCTTTTTTAATTTTTAATCTTCTTGAAGATTTAATATTTGCCATGACTATAATTATTTTTTAGCTGCTGATTTACCTGCTTTTCTTCTCAATACCTCACCAGCAAACTTAATACCCTTACCTTTGTATGGTTCTGGTTTACGTAACGAACGAATCTTCGCAGCAACCTGACCAATTAATTGTTTGTCAATACTCTCTAAAATAACTGTAGGGTTCTGACCTTTTTCTGCAGTTGTAGTAACCTTAATTTCTACAGGTAACTCAAATACAAAGTGGTGAGAATAACCTAACACTAAGTCAAGTGTATTTCCGTTGTTAGTTGCACGGTAACCAACACCCACTAATTCTTGAGTGATTTTGTAACCTTGTGTAACACCAACAACCATGTTATTGATTAATGCGCGATATAAACCGTGCATTGCCTTGTGTCTTTTTTGATCAGTAGGGCGTTGAACTAAAAGCTCAGAACCTTCTACTTTGATAATCATGTCTGGGTCAACTGCTTGAGTTAATGTTCCTTTCGGACCTTTAACCGTTACAACGTTGTCGCCTGAGACATTCACTTCTACTCCTTGAGGTAAAGCGATTGGTAATTTTCCTATACGTGACATTCCCGAATCTCCCTATTAATAAACGTAACACAATACTTCACCACCCACGTTACTAACGCGAGCTTCTTTGTCTGTCATTACACCTTTAGAAGTCGAAAGGATCGCGATACCTAATCCGTTCAAAACTCTTGGCATGTTGCTCATGTGAGCATAATTTCTAAGACCAGGTTTACTGATTCTCTGAAGTTTCTTAATTGCCGAAGTTTTGGTAATCGGATGGTATTTCAAAGCGATCTTAATTGTACCTTGAACACCAGCATCCTCAAACTTGTAATTCGCAATATATCCTTTATCAAAAAGTACTTTTGTGATTTCCTTCTTGATATTAGATGCAGGAACTTCAACAACCCTATGGTTGGCCTTAATGGCATTCCTTACTCTTGTAAGATAATCTGCTATTGGATCTGTAGTCATCTTTTATCTAATATTACTATAATAAACTAAAATTTAGCGGACGGCAAAGATATGAATTTATTCTTACCTTCCACTAAATTTTTTATGGATTCTTTATTTTTTCGCTTACCAGCTAGCTTTTTTCACGCCTGGTATCTTTCCTTCAAGTGCCATTTCTCTGAATAACACTCTTGAAATACCGAACTGACGCATGTAACCGCGTGGACGGCCAGTGATTTTGCATCTGTTGTGTAAACGTACTGGAGATGAGTTTTTAGGCAATTTGTCTAAACCTTCATAATCACCAGCTGCTTTTAATTCAGCTCTTTTTTGAGCATATTTCTCTACGAGTCTTTGACGTTTAACTTCGCGAGCCTTAATACCTTCTTTAGCCATTCTAATTAATTGTTATTTTGGTTTTTAAATGGTAATCCGAATTCTTTCAACAATTCTAATGCTTCTTTATCAGTATTCGCAGTTGTTACGAATGTGATGTCCATACCCATTATCTTGTTGATTTTGTCGATGTTGATCTCTGGGAAAATGATTTGCTCAGAAACACCTAAGGTATAGTTACCTCTTCCGTCGAAGCCTTTGTCATTGATACCTTTGAAATCACGAATACGTGGTAAAGCTACAGCGATCAAACGATCTAAGAACTCATACATTTTGTTATCACGTAAAGTTACACGAACACCGATTGGCACGTTCTTACGTAATTTAAAGTTTGAGATATCTTTTTTCGATTTAGCAGCAACTGCTCTTTGACCTGTAATTAAAGTCATCTCTTCAACAGCGTTGTCGATTAACTTCTTATCAGAAACTGCAGCACCTACACCTTGGTTGATACAAATTTTCAACAAACGAGGCACTTGCATAGTACTTTTGTACTCGAATTTATTTTGTAAAGAAGAAACTATTTCTTCTCTATACTTAGATTTTAATCTAGGTGCGTATGACATTATTTGATCTCCTCCCCTGATTTTTTAGCAACCCTTACCAATTTACCTTCTGCATTAGCTTTACGGCTAATACGAGTAGCTTTACCTGATTTTGGGTCGATTAACATTACGTTTGAAATATGAATAGGCGCTTCCATCTTAACGATTCCACCTTCAGTGTTTGTTGCGTTTGGTTTAGTATGTTTAGATACCATATTCAAACCTTCAACAATTACTCTTCTCTTCGCTAAGCTTACGCTTAATACTTTACCTTGTTGACCTTTAGAATCGCCGGCAATTACTTTTACCGTATCGCCTTTGCGAATATTCAGCTTAGGCTGTGCGTTATTTTTTCTTTCCATGATTATAATACCTCCGGTGCTAATGAAACAATTTTCATGAATTGTTTTTCACGTAATTCTCTTGCGACTGGACCAAAAATACGAGTACCTCTAGGTTCGTCGTTTGCGTTTAACAATACCGCAGCATTGTCATCAAAACGAATATATGAACCATCTTTTCTACGTACTTCTTTTTTAGTACGAACAACAACAGCTTTAGAAACTGTTCCTTTCTTGATGTTTCCTGAAGGTATAGCGTTTTTTACCGTTACTACGATTTTGTCTCCTAAAGAGGCATATCTTTTACCAGTACCGCCCAACACTCGGATACATAAAACTTCTTTGGCACCGCTGTTATCTGCAACAGTAAGCCTTGATTCTTGTTGTATCATGATTATTTAGCCCTTTCTAAAATTTCTACTACTCTCCAACGCTTGTTTTTACTCAGCGGACGAATTTCCATGATGCTAACAGTGTCGCCAATGTTGCACTCGTTTTTCTCGTCATGAGCCATAAATTTGGTAGTCGTTTTAACGAACTTACCATATATCGGGTGCTTTACTTTACGCTCGATAGCTACAGTAACAGACTTTTCCATCTTGTTACTCACTATCTTCCCGATTCTTGTTTTTCTTAAATTTCTAGTTTCCATTTCTGAATCAATTTCTACAGATTATGAGTTAGCGTTTAACTCACGCGCTTTTAACTCTGTATTTAATTTAGCGATTGTCTTTCTTAAAGTGCGGATTTGCATAGGGTTTTCCAATGCAGAAACAGCATGGTTGAACTTCATTTTGGTTAAGTTCGCTTGCTCTTCTGTAATCCTTTCTTTAATCTCTTCTACTGAGAGTTCTTTAATTTCTGCGTATTTCATCTTTTTAATTTTTTACGTTCAGAGGGATTTCGTTGATACACCGATAACCATGAACTTTTTTTTTAAGCCTCTTCGTAATCTCTACGTACTACAAATTTGGTTGCAACTGGTAATTTTTGCGCAGCTAATCTTAAAGCTTCTTTCGCTGTTTCTAATGAAACACCTTCAGCTTCAAATAACATACGTCCTGGTTTAACAGGAGCTACCCAGTATTCTGGAGCACCTTTACCCTTACCCATACGAACCTCTGCAGGTTTCTTTGTAATAGGCTTATCAGGGAAGATACGAATCCAAACTTGACCCTCACGTTTCATGAAACGTGTTACTGCAATACGAGCAGCTTCAATTTGGCGGCTGGTAATCCAGCATTCTTCTAACGATTTAATACCGAACGAACCGAATGAAAGGGTTGTACCGCGTTTAGCGTTACCCTTCATTTTGCCTTTCTGCATTTTTCTGAACTTCGTTCTTTTTGGTTGTAACATAACTTTACCTACTTATTTCAGGTTAACAATCCTTTAAATTATTTTGAAGACTTTCTCTGTCCGCCACCTCTACGATCTCCACCTCTCTTATCATTACCTCTTCTGTCGTTTCTGTCATTACGGTCATTTCCACCTTCTGTTCTTGATTTAGTGTTTGCAGCTGCGCCGATGTTTGGAGATAAATCACGTTTACCATAAACCTCACCTTTGCAAATCCACACTTTCACACCAATCTTACCATACGTTGTATGTGCTTCTGCTAATGCATAGTCGATGTCAGCACGTAACGTGTGTAACGGAACACGTCCTTCTTTGTACTGTTCAGTTCTCGCCATTTCAGCTCCTCCTAAACGACCTGCACACATAACTTTGATACCTTCAGCTCCCATTCTCATTGTCGAAGCGATTGATGTTTTCATCGCACGACGGAATGAAATTCTAGCCTCTAATTGCTTTGCGACACCGTCAGCAACTAATTGAGCATCTAACTCAGGGCGCTTTATTTCGAAGATGTTAATTTGAACATCTTTCTTAGTAATTTTCTTTAACTCTTCTTTGATCTTATCAACCTCTTGTCCGCCTTTACCAATCACAATACCTGGTCTAGCCGTGTGTATTGTAATAGTGATGCGCTTCAAAGTACGTTCAATTACGATCTTAGATATACCGCCTTTAGCGATACGAGCATGAATGTATTTACGTATCTTATCGTCTTCAACTAATTTATCAGCGTACTTGTTACCACCGAACCAATTAGAATCCCAACCTTTGATGATTCCTAATCTTTGTCCTATCGGATGTGCTTTTTGTCCCATTTCTAATTAGTTATTAATTACTGATACCTTACTGTCAACTACCATGGTTACGTGGTTAGAACGCTTGCGAATTCTGTAACCTCTACCTTGAGGTGCAGTACGTAAACGCTTTAACTGACGACCACCACCAACGAATACCGTTTTTACATATAGTTCACTATCTTCCATACGAACACCTTCGTTCTTTGCTTGCCAGTTGGCAATCGCTGATAGAAGAAGTTTCTCTACCCTTTTCGATGCTTCTTTCGGGTTGAACTTCAGAATATGTAAAGCATTTTCTACTTTTTGTCCGCGGATCAAATCGATCACTAAACGCATCTTACGTGGAGACGTTGGACAATCATTTAATTTTGCTATAGCTTCCATTGTTCTTATTTCTTTTTATCACTACCGTGACCTCTGAATGTACGAGTTGGAGAGAATTCACCTAATTTGTGACCTACCATGTTCTCTGTAACATATACAGGGATAAATTTATTACCATTATGTACTGCAAACGTATGACCAACGAAATCAGGTGAGATCATAGATCTTCTAGACCATGTTTTGATAACAGTTCTCTTTCCTGAATCATTCATAACGTTGACCTTTTTATCAAGATTTTGATCTATATAAGGTCCTTTTTTAATTGAACGAGCCATTATTTTTTCCTTCTTTCAATGATGTAACGATTTGTTGATTTTTTCTTGTAACGAGTTTTGTAGCCTTTAGCTAAAACTCCCGTTCTCGAACGTGGGTGACCACCTGAAGCTCTACCTTCACCACCACCCATTGGGTGATCGACAGGGTTCATAGCTACCGGACGAGTTCTCGGTCTACGTCCCAACCAACGGTTTCTACCTGCTTTACCTAATCTCTCGATTTGGTGGTCAGAGTTTGAAACGGTACCGACTGTAGCGATACATGTTGAAAGGATCATTCTCGATTCACCTGAAGGCATCTTTAAGATTGCATACTTACCATCTCTCGCTGCTAATTGAGCGTATGAGCCAGCACCTCTTGCAATTTTACCACCTTGACCTGGGTTCAACTCGATGTTGTGTACCAATGTACCTAATGGGATGTTCTTCAATGGCATAGCATTACCCACTTCTGGAGCACTACCTTCACCACTTACGATTACTGTTCCAACTTTTAGTCCCTCTGGTGCAATAATGTATCTCTTCTCACCATCCGCATAATGCAATAAAGCAATACGTGATGTACGATTCGGATCATACTCTATTGTTGCTACCGTAGCAGGAACATTATTTTTATCTCTCTTGAAGTCGATCAAACGGTATGATTTCTTATGACCGCCACCAATGTAGCGCATAGTCATCTTACCTGAGTTGTTACGACCACCCGATTTCTTATGTTTAACTACCAGCGATTTCTCAGGAACATTAGTGGTGATATCTGAATTATCAGCACCTATTCTGAAACGTGT
>JACCEA012427435.1_pt1 | contig 13820 bp, 6 predicted proteins | sample 7449851 | NCBI WGS metagenome assembly JACCEA01 (sample SAMN15323453, study PRJNA562643) | freshwater metagenome | isolation source: river surface water | place: USA:Blue River Watershed | collected 2017-08-18 | reverse complement strand
TGTTCTGCAATATTTAAACTATTGCTAAATGCAACGATCTTTTCAAATTGTATACCATTTAGAGCATTAAATGTTGCAACACTTTCAATATTTGAAATGCTTGGATTCCATGCACTTATTTCAAGTGTGCCACTGTCCCCGGTATCTCTAAAACCTAATATTCTACTACTGTAAAAATTGCCGTCTAGTGTTGATTCAACTCTAAAATCAATAGCAGGACCCGATGAGCTAGTATTGAAACAAAATGCTTTTAGATCTAACGCCGTTGGTCTAAATACAACTTGTGCAGTGGTATCTGTAATTAAAAAGTTAGATGTGCCGGTAGCGTTTAAATTTGGTGTAGTCAGTATATTTTCTACAGTTACGTTACTGTTAAAAATTACAGAAGGAACTACAGTTATAGCACTAGAGTCGGAAGAATCAATATTACTGGTAATTACGTTTCCTGTTAGGGTTCCACTGAAATTGCCAGCAAAAGAACCTGCTGTCAGTGTGTTTGTATTAGGATTGTATGTTAAATTAGTGTCTGTTCTAACGGCTTCATCGCCTGTTGCTGTATCAGTAAATGTAATATAATGCGTAGCATTAGTTGTGTTAGATGCAGTCAGTGTTACAGTTGATGCCACTGTAGAACTACTAGCATTACCTATAACGTTTCCTGTAAATGTACCTTGTACCACACTTGCTGGAATTCTTGCATTGCCTGCATCGACTAAGAGAGTAGAGTCATTGGCAAATACATTTCCCTCAAGCCACCCATTAAAACCATTAGCATTGACATTTCCTGTTACGTTTATGTTGCCAACATATGGTGTAGTTGTCAAATTAACAGCGGCACTAAAACTGCCAACGTTGATTCCGTCGTCATTGTAAGAAAAGTTAATATTTGTATGAGTGCCTGCCGCAAACACCTGAGCTACGGCATCCCGTGCATCTTCTTGTGTAAATGCGGTTACTGCTTTGCCGCCCAGTGTTCCTGATGTTCCATCGACACTATCACCTACAAACACCTGTTGTAGTACTGTGTCATAAACTAGTTCGCCTTCGAGGAAACGTCTTGCGGTTCTCTCAACGGTCGTTCCTCTACGAATTTGTAATGCCATTCTATTCTCTCCTTATGCTATGGTTCCAGCATCTATACTAATTGGGCTAGGATCAGTCATAGTGCCCATATCTGTTCCAATCTCATTTAGCAAATATGCTATAGGATTGGTATATGTAGGCTCAATACCGCCATAGTCAAATGTATTTACCTGTCTATTTAAAACTGTAACATCGATGAACGGGTTCTGTGTTGCAGTTCCACCGTTTCTAATCAATCCCACAACGTTTCCTGTTAAATTTCCAGAAAAGGTTGTGGCTGTAACAGTATTAATGTTGTTAATTGATTGCCCATTAAAATTAACAGCGGTAGTAGGGTTAAAATCTAACTGTAGAACATCTCCTACAAGTTGCAATCTTATGGGTCCTAATGCGTCTAATTTTCTAAATTCTAAATTATTATCTACGTTCTTTTGTTTAAAAACGTTCTGGCCAGATGCGCCAACATTTACACCGCTTACTGGAGCAAATCCGTTATTGTACAGATATTCAAAATTAGTTTTAACTTTTTCAAATGCAGTACGAAGGTCGTCGCCTGTGCCGTCATTGACAATATTACCTAAGTTAATTTCTTCTAAATCGTCATATAGTGCCATGTTATTTTTCCTTAGAATCTGCCGACAACGATTTCAACTAAACCTTCGCCTAAATCGTCTTTGTTTTCTAAACTCTTACCAATAATAGTTCCAGGAGCAGGACTGTTATTAACAACTGCATATCCTTTCTTGGCCGCAGTTACAAGTATGTCGCCCTTCTTAACTTTGCCTAGTACTTTACATGGTAAGCGTCCTGTTAAACCAACTGCTAGAGCACGTTCTCCTTCTAGTTGATTATTCATCAAGTGCGCAGGTTTTTCAGAAATAACACCTGCTACCCTTGTATCATTGTGCTTGTCTGTAACTGTAATTTCTTCAGCACCACCAAATACCACAACTGTACCGGTTTCGTAAACAGCGTCAGACATATATTTTTCAGCCAAGTCCGCATAGTTTGCACTAGTAGCTCGACCAGTCATAGTACCAGCAGAGAAGTTACCCGATGCATCTCTAGAAATAATAGTATTTGCGGTGTTTGCTGAAGTAGCATTACTTGTAACAGTGAATGTTGTTGCAGACGATCCATTAAACGTTGCAGAGCCACTTAGTCCTACTCCAGATACTGCCAGAGTTAAATTATTAGAAACTTGTGTAGCGGTTCCGCTAAGATTACCGGTTACATTAGCAGTAATAGTTCCAGCACTAAAGTTTCCGCTACTATCTCTAGCGACTAAAGTGCTTGCCGTGTTAGCACTGGTAGCGTTTGTGTTAATAGTTCTTGAAGTACTGCCATCATAGGTTGTGCCTGAACTATAACTTAGGAATGTTCCTAAACTCAGTGTACCTGCTAGTGTACCAGTAACAGCACCAAAAATAGTTCCACCGACACGTAGGTCTCCGCTGATGCCTGCACCGCCTGTTACTTGTAGAGTACCTGTTCCGTTCGAGGCTCCTGTTACAACAGAATTGGCTGTTAATGTAACGTTTTGATTGGCCGTTAAACTGGTAAATGAACCAGTTCCTCTTGTAGTACCACCGATATTCATATTATTAATAGTACCAACACTTGCAGGAGCAACGGTTACAGTACCAGTACCACTTGGACTTAGTGTTACGTTAGCGTTTGCTGGACTAAATGTCGTTGTGCTAGCCGTTGTTAGTGCATTTGCATTTAAAGTTCCAACAGTGGTAATTGCTGTAGCCGCCGCAGTTGTCCCTACTGCTGTTAAGAAATCCACAGCACCAGGAGTTGTCATTGTTAAAGTAGTACCGCTAGCAACACTTAATGTTTTGAATAAACTTGAAGTCAAGTCTAATTGTGCTACTGCAACTCGTCCGCTGCCATCAGATTGCAAGATAGAACTGGCCTGAGCAGTTGTTGTAATATTGGTTGTGCTATAAGTGTTAGGACCAATACTAGATAATATCATTGCACGACCATTCCCACCAACAGATCCTGGTGCAAACTGAGCGTTTTTAATACCATCACCGTTAGTAACAATAGTTCCAGAAGTTACTTGTCGAGGATATGTAGCACTACCAGTATTATTACCTAAATAAGTATCGTTAGCAATAAACTGTAGTTTAGTCTGCAATACACCAGTTGTAGTAGAACTAGATGTCTGTAATTCAATCCAACCGTTGGTTGCAGTAAACTCTGTGTTCTTAAAACTAGCAAGTCCGCGATCTGACTGCGCAATGCCTGTGGCATTAGCACGAGTAGTTGCCGCATTCATATCTAACTTGCTCTGTGCAATGGCCGCCGATGCATTTACGTCGGAGTTAATAATTACACCGTTCTTAATATTCAATGCAAGATTCTTACCACTTAGACTTGTTTGAATATCTCCAGTGGTAATTGTTTCAGCATTGACCCACTTAGTACCGTTGTACACTAGTAAGTCGTTGAAACTACGTGCAGGACTGGTTGACGTATCAACTCTATCGTCACTTAGTTCTTGATTTCTTACATAAAATTTATTAGCGGCATCTGTGTCTGCTACAGGGGTCTGTAAGTTAGCAATAGCAAACCCGCCCATGTCCATTGGATCAGGACCAGTAAATGTTAAAATACCTGCACGATCCATATATCCAGGACCTACTAATTGACTAGCATCTAAAGTATTGTTGGTACGATCCATTCCTAAACGTCTGTCAATGTAACCTTGAACGGCCGCTTCAGTTGGTAGAGCATCATTGGCACCGTCTGTGAATCTGTCATCGTTTGAGAATTCACTGACTGTAACACCTCGTTTAAATCCTAGACCGTCTAGGTTACTCAACGCAATCGAAGCCGCAAACGTTACACGACCAGTACCTTGGTCAACTGTAAAGAATCGACCTACACGGAAAATACCGTCTTGGTCTGTAGTCACATAGAAGCAACGTCCTCTTGTGCGTTCTGTAACTTCACGTGCTTGATTAGGTTCTTTTGGAGCACCGTAAATCTTGCTTGGATAATTTGTGTCATTATAACCACCAGTACCAATATCCAAGAAGTCGTGTCCTGTTACACGGCAAGTACTAATACGCACAATAATTTCTGCAGGTTCGGTATTAGCCAATCCGCAACGTAGTGTTGGTGGTTCGGCAATATCTAAGTTTGTTACTGGATAAACTGTGGAATTTAAACCAGGTACGCTGGTAGTTCCGCTTAGACATTTATCTACCACATCTTCAATTTCTACAATAGCATAACCTGCTAATAGTCCTAAGTCAGTATAACTTAAAATTTTGTGTATTTTACCGTCCCAGGCAAGGATCATTTCACCTGTGTTAAGTCTATCTTCAACGTCGATTTCATTTACTCGATCTATGGCAATTCTTGTATCGCCTTTACATGCGCCGAGTGTTCTTGAAACTGTACCACCTGTGGCAGATCCTGTAGTAGATCCAGCATAACGAACCTCTGTTGTACTACAGAAAGTCACAGTTCTATAACCGTTGTAACCTGAAATAGATACACCAGACACTAAAATCTGTTGTCCTACAACAAACGGCGCACTGGCCTGTGCTGTACTAAAGTTTAGAGTTACAGTTCCAGCAGTGCCGCTAGTTGCTCCTAGACTAATAGTTTTTGTACTATCGATATTTGCGGCAGCATCTTCATTTACTAGAAGTTTAATGTAATCGTAAGTAGTGTCAAAACCTAAAATTGATTCGTCTAATTCTAAGTCTTCGTTTAATGGTCCTTTATTACCGTACGCTAATACACGATAAACAATAGCCCCAGAATCTGGATCACCAACGAATGTTAGTGCAGTACTTGGACGAACTGGGTTAGTATCATCTACTTCGTAAAATTTAAAGTTTTGATTGCCTCGAATAATAATTGGTTGATTATGTGCAAGATCTACAGCCAAACCGTTGGCCGCAGTTTCGTTGTTACCACCAGTATTGATGTTCAAACGTAAAATATTACCTAGACCCCATAGACTGGCTAAACCGCCTGCCCATGTGCCGGGATTAGTAGGATATTCTAATGTAACACTAGTGGTTGTACTAGCAGTGGCAATTCGTGCTCCGTTAAAGCCCGTAGTTGTTGCTCCGCTAACTGTATATGGTACACCTATTCTTGGTGTATAAGGTACTGCGGTAAATGAGTATGTAACATAATATTTTCCGCCAGTTGGACCAGTCTTAACTGGAGTACCTGTGACAGAACTTGGAATAGTGCTAGACACATCAGTAACAGATGCTACCTCGTAACGTGCAATACCATTACCAATGACAGTTTTAACAGTAATAAAGAATCCACTACCAGTGCCGCCAATGCTGGTATTTGCACAACTTAAAATATCGCCTTCGGTATATCTAATACCAGTGGCTACTAGAGCAACAGTAGTTACTACATTACCAGATACAACAATATTGGCTGTTGCACCCGAACCAGTGCCTCCGGTTAATGGAACGTTAATGTAAGTTCCGTTGGTGTATAAACTACCGCCTATTAGACTCGTATTTTCTAATTCTGTAATTACACCCGAACCGTGATTGATTTCAACTTCAGAAACGTTGTAAGGTGCATAATCATGTTGATAGAAATAAACTGCAAGGTCTTCAGCAGAACTATCTGTTGAATAAATGTCTTGTTTGTAAACACGAGCAACCTGCATCATGTTATCGGATAGGTTAACCTTATCTGGAACTTCTAATGGATCGCTACCATCGGACACAATACCAAACTCGCCGTGTGCATTGGAACCGTTTAATGAACGAATCTGTCCGCCGTTGTTGGCATAGTACGCAGTCCAGCAATAGTAACTGAACACAGACACAGTTTCAATTAAACCAATGTTTGTGGCAACTAATCCATAACCTAAGTCGTTGATCTGTGTGAAGTCATTTGAACACATACTGGTGTTACCAGCACTTAGCATCTGTATGTTCTTGACATATTCCATAGTGGTAACACCAGTGCCAAATGCACCTGGATCACTGGCATAACGTAGTGTTACGCTGGTAGTTGTCGATGCTACGCACTCAACTGCATCGTTGTTATAGTTGGCATTACTGTTGCCAAATATTCTGTATCGAGTTTTAGTTATTGGCGCCACAGGTGCAGTTATAATTGTAAACACAACGTCCCATGACCCATCGCCTACTCCTGAATCTGCTTTGCTGACAAATCCAGTAATTCTGTACTCGAGTAAGTTTGTTATAGGAGTTGTATTAGATAATACAAGTCGATATGTCGGATAAACAATCGGAGTAGAACCAGGTAACACAGTGTTAACGTCAACGTCTGGATCTGTAATAACTTCGTTCAATAAATCAAATAATTGACCAGCTCTTGTAACAAACGCTGTGCCGTCATTGTCGGAATTGAATACCTGTGTAACTGGTTCTGTGACACCGTTGAGTTCTTGGAAACTTAGTGTTGGTGGAACTTGATTTAATACAGCCTGCGCAACTTCTTTGGCATACTCAAAGGAGTCTAATGTCTGAGATAGTTGATTCTCTAATACAACACGACTACTTGCAGTACCTACATAGTAACGTTTTGCGGCACGTATAGTCAAGTATGTTCCGCCGTATAGTAAATCTGCTGACACAGCGGCAACTATAAATCCAACATCTCGTGAACAAATTTCTTCGTTATATACCAATGTGTTAGTATAGTTTGCATCAATATAATCAGTTACAGCAGTTTGCAGTGTAGATCTTGCAGTTTGTAATGCAGAGTTTGCACCAGTTAATCCAGCCGCTACCCATGCAGTGCTTGGTGTAATTGATGCAGGAACTGAACTTAATCCTAAGTCAATAATAGTAATAATATTATCAATTCTTTGTCCCGACGTAGTGCTGGCGGAAACGTTTCCTGGAGTACCACGTACCTGAGGAATTGAAACTTGTAGTGCAGAAATTGGAATATCTAGAGCAATATCTTCAACTAGATCTTTTAGATAACCATAGGCTGCAAGAATTGCTGGCTTTTCTGGACCTGTATATTGAAATACTGAATATGAATAATATGTTTGGCCAGCAATTAAAGATTGTAAATTTCCACCGTAGGTTAAATCATAGTACACTGCATCTAAAATAAGATCTATATTTCTTCTGTACACTAACGGATCATAACTTAGACCAACATAGTTATTAGTGATATATTGAATAATTTCTGCTTTGATAAAGTTTCTATTATTTTCAATTAATGTTCTAGCACTTTGGAAATTAACATCATAGCCTGTTGGATTAGGTGTAACTATAGCAGGAAGTTCGTCGAGGCCGTTAGTAATGACATCTAAGAACATGTCCATGTTTGCAGTTACACGAGAAACCGCAGTGGCATTCCCCGATACTATAGTAAGCAACTCGCCTTTTAAGAATGTAAATGCATCTATAGTTGCGGCTTTTTGTACACCAATTGCCACAGAGGCTGCGGCATCGTAGTATCTTCTAGCCGCTGTAATTGTTTGGAAATTACTACCAAACATTAAATCATAGCCGATTGCATCTATTACTAGGCCAACGTCTCTCTGGCAGGTTATTTCGTCATAGGTAAAGTTTACATATTTGTTGTTAATGTAGTTAATAACTTCGGCTTTGATAAATTCTTTGTTGTCAACTAATAAAGCACGAGCTCCTCTGGCATTAGGTGGATTATCTAATATTTCAATGAACTCGTCAAATAAATTTTGAACAGTTGGTGCAGCCAGATTTCCATCTGTGATATCGGTATCAATAAATTGTAAAACTTCCTGTTGATATCTTTCGTCAGGATCTTCATTATTAATTACATTTAAAATTAAAGTTTCAATATAACTAATAGCCGCCAGTGTATTTGCTAACTGTGTATCAATAACGATTTTAGAACTGGCACTGGCGTTAAAATAAGACAACGCCGCTTGTACAGTTTTTAAATTACCACTATAATAAATGTCATGTGCAATGGCTTCGCAAATATATCCGGTGTCTCGAGCACAGACTTCTTGGTTATAACTATAACGTTGACGTAGATAAATCAGTGTGTCCGATTTAATACTTTCTTTGTTTTGTAATAACAATGTTCTGCTGTCAGTTAGCGATCCAGAAATACCAGTGAATGAGGGGTATTCAAATGCCGGAGCGGCATTTCTGCCTCCTAAAATGATAGTATTAATTGCGCCCATTAATACACCAATTCTAGCAGACTCTGTAGAGCTACCAGGATTAACTAAATCAAATACCTGTTCTTCAGATTCTTGTTTTGGAAACGGAACCGGAGTATTGGTAACAACTAATTGTGCAATTCCACTGGCATAGGCTAAAGCCGCAGTAGTCTGCAATGTCTGTCCAGGGATCTGTAGACTGCCTGTACCGTCATAGTATTGTAATCCGGCTTCTACAGTAGCACTGTTTCCTTCATAAAGGATATCATAAACCACAGAATTAATAATAGTTTCTGTGTCTCGACGACATTTATCTTCGTCATAGACAAAGTCTGGATATTCTTCAGCCAAGTACGCAATAACTTCTTCTCTAATAAACGCAATATTATCAAGTAATAATTCTTTTGAGTTTATTCGCGATGCTGGAATTCCAGTAGGATTTGTCCATGTTATGGGGTCCGAAGCAACAACACCGTTTTCAATAATGTCTGTAATTTCGTCAAAACTTGCTTCTGCTCTTAATCGAGCAACAGAGTTACCGGCTAATACTTCTGAAATTAATGTTCTAGTATAGACTAGTGCATCTAGGTATTCGTCTTTTTGATCTGGAAGAATATTATATTGTGTGCCACGATAGTATGCTTCTCCGGCACGTACAGCATTGAAATTTGTGCCTAGGGCTAGGTCGTAGCCTAATGCGTCAACAATATATCCTATATCGCGAGCACATTTAGTTTCATTAAATTGGAATGGTGGACTTAGCTCAGTATTAATGTAACCAATGACTTCTGCTTTGATAAATTCAATATTTCTACGAATTAACTGTCTTGCGCCACCGTATCCAGTACCGTCATCTGTGTACGCTTCAACTTTAAATGTACGACCGTCTACAACAAATGAACAGGGAGTAGTTGGAGCACGTTCGCTGCCTGTAACTATTAATTCTGTATCGCTTAATTTTTGTTGAATTTCAACAGGATTGTTTCCAGCAAATCCATCAACATACTGTCCGCCAGCAAACCGTTGTTTGTTTAAAGAACCGGCGAAGGAACCTGCCTGCTGAATGTAAGCAGACTTAGATAAAATCTGTCCTTCTGGATCAAGCACCATCATAAAGCCGCCGTGTCCTTGGCAGGTAATCTGACGAATGATCACAGCATCGTTACATAGGAATACATCGCAATCTCTATTGTTCTTTGGTTCGCTTAATGGATCGCTAGGGTCTGTTAGATAATGATAACCGTATTCAGTTGACGCCAAGTCTAGTCCGTCGAATGTTTTGTCTCTACGGAACCATACATCTGCCCACGGACTACGACTTGGTCTGTCTGCTGGGCGAATAATACATCTACGTAGTTCATCACCGACAATGGCAACGTTTGGTGGAATACGAATTGGATAATCTTCGAAATAAATGCCAGATTCAATAATAATGCTAATCTGTATCTTTTTAACTGCCTGATCAAACTCTAAATTTTCTCCAGGAACAAAATCGCCGATAACATCTTGCAAGTCAAAGTAATCTTCACCAATGCTGGAACTGCCATCTGCACCATAGTATTGATAGATAAACCCTTGAGCACCGCTGGTACGTCCAACTACAATCTTACCAGGAACGATATCAGGTTTTGGTAATTTACCCTGATCTACACGTGATCCGCCGTCGTTGGTAAAATAAATTCTAGTGGTACCTGCCGCACCGGCTTCAACTTTAGTAACTTCTGAAAATTTAGAACCTTCGCCGTAGGCAATCAACTGACGATACGGTCCTGTTTCCCACGGAGCATCATTAACTAACTGTTCGGCTTTTTGACAGGCTTTATTGATACTTGCATAAGCGTATGAACGATCTCTGCCTTCTTTCCCTCTTGGAGTGCGTGATTGGCTGTCATCGCCTGAAGTAGTAACATAAAGATTAAAATTACTAGAATAACTTGAGTTATCCACATAATATTTTGTTGCAGCCTGCAGGTCGTCTGTTCCGTTAGGAGTTCCAGATCCTGCTAGTCCACCAGGATGATCAGCAAGATTTAAAATACCAGTCATATCGGCACCACTCTTTAGTACAACTTCTGCGGCTCTTGGTGCTTGATTGCCTGTGGCGTTTGCTGGTACGTTTAAATGACCAGTCATAGTGTCACCGGTGATGTTCACATACTTGGCATCAGCATAACCTTTATTAATAGCAAAGGTATCGATATTATAGGTGGTACTGTGTGCTGTGTTAAATGAATTTACAGCAGTTTGAAAATCTGTTTGATTAACTGGACTACGCAGTCCGCCGATCAGTTGATTTGAAGCATTGAGACCAAATTGTAATCTTGGCAATGGGTCGTCTTCGACCTTGGAACTTAAAGTGTCAATTTTTAGAGAACCAAAACTAGACACTGTACCAATTGCTGATGAAGTTCCTAGACTAGTTCCAGGGTTAGAGTAAACAAGAACATTAGTTGTTGTACCTTCTAAAAGTGTTGCAGATGATACGTTAAATGAAGTATTGTCTGTGGAGTTAACTGCAATTTTTTGTCCGGGAACTAAATTGTGATTTGTTGTTACGGTAACTGTGGCTGTGTTTCCTGCACGAGACACAGACACAAGATCAAATGTTTCAGATTCTGAATAATCAAATTGTATAGTACCGTTTGGGCTAAAAAACTCTTTGAATACTAAACTGGTTCCAATAGCATTAACTACAGGAATTCGATTACCTTGTCCTACTAATGTATCGGGAGTATCGCTAAGGTCGGTGAACTTTAAGAATCCGCCTTGACCAAAAACAGCATAAAGTTCAGAAAAGTTTTCGTTGGTTTTTCTAAACGCTTCGCGGATACTATCACCAGTTCCGTCATTGCCTGATACGCCGATGTCGACTATTTTACGTGCCATTGAATACTCCAAAAAGACTTTGTATCCAATATTTAGCAGATATTTTTATAACCTTAATGTAAATAACTGATGTTTATTAAGATTGATCAAGAAAAAACTAAACATCAAAGAACCAGTAAGTTGGGTCAGATACACACCTATGAGCGTAAAAAATCCGTAGTAGTACTTCGCTGTGACAACTGCGGTGAAGTGTTTAAAAGAAATAAAGGATCAATGGATCCAAATAGATTAAACAATAATTTTTTTCACTGTTGCCCCGACTGTGATCCAAAAAGATTCGCACAGAAAAAAGGCGCAGAACGCAAAATCATATGGGATAAGACTGTTTCTAGCCTGGATGACATAAGCAAACTATAAATATTTGCTCATGGAGGACACTAGAATGTTGTCATTATTAAAAAAATTATTTGGCGGTAAAACAGAAGAAACTAAGGCAGTAGAAGTGCCTTATAAGATTGAAACACCTGCTTCAACACCTGTTGCAGAACAAGCAACTCAGGCAGTAGTTGAATCAATTAAACCTGAAGTTAAAAAGCCACGTGCCAAAAAGGCACCAGCCAAAGCACCTGCTAAAAAAACACCTGCTAAACGAGCACCTAAGAAACAGTGATTTTAGATTGTTCATATAGTGCAAAAGAGGCTAAGTTTTTTCCCTTTGACTCGCACATGATATCGAACTGATCCCAAAAGCTCAGAGCCCATTCGTTGACTGCGGTATTCCAGAAAAAGTCGGAGTGAGCTCTGAGCTTTGCTTTCTTAAAACCACTTTCTAATAACACAGGCATGTTGGGTTTTTCTGTGTTGCTGTGATCTGTAATTAGATCTTCTCTACTTACGCTGTAATGTAAAACAGGTCTACGGGCGCCTCGCCACGAATCGATTATGCGTAGTACTCTATCGTCGGTGGGCCGAATGTACTCTCCTGTAGCGACCCAGTGGTGGTGTATATCAAGCACGAGAGCACAGTGTTTGACGAGCTCGAGACTACTGTCGATGCCCCAGGTGATTTCGTCGTTTTCGATGGTAAGACAGTTTCTTGCTTCTGGAGTGAGTCGTGGAATAACGTCGATGATGCCTTGGGGACCTTTTCTACCCGCGATGTGGACGTTGATTTTAAAGTCCTGAAATTGTTTGCCGTAGCCCATCCATCTGGCCATATCCACATGATATTCAAACTCCTCTATACTGCGTCGAACAATGTCTGGATTATCACTAGCAAGAACGGTGAACTGACCAGGATGAAAAGACAGCCTAACGTTATTTTTTCTAGCGAGTTCTCCCACTTGTCCAAATGCTTGCTCTGCATACCGAATGACTCCAGGATCACGCCAGAAGTAAGACCAAGTAGGCTCAGTATACACAGGCAAGATATCACTGCTAATACGAACCATACGTAGTTCATTATCTAACCCTCCAACACGTTCAACAAGTTTACGTACACTTTCAATGTTGCCTTTCATTAGGCTTAAAAGTTTATCTTCTGCAACTTGTTTACTCTGTCTATTTAACCAAGCCACAGTAGTGGAGCCCGTGTTAAACGCTTTACAGTCGTCTTTGGGTTTAATGCCGTCTACTTGATCAGGACGGTCGATCCATTTGCAGGCAAAGCCAATTCGTTTAGTCATAGTGCTATTATAGCACAGTTATTGCCAGTTGTCAACAATGATTGGATCCTGTACATCCTCAGGATTGGGCGTTCCGTGGAACGCAATTACGCTACAATCCGGGTTCATAGACGGGCTACGCACCGTCTTAAACACGTTTTTACCGTTAACCCTAGTCAACTCTTCCCTATTGCGTATTTCCCATTTATAGCTCTGTATCCAAGTTTCAGGAAAAAATTTAATAATACTTTGGTATGACTGCCAAATCCAATCCTGATCTCCAGGAAAACGTTTGGTTAGTTCTGGATTCTGTTCTAACTTATCCCAAATATCAGTGTATTGATTGCTGGGCCATCTTAGCACAGCACTGCCCAATTTCGAAGGCGCACGTCTAAACACTCTGCCAACATCTTCCAAACCAACAAACTCTCCAGGCAAGTAAGAAACCAATTTGTCTATGTTGCCGACAATAACCATATCCAAATCAAAAAACAAATTTACATCACCGTTGGGAAAATGCCCTGCCTTGAAAAGATAAGGTTTCCACCACCACCCAGAAAATTTACCTGCGGGCAAGGGTACAATTTTAATTTTAGGATTTAAATGATTTGGATCTTCTGTAAAACAATAAAAGACATGAGGCACAGTCAAGTGCCTCTGTATCATGTTATATAATTTGTTTACGTATTCTGGACCGTATTTGGTTCCGTGTTTTAAACAAATTATGTTAAGCATCATCCCTCATAAATCGCTGAGTTACCTAAGTGTTCAAACACTTCTGCTGATTTCAATCTTACACCTTGCCCTACAGGATATCTAGCATTGAAAGTTTCACCATTAGGACAGTAGTAAGTATTGCCTGTTTTGAAGATATGAAGTATAGTAGACATTTCTTTATAGACAAGTTCTGCAAACTTTTCACAGCCTACACCTTGTACTATTCTAAGATCGCATACACCACCTTTATCTTGTAATCCTAGTTCGGCCATTTTTTCAAACATAGCTCTATGAGGATCGTCTTCTGCAATCACTAAGGTATGATCAAACATATATTCTGACCATTCCTTGAATGCCTTGAGACCACCAAAGTCCATGACCCAGTT
>JACCEA012358564.1_pt1 | contig 13823 bp, 5 predicted proteins | sample 7449851 | NCBI WGS metagenome assembly JACCEA01 (sample SAMN15323453, study PRJNA562643) | freshwater metagenome | isolation source: river surface water | place: USA:Blue River Watershed | collected 2017-08-18 | reverse complement strand
TGAACTCGTATCCGCAAATTGCAAGACCGTGTGTTGTGAAGTGTTTATTGCCAAGACCGACCCAGTTTCTTCCATCTTCACTCATGGCCATCGTATTAATGCCTTTGCCGGTAGCATACCATCGACCCCCAACGTAATACACGGACCTTCCATACATAGAAAACACAGAGGTGCTATTAGGAACGCCGACCCAGTCACTAATGCCGTCATAACTGTAAGCAATACTGTTTCCGCCTTGTCCGACCGCCACCCATATATCTACATTGTTTTCATCTTTGCCTTGTGCAACGCCATAACCAATCTTGCTGAACATTTCACATCCGCGTCCTGTCCATTTAATTCCATCACTGCTAGTTGCCATTGTGTTTCCACCTTGACTGTTACCATTGTTACCCATAGCAATCCAGAGATGATTACCTTCAATATCTGTTCCATACGCCACTTTGTTGCATGCACCAGTAGCTGTTGTAGAATAGAATATAGATACCGACTCTGGTATTCCCACCCATCCAGAGGCAACGGTAGGATTCACTGAATAAGCCAGCGTATTGGAATTACTGGGCGCGTATGCGCCCACAACCCATATAGCTCCTTTCGTGTTTTGACCGCACGTAATGGACATACCACGACTGTAAATTGGTTTAGACCGCACAGTTGACACCTTGGTCCATCCAGAGGTTCCTGCCAAACTATATTGAATCGTAGAATACGTGGATGTTGCACCAGAGCCACCTACTGACAGCCATATATTGCGTTTATTTGCGGGGTCAAACCCATATGCAACGTCCGTACAGTAAAGACCAGTCGTAGATGGGCAAGTAAACCATACTGTGCCATTAAAACTGTAATGAATCGAGTTTACATTTTCAGCGGTTCCAGTACCAACTGCTACCCAAATATTGGCGCCAACATTGTTTTTGCCGTAGGCAACTGCACCAAACCCGGATGTCAATGGCAATGTTGCATTAGTCTTAGTCCATGTGGAACCACTATCGGCAGAATACAATATCGAATTTCCACCAGAGCCTACTGCCACCAATCTAGTCGGCACTTGTTGACGTGGTCCAAGAACCAGTTTGCGATTTATAAATGTTGTTTCTTTGGTGGCAAATGCAAGGGAACCATCGGTTCCGCCAAATGTAAACGACTTGGTTACAGGAACTGTGGCTATTCCAGTAACACCACTCAAGTCGTAATTGCTTGTTTCAACCCAGTTCAATGTATTTGAATTGTATAAGTTCAGAGCCTCTGTATCTGACAATACCTTATTGTAAAATCGCATATCATCCACGTAGCCATGCATCTTTTGCGTATTCGTACTGGCGTCTATACCGACATATATGTTTGAATACACACTTGCCAAATCAACCGAAGAGGATACAGTGAATGTGGATTTTTGCCCGTTCAAATACACTGACCATGTATTTGTAGCCCCATTTGCAATGGTTACAATCATGTGGTTCCAGGTATTTATCAATGGATTTACCAATCCGATAGAGACGTCGGTTCCTGCAAAATAATTGAGCACATAATTAGTGGCAGTGGCTTTTAAATTCAAATACTTATTGTTGCCGGTGCCCATCGACCAAATAGTGCGTGGTGTAGTGGCATCAAGAGACGACAATTTGAACCAAGCACAAATGGAGGCACCTGATGTATCCAATGCAAAAGACCGAGCGCCTAGCTTAACGGAACCGGTGTAATTGACGGAATCAAAATACAAACTGCCTTGTCCAATACATTTATCGGTGGTAGTAATAAGCGCGGCATTAGTAATAGAGGCGTCATACACAGGAAGTCCGGATGCATAGTTGGCAATGCTAGTGCCCGATACAGATGATGGGTCAAACGTGTAATGCGCCAATAGCGTGTCTAATTGAACCGCACCGTCATAGAGCTTGGCTACTTGACCAGTGGATAATGTAGAATTGAACATGCGGAAATCGTCAATAAAGCCGTCAAATTTGTTACCTGCACTTATGTCGTATCCTACTGTGCATTTTGTATATGTTGAAGCAAGTGATAGACTATTGTATATTATTGATGAATACATATTTTTATTTGCATAGACATTCCACTCTAGGGTATTCATAGATACAACAATATGGTTCCATGATGATGTAGATGGAACCACTGGCACCGTAAATGTATATCCTCCTCTAGATAACAGATAACTACTGTTTGTTGCACTCAACAATATATAATCACCTGAATTAGATAATGACACAATTGGCTTGGGTGTTGCACTCAATGACGCGGGTTTAATCCAGGCACTTATAGATAGTGCATTGTTAGATAAAGTGAATGGATTCAGCGCGACAGTTCCAGTGCTATTAGAGGGGAATGCTAGAGAACGTTGTCCATACATTACAGATGATGTTGAGGTTGTAATAGGAGTTGTATTTGTATACAGAACAGACCCGCCATATATTGTTGATACTTCTGACGGAGTTAATACACGATTATACATCATAAATTCGTCCAAATATGCATCAGTAAATGCACCTTTTCCTAGACCACATGTATTTCTTAATCCTAGCGAAGGATACAATTTGCCTGTGAAGTTGTCAGTGAGATTTCCATTGATGTATGTTTTCCAAGTTCCATCTATGTCAAGTGTCCATACTAGGTGAATCCATGTATTATTATTAATATTCGCAGAACCGGATGCAGTGGAACTATTTGACAAGCCATTGAATACGTTTAATACATAGCTGTTATTTACAATATTAATGTATACCGACTGTTGAGTTAAGTCGCCATTGTTATACATATTAAATATGTAACTATTGTTTGCATTTGCATTGGATTTCAACCAAAAAGCAAACGAAGTTCCAAGATAATGTATGTTCATATAATTAATATTTAATGATGACGTAGATGTAATACGCAATGACCCTGTTCCATATTTGGTAGTTGTAGTATTAATAGAACCACCACTTGATAAAGAGGCGTCATATATGTTAGAACCCGATGCCACATTTGCAACATTTAAACCACTGATACTTACAGTATCAAAATTATAATAAATAGATAAATCATTGACAATATTAGCATCATAAGATGGAACTCCCGAATACGTATTATCGGGATATTTGACTAAGTCAGCATAATTAGCTAACGCGGTTCCAGTATCTTCATAAGGATAATATGCAAATTGATATGGCTCAACAATACGTCCAGCATATCCAAGATTGGACATTGGCGATTGAATAGAGCTGTATGTCAACAGTGTTGATTCATATGGTGATTTAGTTTTGAACGGGTGATTGACAGGAAGCGATGCAACAAGATTCCATTTCCAAGCCAAATAAGCCTCCAATGTTTGACGTTGTATCAATGTTGGTGATGACTTATAAACAAGAACCTCGCTATAATCAGTTGAATGTGTTGATTCACTATTATTATATGTGTTTATTCCAAGACCCGCTTTTTGAATAGAAAATGATGCTGTATCAGAATATGAATTATAATTTCCGTTTAATCCTACATTGGCATTAGAGCCATCGAAATAACCAGATACAAGATAATATGAACCATAAGATATGTCGCCAATACTGTACTGCACGTTATTATGCCACACGCTGAGCGAAGCATTATTGTATCCAGTGGCAGTTCCAGTAACTATCAATCCATTAGATGCGTCATTCGTACTTCCATTTCCAAATGCCAATATTCGCGGAGATGTGGCATACAAATTATTTATTTTTACAACCATAAAATATGAGAACGTAGCGCCACTATAATAATAATTAGTAGTATAACCAACTCGTGATAGTTGTAATGTATTATCAGATAACTTTCTACTAGTGAGTGCATTATAACTAATATCATAATATGGTTGCAATACATTATTATCCAGAGATTTATCATTGATTGCAATCACTGATTTTACACTACTAATATAATTTGATGCAATATAAAAGATATTTGCAGTGTTGTAATTTATAGTCCATATTATTCCATCAGTTGAATATGCCATTATACCTGCGGAACTAACGGCGACCCAAGCGGAGCCATTCCAGGTTACACTATTGCACCCGCCTGAAAATACATTTCTGCTTATCCAATTAATACCATCAGTGCTTGTTAGAATTGGAGTTGTTCCACTAGAGCAAGCAACAAGCATAGAACCATTGAACGCCATACGCGCGACAGATGGCACAACACCGGTTGTTCCAGTAAAACGATTTGTCCAATTGATACCATCTGGACTCGTTGATATGAGTCCAACGGAACCTGTACCAGAACCGCCTATTATCCATTGATTGAATGCCCACAATGCACAGCTACAATTAGTTATACCAGTTGGTGTTCCACGACCTGTCCACACAAGCCCGTCTTGAGAAGTTGCAACTGAATTTGTTCCTGTTCCACCCATCAACCATAGAGAGTTATTCCATACTGCCACATTAATATTTGATGATATGACTGATGTTCTTGATGTCCAAGTAATTGTATCGGGTGATGTACGAATAGAATTAGAACCCATTAATATCCAGAGACCATTCCCGTATGCAATTGATGTTTGATTGGATACACCTGTTGTAGGAACACGCCAATTGTACCCATCTATAGAAAACCCACATCCATTTCCACCACCATGAGACAATGCCCATTGTCCATTAGCATATATTACGCTTGTTGGATTATATATTGCTGCCAATAATATAGGTATCCAGTTGTATCCATTGTATGAAATATAAAATGTTGATTGACCTGATAATAATGCAATATGATTAATATTGTTTGTAAAAGTATTGATTGCGATACATGTAGCTTCTGTAGCATATGAGCCTTTTCCTAATCCACTCCAGTTTGTACCGTCAGATGATACAATATAATAATTTGTTGTATCTGCACCCGAAGCTATCCAATTATTGCCTGTCCATTTAATATCAGAACCATATGTTCCAAATGATGTTCCAGATACAGCTTGCCAAACAATACCATCAACGGAATATGCGACCGAATTACCGCCTCCCGAAGAGGAACCGACTGCCACAAATGATGTTCCATTGTACGCTACAGCGGAACCGCGACTTGTGAAAGTGGTTGCACCTAGACCAGTCCATGATGAACCATTGTTTGTAGAGTATGCAATTGTATTAGTTCCTTCACCTACTATTATCCATTTACCTTGACCATATGCTGCGCTCCAACCAGTAGTTAATGGACTTGATTGACCAGTCCATATTATACCATTGTAACTTGTAGCTACAGTGTTGCCACCGTTTCCTACAGCAATCCATTGACCCGCATTGTATGCTATACCACGAACTACGCCACTGAATATACCACTTATGCCAGTCCAAGTTATACCATTATAACTATATGCAAGTGTATTTCCACCACTACCATTGAAGCCACCTGCAACCCACATTGAATCTGAACATGCAAGTCCATATCCACTTCCAGGAATTATTGTTTTACCAAGTCCAGTCCATTTTATTCCATCATAACTGTATGCTAGTGAATTGCCGATGCCTTCGCCGGTTGCAACATACATTGCACCATTGAATGCCATTTGATATCCACGGACTGAAAATATATTTGTGGAGGCTGTCCAATTAATACCATTTTGACTGTATGATATACTATTTCCACCACTACCAACAGACACATAATTTAAGTTTATATTGTTGGCAGGTTTGTATGTATACGTGCTAACACCAGTTGTAATATGATTGAGAGATGCAATTGATGTACCTCCGTATGTAATTCCAGTTGCAGTTGATATATTTAATCCCAGACCTATCCAGTTTATACCATCATATGAGTATGCAACGTTATTAGTTCCTTGACCATATGCAATCCAAAAATATCCATTCCATGTAACTCTTCGTCCGGCAGTTGAAAATATTGTTTTGCCGGTTATACCAGTCCAAGTTGTGCCGTTTGTTGAATATGCAATGCTGTTTGTGCCTTGACACACCGCAACCCACATATTGTTATTGTATGCAACACCATATCCAATTGCACTAATTACACCTTTACCTAATCCAGTCCAAGTGATACCACCATCAGTAGAATATGCCATATTATGATTAGTTCCTTGACCTACCGCAACAATCATATTATTACCAAAAGCTATTTGATTTGTAAATGTATTTAATGTTGCAGTCATATTTGACATTGTCCAAGTTGTTGTATTGCTACTGTATGCAATAGAATTACCTCCAGTTCCAGGGGTTCCAACTGCATAATATCGATTATAATTAGATATGTACAATAACTGTTTTATTTCAGTGTTTATAGCTGTTTGCGTAATATTAGACCATGTATATCCATTAATAGATTGTGCAAGCGGGTTAATTCCATTGCCACCAGCTAACCATTTTGTTCCTGTCCACAATCCACATGTTCCATTGTTTGTGAATATAGATTTATTAGCTGTGCTTGTCCAATTTATGCCATCGTATGAATATGCAATTGTAGTTCCAGTTGATATACTACCAAATGCTAACCACATATTTCCATTGTATGCTGTTCCATAACAAGCATTGAATATTGTGTTACTTAATCCAGTCCATGATAGTCCATCATATGAATATGCTAGAGTATTACCAGCACTTGAACCAATCACATGAGTTACCATTCGCGTGTTTATTGTTTGTTCAGTTATATCATCAACAAATTGAGAAGAATCTTTTGCGTCTATCCAAAGAGACAGTGTGTCCATTGTTTTTGAGATATCTAACACTTTACTTATAGGGGCAATAGTGCCGGTAGTTCCAGTAACGCCTGTTGTTCCTGATACGCCAGTAGGACCAGTTGTACCGGATGTTCCAGATACGCCAGTAGGACCGGATGTTCCAGATACGCCTGTTGTTCCAGATACGCCGGATACACCAGTAGGTCCGGATGTTCCAGATACGCCTGATACACCAGTGGGTCCGGATGTTCCTGATACACCAGTAGGACCGGATGTTCCAGATACGCCGGATACACCAGTAGGACCGGATGTTCCAGATACGCCAGTAGGACCAGTTGTACTGGTTGTGCCTGTGGCACCGGTAGTTCCAGACACACCGGTAGTTCCAGACACACCGGAAGGACCAGTTGTACTGGTTGTTCCTGTAGTTCCGGTAGTTCCTGACACACCAGTTGTGCCTGTGGCACCGGTAGGACCAGCATATGTAGGTGTTTGCACGGTAAGAGACGTGCTACTAATACTAATAGCACCAACAAATGCCTGCAATGCCGGATTTGCCGTCAGTGTAATGCTATTATTTATTCCCGATATAATCACATTGTTATTTATAGCCGACGTCAACGTGTTTGATATGTATGTAACCGGTTCAACAATACTAACTGTAGTCACAAGCAAATTCACAGTTGTAATAATTAAATCTCTGCGACCACTAAACAAAAACACTTTTTGCACATAAGATGACGACGACACATATGTAACAGTAACGCCACTACCTAATGCACTCTGCACAGAGCTTGTTATTGCTTGTTGCAATTGCGATGAATTATTAATATCAGTTGAACTGATTCCCACCATTTGGAACGACACGGCCGTATTTGTTGTCGCAGTAAAATTGTTCACCGACAATTTGTCGGAATTCACCAATCGAATCAACAATGGCGCAGTCAATGTGCGAGTAATATTCGTGGTGGTGGCAGTCGTATTACTGCTGAAATTACCAGTAGTAAAATCGGTGTCTTGAGTTAAACTTGCACCCACATTATTAATTGGTTGAAACGACTCGGCATCAATATCGACGTTTAATTTAATTTTGGTGCCTTCCGGAATCCAAATAATATCGCCATCTATGAATCCGTGGGCTACACCAAAGTTATTATTAGATGGGTCGCGATTACCAAATACATTTGCATCAACTGCATATCGTAGCAATCGATTAATATCCGACACTGTAATAGAGCCCGATAAATCGTTAATGTAAGAGCCGGATGAATCCGCCGATACGCCATTAATTAATTTCACAAATCCATTTGCATCAAACACGCCATTATCAATATTAAACTCGGATGCGCCTGTAAACAATGATGAGAATCCACCATCAAATCCAAAATAAGATTTAACATAGCTGGTAAAATCGCTGTACAATGTGCTGTATCTGCCTACCGATATGACGCTAGTAGCTGTAATATTTTGCACAAATTCAGAGGCTGACAATGTAATAGAATCCACTGCAAAAGTATCAGAGACGGGATTGAAACTACTATCAACAATGGCATTATTGGAGGCGTCTTTTATTAATCCTAATTTTTGATTGAATTTACTGACATCAAACTTCACTTGCACCGAATCAGTGACATCGTATTGTGTAATAACACTGGGTTCTCTGAATTTAATGTCATCGAATCCACGCTCCATGGTGTATCCACCAGTAGCCATAAACACATAGCACATGGTAGATATAGCATTGCTAGATGCATCTGGAATGCCAACAATAGTAAACTTATAATTAGATGCCAGAGGATTGTAATCAGAGGCAAATGGAACGGCAGGGTCAATAGGCACAGCGGTCAATTTTAAATTGACAGAATCGGTTGTTTTTGCAAATGTGGCAGTTAATCCGCCAAACGATTTTGACACTTTACCGTCAAATACGGAACCGAGTGTGGCAACATTTCCTGTTTGATTCACGAAATTGAGTCCCTCCATTTGCAATGTCATCGGAGACCCTGACGATTGCACGGTAGGTGTAGCCTCTGATAAATAGATATTAAACTTGGTATATTTATCCCACATATCACCACATACTTGTCTCATGTTCACATTACTAAGAGTAAATGTATTATAACTGGCGTCTCTTATACCCATGCTCGAACTAGAGGTGGTCAAACCCCAAGGGTTTATGTATAGGGTAGCCTTATCTACATTATAGATGGGCTTGATGAAAAATCCCATGGAAAAATGCGGGTCAAATGCACGAGGATTGGGTGTGTTATCGTAATTTTTAAATTTCACAGTGAAGCTCACATTATTACCTGACTTTTTGAATGTCACCGGTGCAGTTTCAGGGGCAGTCTCTGTAATTCCAGTATCGTTCATTATTACGGTGCCAATGATAACACTACTACTGTCATAAGACGTAATACGCTTTGTCATATTCTTTGAAAAATTAAGACCCGACATTTCAACAGGAATAATACGGTCATTGTCGGTAATCGTATTGTTTCCTTGAAGTTGATAATAGCCAAGTTCAATTTCAAAATCATTGTATGAATTCCAAAATCCATTACATAACTGGCTCAAATCAAATGACGAATATGTGTATGTATTATGACTACTATCCACCAAGCGACCCGTGGGAGCGTCCAACAAGGGGTTTGTATTGAATCCATAAAATGCATACTCATTTTGAGTTCCGGCAATAACGGGTTCCACAACAAAATGAAAAGCTACATCATTGTAGATGGCTTCGTCTGCGGTTGGAACATAGATATCACCTACACCAGATGCATCAATGACAGTAATCATCAATTCTATATCCACAATTTGCTGTCCTTTTGTGAAGCAATAACCAAAATCGTTGTTCGTGTAATGCTGACCACTCAATATCATAGAATCGTTCACCTGAGTTTGAAATACGGGAGCCCATTCACTGCTGGTTCCAGCGGTTTCATATTTCATATTTACCCAATTTAATCCTCGCATATTGTAGGTAACAATTCCATATTTACTTCCACCTTGCAGTATAACATTTCCGCCATTACTTATGCTCTTGGGTTTCAATATAAATTTATTGTATGTGTCCCACATAGCACCCATAGTAGCCTGTAAGTCTACGGTAAATGTCAATACTGTATTATTATATTGTGGAGAACCTGACATTTATATATATTACATATCTTTCATATGTTACGAAGACGAGTTCCTAAAATAATAATAACTGCAAAAAATTGAAATATTAATATGAATCTATGCAACATGTAAAAATATTTGACTGCATAAACAAATGATGAATGTATTAATTATTGTGCTTGGGTGTCACGTGTTCAACTTATTGAATGACCGGATTCAAACTGCACTTGCACTTGTGCAACATGTTGAACCAGAAGCAAATGTGAGTTTTGGATTTAGTGGCGGAATCAAGTACGCAGGCTCTGAATCAGAGGCCAAAAAAATGCAAAATTTAGTAGAAAATACTAAGCCATTTGTATACGGAAGTATGAATGACTGGGATTATATATTAGATGAGCGTTCTACAAATACTGCTGAAAACTTCGTACATGTTCGGTCATTAATTGAACAAGATGTGTTTCATAAAGTGTATATTGTCACCTCTGATTTTCATGCTCCTAGAGCACAGCGGTTTGCAGATGAAATTATTGGCCATGCCAATCCCGTAGAATGGATATTGGCTCCGCTAGAATATGGTGATTTTAGAGCCATGGAACAAGTGCATATGCGCAACGTGAATAATGATATTCGCGCTGCGTTAAATATAATATAAATTATAAATTTGTATATTACATATGATTAGTTATTCAATTATTATAAATAGTCCAGGATATCAATTTGAAATATATTACGATAAACATAACAAAGTGTACAATGTTGATGGAGACCGCTGGCAATATGAAGACAATGCAATATCTATTGAAAAAGATGTCAAAACATTCGATGAAATATATAATATTGTTAAAAAATACATCAAATCGTGGTGCTCTGTATCTATAATTATATATGATGGTAATTTGCAAAACCAAGATTATAGTAAACTATCATATCATCAAGTATTCAAATCAATAGATATAGTTGGAGATAATAATGTATCGTTCCGTAATTGCATCGAGATGTTACGAAAATTATCAGAGCAGTAATATTATTTACATTGGCAAGGGAGTACGTCCCGACGGCGACACAAACTTATAGTTGTCTAATGTGTTGCAGTCTTCAACTAGTGCCAGTATTTTTTCTGATTGCGACACTGCGGCTAATGTGCTGGCGGGTTTTGACACAGTGCAACCAGCTTGTATTTTATTTCGACTAAAAATAGGAAATCCTTGTGCAGTTTTTATGGTGGTTGAGCACACTTTTTGGGATACTGTGCCATTCGTCTTAGCCTCATCTGGTGGACAGTTATTTGCAATATCAGCCAGTGTTTTTTTACGCAGTCGTTCAATATATGAATACTGGTCATTTGTAAGTCGACCCGAGTCTACTTTCACTGTAGCATATGGGTCGGGGCGTCTAGTCCAGCGATACTTTGTTGCTAATAATCCACGATAATTCATTACCGATTTTTTAACTACGGTGTTATCCTCTGTACTTAATGTCTCTGATGCCTTTATATCTGGATTTATGTATAGTCCATTAAAATTCTTGGCAACAGAGCCTTTATGTGGAGTATGAGTCAATGACCTAGATAATGAAGTTTGTCCTACATATCCTTGATTACGGGTAGTGCCATTAATAGAAAATTGTGGCTGATTCACACTCATATTATTATATTGCGATGCTGCTTTTCGTTTTAATGCTACAATGGACATTATAAACTATCAAGAGATAAAGGATACCTACGGTTGTATCATAGTGTCCTTTTTGCAAGAACCATCAAGCCATTGTTATTAAAATATCGGTCTTTGATGTACCACTCTGGATGGCTTGCTAAAAACTCTTGAATTCCAAACCACATTCCTTTCAGAATCTCTTCGCGCGGAATACCAGAGCTTTGTGCGAGTTCTGTAGCACGTGCATATGCATGTTGATAATTATATCCATATTCGCGAACCGTTTCTCCATCAATTTCATCAATCGTTGTGTCGTGCATAATGATGTATTTATTGCATAGTCCAGAGAACTTCTCTAATTCACGCTTGATTTGACCATATACATGCCAAGTATCAATAAATACCAAGTCAAATGTAACACCGTCTTCAAACTTCAGCTCTAAATCATTCGTCCATTCATACTTCACGTCAATGTTTAATGGCTCTACTGCATCAATAAACTCGCCCACTTGGCACTCTCGACTGTCATTCATAAACATTCGTTTTTTTTGTCCATTACGGTTTTCCAATAGTCCCGCTCCAATCGCCCACGAACTAATACATCCTCGAACACCCAGTTCGAGAGCACTATTGCATTGCTTAGCATATCTAAACAATGTAGGCAAATGCTCGTTTATATCAGAGGCAGTATTGCAAAGACTGCGAAATTTTTTAATAATAATGTCCATAATACAAAAACAGAATCAACGCTTTATATTGTTGAAGTGGTAAAAGTAATAGAATATCATATACAATGAACGGTGAAGTGGCAAAATTATGGTTGAACTCTAATCTATTAACTGTAACCGATAGCAGTTATGGAAACGTGTCTGCTGATTACCGAACAATGAATTTCAATATAAATATGCGAACTGTTTTAGGAAACTCCTTAATGGATAATTACCCCAAATTCAAAATGTATTTATGGGAACGCAATACTTACGATGCATCTGCAAGCAACATTACGTTTATCTCTGGATTAAACATTCAACAAAGTGGCATTCAAGGCATTGGATTGACGGGAAGTCTTGCTGCAGTAGGAGTGAATAGTAATTCAAAACGCAATATTGTTCGCGAATTTATTGTAACAAAGCCATTACAAGACAATATAACTATGAAAATAGAAAACTTGAATTATGATGGCACTACGTCAACATTATATCCAGCGCAATATTTTCTTACGTTTGTTCCAGTAACAAGTAGTCTTTATAAAAATCCATTTGCATCATTATTCAACTATGAAGTGGGTAAATTTACGCTTTCAACATCTACGTTAAGCAAGGGCGCAACAAATCAGTTTGGAACCATGAATGCATATCGGTCATCGTTTACGTTTAGCAATGTAAATTTGAGCAATGTTTTAAGTGCATCATACACAAAATACAATCTTGTTATTATGAGTGTGGCTACAGGCCCAGCCTCTAATATTGTCTTGCAAAATCATCAAAAACAATTATTTTTTACTATGACTGGACTGCCTTTTACTAATGCTACTGCCACTGGTATTGTATCCAACGTAGCTACTATTCCAGTCGGATACATTGATAATTTTGCAACAGGATATTCGAGTGTATGTGATGCGCCAGTCAATATTACAACATTCACCAAACCATCGAGCAATACTGTTGATTTAACATTTAACCTCTATACTGGTGACGGTAGTGTAACTAATAACTTAAATGTTTATGGGGAATGGTCATTTACTTTTGGTGTTATTGGAATAAAAGTTTAGGAACGCATCTATATTTACCATAAATATATATATAGATGGAAAGTGCTTCGTTTATTCTATCTTCAACGTCAGTGTCCAAAGTGTATGTTGACAGCAGTGTCAATGCACTAAGGACACAATTTGACAATAGTATAAATGCTGTGTATACAAAATCTCTGGTTGATGCGAGTATTAACAATCTGAAAACGTATGTGAATAACACATATGCGTTAAAAAGTGATGTTGCCGGCGGTATATCTAGTGCATCTACTGATGCCAGTATTAACAACTTGAGAACTGATTTGGCCACTAACTATTACACCAAGAGTATTGTGGATACCAGTATTAATAATGCAAAGACTGCATTGAACACCTCTATTACAGCGGAACGTACTTATGTGGATAGTAGTTTGAATACTAACTATTATACGAAGAGTGTCGTAGATACCAGTATTAATAATGCAAAGACTGCATTGAACACCTCTATTACAGCGGAACGTACTTACGTGGATAGTAGTTTGAATACTAACTATTATACTAGAAGTGTTGTAGATACCAGTATTAATAATGTAAAGACTGCATTGAACACCTCTATTACAGCGGAACGTACTTATGTGGATAGTAGTTTGAATGCTAACTA
>JACCEA010961790.1_pt1 | contig 13827 bp, 15 predicted proteins | sample 7449851 | NCBI WGS metagenome assembly JACCEA01 (sample SAMN15323453, study PRJNA562643) | freshwater metagenome | isolation source: river surface water | place: USA:Blue River Watershed | collected 2017-08-18 | reverse complement strand
GGCCTCGATGTAGTAGCTGTGCACGAAGTAGAAACGGGCGCGGTTCGGAATGTCATGCCAGAGCGGGTGATCGACCACCTGCTCGACTTCGTTCCAGCCCATGTGCGGCACCTTCAGGTGCGAGCCGTCTTCGTAGAGATCCTTGCCGAAGAAGCGCACCTGGCCGGGAAACAGGCCGATGCAGTCAACGCCGTCGTTCTCCTCGCTGCGCTCCAGCAGGGCCTGCATGCCGACGCAGATACCGAGGAACGGACGGTCGGCGCTGACCTCACGCACCAGACTGTCAAAGCCCAGGCGCCTGATCTCGGCCATGCAGTCGCGGATCGCCCCCACGCCGGGAAACACCACGCGGTCTGCTTCACGGATGACCTTGGCATCGCTGGTCACCAGCACCTTGCCGGCGCCCACGTGCTCCAGTGCCTTGGCCACCGAGTGCAGGTTGCCCATGCCGTAATCAATTACCGCTACCGTTTGCATCGCAACCCCTACAGGCAGCCTTTGGTGGAAGGCATCTGCCCGGCCATGCGCGGATCCAGCTCGATTGCCATGCGCAGGGCGCGGCCGAAGGCCTTGAATACCGTCTCGATCTGGTGGTGACTGTTGTGGCCACGCAGGTTGTCGATGTGCAGGGTCACCAGTGCATGGTTGACGAAGCCCTGGAAGAACTCCTGAAACAGGTCCACATCAAAGCCGCCCACGCTGGCGCGGGTGTAGGGCACATGCATCTGCAGGCCCGGACGACCGGAGAAGTCGATCACCACACGCGACAGCGCCTCGTCCAGCGGCACATAAGAATGGCCGTAACGGGTCATGCCCTTCTTGTCGCCGATGGCCTTGGCAAATGCCTGACCAAGGGTGATACCGACATCTTCCACGGTGTGGTGATCGTCGATGTGCAGGTCGCCCTTGCACTGGATATCCAGGTCGATCAGGCCATGGCGGGCGATCTGGTCGAGCATGTGCTCAAGAAACGGCACGCCAATATCAAACTTGGCTTTGCCGGTACCATCCAGGTTGATCGAGACCTTGATCTGCGTCTCCAGGGTATTGCGCTCGACGAATGCCGTACGTTCGGCCATCACCAGCTCCAGAAATTGCCCGCGGGAAAGGCGTGCATTATAGGCGTGCGGCACGCCATGCGGCTACCGGCGCGGCAAGCCAGAAGCAGTTTGCGCCGGATAAAACGCAGCGCAATCGCGGCTGCAAAGGCCGGAATGGGTGCGCTAACCTGCGCTTTCCCAACCGCAACGGCCAGAGTGAAGACCTCGTGGAGCGCATCGACCTACTGATTATCGGCGCCGGCGCACTCGGGCTGGCGCTTGCCGCCCGCCTTGCCGGGCCCGGGCGCAGCGTGCTGATTGCCGAACAGGCTGGCCTGACCGGCAGCCACGCATCGAGCCGCAACTCGGAGGTCATCCACGCCGGCATTTACTACCCGTCCGATTCGCTGAAGGCCAGGCTTTGTCTGGAAGGCAACCAGCGCCTGTTCGCTTGGTGCGAGCAATACCATGTGCCTTACCGGCGCATCGGCAAACTGCTGGTCGCGGTCAATCCGGGCGAACAAGCGCAGCTTGAGAAGCTTCATGCCAATGCCCGTGCCTGCGGCGTGCACCACTTGCAGACACTCGACGCGTGCCAGCTGCAGCGTCTCGAACCCGCTCTGCACGCCAGCGCTGGCTTGCTCTCGCCGTACACCGGCATCCTCGACAGCCATACGTACCTGCAATCCCTGCTGGCCTGTGCCGAGCAGCGTGGCGCGCAACTGGTGCTGCATTCGCGGGTTGATCGGTTGTTACGCACTGCCAACGGCTGGCGGGCCGAAGGCATCAGTCAGGGTGAACCTTTCGCGCTGGACGCGGCGCTGGTGATCAATGCCGCCGGCGCCTTTGCCCAGACGCTGGCCGGCGCCACGGAGGGACTGGCCGAAGCGCATGTACCGCACCTGCATCTGTGCCAGGGCCGCTATTTCAGTTACAGCGGGGGCTCGCCATTCAGTCGCCTGATCTATCCGCTGCCTGAAGCCAACAGCGCCGGTCTGGGCATCCACGCCACCCTCGATCTCGCCGGGCAACTGCGCTTTGGTCCGGATGTGCAGTATGTCGACGCCATCGATTACCGGGTCGACGAGAGGCTGCGCGGCGCTTTTGCCGACGCCATCCGGCGCTACCTCCCGGGCGTGCAGGCGCATCGCCTGCAGCCTGCCTACTGCGGCGTGCGCGCCAAGCTCAGCGGCCCGGGGGAACCGCCGGCCGACTTTGTCATCCAAGACAGCAGCACTCACGGCCTGCCCGGGCTGATCAACCTGTTCGGCATCGAATCGCCGGGGCTGACTGCCAGCCTAGCCATTGCCGAGCACATCGCAGACCGGCTGTAGGCGAGCCTCTGCAGGGCGGTATACTCGGGCGCGCTCCAACTGATCAACTTACAAGGAAGCATGCATGAAATCGCTCGGCAGGTTGTTTGGCCTTGTCCTTCTGGGACTGCTGTTGCTGGTGGTGGCTCTGGGCTTTGCGCTCACGCACCTGTTCGACCCGAATGATTACAAGGACGAGATCCGCCAGCTGGCGCGCGACAAGGCCAACCTCGAACTGACCCTCAACGGGCAGATCGGCTGGAGCCTGTTCCCCTGGCTGGGCATCGAGCTGCACGAAGCCACACTGGCCAGCGCCACCACACCACAACAACCCTTTGCCGATCTGCAGATGCTCGGGCTCTCCGTGCGCGTATTGCCCCTGCTGCGCAAGGAAGTGCAGATGAGCGACATCCGCATCGAAGGCCTCAACCTCAACCTGCAGCGCGACCAGCAAGGTCGTGGCAACTGGGAAGGCATTGGCAGGCGCGCCGCCCCCCACAGCAACACAGCACCCACGACTAGCGCCACCGCTGACGCGCCGTCCGGCGCCGCAACACGCCAACCCGTGGCGATCGACATCGACAGCCTGCGCATCAGCAACGCACGGATCGATTTCAGTGATGCGCGCAACGGCCGGCAATACACGCTGGACAACCTGCAACTGCAGACGGGCGCCATCCGCGAAGCCAGTTCGATTCCCTTCAAGCTGAGCACCTTCCTGAGCACCAGCCAGCCGGTTTTGCGCGCACGCGCCGACCTCAGCGCCAGCCTGCGCTTTGATCGTCAGCTGCAACGCTATCAACTGGAAGACGCCCAACTGGCCGGTGAAGTGAGCGGCGAGCCGCTGCGCGGTAAAACCCTGACCTTTGCCACCCAGGGCCAGTTGTTGCTCGATCAGACCGCAGGCATCGCCGAATGGAACAGCCTGAAGCTCTCCGCCAACCAGCTGCGCGCGCTGGGGGAAATCAAACTCTATGATCTGGAGAAAGCCCCCAGAATCAGCGGCGGCCTCTCGATTGCCGAACTCAACCTGCGCGAATTTCTCGACGGCGTGGGTATCGCATTGCCCGCCATGGCTGACCCGACCACGCTCAACCGTGCGGAACTGGTTGCCCGCCTCAGCGGCTCATCCTCCAGCATGGCGCTGGAGGATCTGAAACTGAAACTGGATGACAGCAGCTTCAACGGGCGGCTGGAAGTGGCAGATTTCGGCCGTCAGGCCATACGCGCACAACTCAAGATCGATCAGCTGGATCTGGACCGCTACCTGCCTCCCCGCACGCCGGACAACAGCAGCGCGCGCGACAATGAAGTCAAGGCAACGATCGCCAGCGCAGGTACGGAGGGCAGCACCAGCTTGCCGGAAAAACCCACCCAGCAAGCCTGGAGCGAAACCGCACTGTTCCCGCTGGAGCGCCTGCGCCAGCTTGATCTGCAGGCCAATCTGGGAGCCGCCCGACTCACCCTGAACAAGCTGGCGCTGGAAAACGCCAGTCTGCAGATGAGCAGCAAGGATGGTCTGATCGATATCAGCGATCTGCGCGGAGAACTGCTGACCGGCAGTTTTACCGGCAAGGCCCAACTGGACGCCCGTACCGACCTGCCCGGCCTCAACACCCAGCTGAAGCTGAGCAACATGCCGATCGAGCAACTGCTGAACAAAGAAGGGAAAAAATCACCGATCAAAGGTCAGCTGGATCTCGAGACACAACTGCAGACCAGCGGTAACAGCGAAAAGGCCCTGATCGACAGCCTCAACGGCACCGCCAGCTTCCAGCTCAACGATGGCGTCCTGCTGGATGCCAATCTGGAACAACAACTGTGCAAAGGCATCGCCACCCTTAACCAGAAAACCCTCAGTAGCGAGCCTCGCAGCAAGGACACGCCTTTCGAGCAGCTTCACGGCAACATCATCATCACCCAAGGCGTGGCCAGCAATCCGGACCTCCAGGCGCGCATTCCGGGGCTGACCGTCAACGGCAATGGTGACCTTGACCTGCGCGTACTGGGGCTGGATTACCGGCTGGGCATCGTCATCGAGGGCGACAAGAGCGCCATGCCCGATCCAGCGTGCAAGGTCAGCAAGCAGATTGTCGGCATCGAATGGCCGCTGCGCTGTCGCGGCCCGCTGGAACTCGGCGCACGGGCCTGCCGGCTGGATCAGGAAGGTCTGAGTAAAGTGGCGGGCAGGATTGTTGGCGAGAAGCTCAGTAACAAGATTGATGAAAAGCTCGGCGATAAAGTCAGCCCCGAACTCAAAGACGCGCTCAAGGGCCTGTTCAACCAATGACCCCCGAGCAGTTCTCGCTGGCCGTGCTCGACTGGTATGACCAGCACGGCCGCAAAGACCTGCCCTGGCAGCAGGCGATCACACCTTATCGTGTCTGGGTCTCGGAGATCATGCTGCAGCAGACGCAGGTCAGCACCGTACTCGAGTACTTTCCCCGCTTCATGACAGCACTGCCAACACTGGAGTCGCTGGCCAGCGCCAGCGAAGATGAAGTGCTGCACCTGTGGACCGGACTGGGCTATTACAGTCGCGCGCGCAATCTGCACAAAACCGCAAAACGCCTGGTGGCCGAGCATGCCGGCGAGTTTCCGCAGGACATCGATCAGCTGACGCAACTGCCCGGGATCGGGCGCTCCACCGCCGGCGCCATCGCCGCGCTGAGCATGGGCCTGCGGGCGCCGATCCTGGACGGCAACGTCAAGCGGGTACTGGCGCGCTATCTGGCCTGCGATGGCTATCCCGGCGAGCCAAAGATTGCGGCCCAATTATGGGCCGCGGCTGAACGCTTGACGCCCACCAGCAGAGTCAATCATTACACCCAGGCGATGATGGACTTGGGGGCCACCTTGTGCACACGGAGCAAACCGGATTGCCCGCGCTGTCCGCTACAGAACGGCTGCCAGGCGCACCGGCAGGGCCGTCAGGCCGAACTTCCGGTGCGCAAACCGCGCACGAGCCTGCCGCAGAAATCCACCCTGATGCCCGTACTGGTGGATTCCGGGCATGCCGTACTGCTCTACCGTCGGCCCTCCAGCGGACTCTGGGGCGGTCTCTGGAGTCTGCCCGAACTGAATAGTGCAGATGAACTGGACGGATTGCTTTCACGGCATTCACTGACCGCCTCAGCCAGCCAGCCAATGGCCGGACTGGTGCATACCTTCAGCCACTTCCAGCTGACCATCGCGCCGCAACTGATCCACATCAGCCGGAAAGACAGCGCCGTGGCCGAGGCCGACTGGCTCTGGTATAACCTCGCCGACCCGCCGCGCCTGGGGCTAGCAGCCCCGGTAAAGAAGCTGCTCAAGCGTGCCGCTGAAATCCTGAACTCCGGAGAAGCCCGATGACCCGCACCGTAACCTGCCGCAAATACAATGAAGCACTGCCTGGCCTGGAGCGGCCGCCCTACCCCGGCGCCAAGGGCGAAGATATTTTCAATAATGTTTCCAAAAGGGCCTGGGATGAGTGGCAAAAGCACCAGACCATGCTGATCAACGAGCGCCGGCTGAACATGATGAATGCAGAGGACCGCAAGTTCCTGCAAGCGGAGATGGACAAATTCCTCTCCGGCCAGGAGTACGCCCAGGCCGAAGGCTACGTTCCGCCGACCGTCTGACCACCCATCAAACCCGGGGTTTATTTTGCGCGGCGGCTTGACACGTAAAAGCCAAATCCGTTTAATGGCGCCCCGTTGCCCAGATAGCTCAGTCGGTAGAGCAGGGGATTGAAAATCCCCGTGTCGGCGGTTCGATTCCGTCTCTGGGCACCACAAATACCTTTTCAGCGGAGTTGTTAACTCCACTGAAAACCAAAAACCCGCCAAAAGCGGGTTTTTTATTGCTTGCGATTCAGGCACGGCAAGGTTTTTAGATGGCTGGCGGTAGAAATGCCCTACTCACCGCGGATATAGCCTTCCAGATGGCGGATCATTTTTTCCTGTTCCTGAATCACATCCTTGACCAGATCGCCGATCGACAGCAGGCCCAGCAACTGGCCGTCCTGCATGACCGGCAAATGCCGCAGGCGCTTGTTGGTCATCAACTGCATGCAATGCTGGGTGCCATCTTTGGGGGACACGGTGATCACATCGGCCGTCATCACCTCATCCACCCGGGTGGCAAAGGCTGAACGTTCAAACAGGGCAACGCGTCGTACATAATCACGCTCGCTGATGATGCCGACCATCTGCTCGCCTTCCATCACCAGCAGTGCACCAATTCCCTTGTCAGCCATGATCGTCACTGCCTCAAGTACCGTGGTAGAAGGCGAAACAGTAATCAGATCATTGCAGGATTTGGATTTGAGAATGTCAGCAACCGGCTTCATGCATTTTCTCCTGTGAGCACGGATGAGTTTTAGCAGAGCTTTAACGCATACACAGACCAAAAAACGAAATTGATTCAACATTCGAGCGAGTCACGTTGCTCTTCGGCATCCGAGGAACTCGCGCACACTCTTAATAGCGCATTATTCATTCAGGCGACAGCTGACTGTCAGCATGCGACAACTTGTCATCCGCCCGAATCTTAGCCACAGGGGAACCCTTGGCGCATGGCGTGACGCTATGCTAGGTTGGCCTCTCGCCAGGAAGGCCATAACAGCGCTGAAGCGCACTCGCACACTGAGGACCCTGTATGGCCGAGGCCACCCCCGCGCTGGAAATCCGCAACCTGCATAAACGCTATGGCGACCTTGAGGTCCTCAAGGGCATTTCCCTGACCGCGCGCGACGGTGATGTGATTTCGATTCTCGGTTCATCCGGCTCTGGCAAATCAACCTTTCTGCGCTGCATTAACCTGCTGGAAAATCCGCACCAGGGCCAGATTATCGTTGCTGGCGAAGAGCTCAAGCTCAAGCCGTCCAAGAATGGCGATCTGGTGGCTGCCGATAACCGGCAGATCAACCGCATGCGCAGCGAAATCGGCTTTGTCTTTCAGAATTTCAACCTGTGGCCGCACATGAGCGTACTCGACAACATCATCGAGGCACCGCGCCGAGTTTTGGGGCAGAGCAAATCCGAAGCCACCGAAGTCGCTGAAGCCCTACTGGCCAAGGTCGGGATTGCCGACAAGCGCCACGTTTACCCCGCACAACTCTCCGGCGGCCAGCAGCAGCGCGCGGCGATAGCCCGCACGCTGGCTATGCAGCCCAAGGTCATCCTGTTCGACGAGCCAACCTCGGCCCTCGACCCGGAAATGGTCCAGGAAGTGCTTGCAGTAATCCGTGCACTCGCCGAGGAAGGCCGCACCATGCTGCTGGTTACTCACGAGATGCAGTTCGCCAGGCACGTCTCGAGCGAAGTGGTATTCCTTCATCAGGGTCTGGTGGAGGAGCAAGGAACGCCAGAGCAGGTTTTTGACAACCCGCTGTCGGCACGCTGTAAACAGTTCATGTCCAGTAATCGCTAACGGAGAAACACCGAATGAAGAGCTACAAGAAAATCCTGTTCGCCGCAGTTGCTTCTATCGCCCTGGGCACCAGCGCAGTGGCTGCCGACAAGCTGAAAATCGGCACCGAAGGCGCCTACCCTCCCTTTAACCTGATCGATGCCAGCGGCAAGGTCGTCGGCTTTGATATCGACATCGCCAACGCCCTGTGCGCCAAGATGGACGTCGAGTGCGAAGTGGTTACCTCCGACTGGGACGGCATCATCCCGGCCCTGAACGCCAAGAAATTCGACATGATCGTGGCCTCGATGTCGATCACCGACGAGCGCAAGCAGGCGGTTGACTTTACCAACCCCTACTACACCAACAAGCTGCAGTTCATCGGCCCGAAAGGCACCGAGTTCAAGACTGACAAGGACAGCCTGAAGGGCAAAGTGATCGGTGCCCAGCGCGCCACAATCGCCGGCACCTGGCTAGAAGACAACCTCGGCGACGTGGTGGAAATCAAGCTGTATGACACCCAGGAAAATGCCTACCTCGATCTCAGCTCCGGCCGTGTGGATGGCGTGCTGGCCGACAAGTTCGTGAACTGGGAATGGCTCAAGAGCGATGCCGGAAAAGCCTACGAGTTCAAAGGTGACCCGGTTTTCGACAACGACAAGATCGGCATCGCCGTACGCAAGGATGATCCGCTGACGGCCAAGCTCAACGCAGCACTGAAAGCCATCGTCGATGACGGCACCTACAAGAAAATCAACGACAAGTACTTCCCTTTCAGCATCTACTGATCTGACTGGTTGGCGCAGCCGCTGATGGCTGCGCCAGCCGTCGAGCACTCATGAATTTCGATCTCTACGGATTTGGTCCGGCACTCGCAGCCGGCACCCTGATGACCATCAAACTGGCGCTCAGCGCGCTGTCGGTGGGTCTGGTGCTTGGACTGTTGGGCGCGCTGGGCAAGACTTCACCACACAAGTCGCTGCAATGGCTGGGTGGAGGCTATTCGACGCTGGTACGCGGCGTCCCCGAACTGCTCTGGGTTCTGCTGATCTATTTCGGCACCGTCAATCTGATGCGCAGCATCGGCGAGTACTTCAACAACCCCGGACTTGAACTCAACGCATTTGCCGCCGGCACCATTGCCCTCGGCCTATGCTTTGGCGCCTATGCCACCGAAGTGTTTCGCGGTGCCATTCTGGCCATCCCCAAAGGCCACCGCGAAGCCGGCCAGGCACTCGGCCTGAGCAAAATACGGATTTTCTGGCGCATCATCCTGCCGCAGATGTGGCGCATTGCCCTGCCCGGACTGGGCAACCTGTTCATGATCCTGATGAAGGACACCGCACTGGTTTCGGTCATCGGCCTGGAAGAAATCATGCGCCGCTCGCAAATTGCCGTGACTTCCAGCAAGGAGCCTTTCACCTTTTTCCTGGTAGCGGCATTCATTTACCTGGGCCTGACCGTGTTCGCCATGAGCGCCATGTTCTTTCTTGAAAAGCGTGCCGCACGCGGCTTCAAGAGGAGCGCGACATGAACTGGGAAGTCATCATCAAATACCTGCCCAAGCTCCTTGAAGGCGCCTGGCTGACACTCGAACTGGTCGGCATCGCCGTGATTGCCGGGCTGATACTGGCCATTCCGCTGGGCGTGGCGCGCGCTTCGCAGCACTGGTATGTGCGGGTTTTCCCCTATAGCTACATCTTCTTCTTCCGCGGCACGCCGCTGCTGGTTCAGCTGTTTCTGGTGTACTACGGCCTGCCGCAGTTCGACATCATTCGTGAAGGCCCGCTCTGGCCCTATCTGCGCAGCCCGTTCTGGTGCGCGGCGATCACCATGACGCTGCATACCGCCGCCTATATTGCGGAAATCATCCGTGGTGCGATTCAGGCCATTCCTGCCGGCGAGATAGAAGCGGCGCGTGCCCTGGGCATGTCCAAGTGGCAGACACTGATATACATCACCATGCCGCGCGCTACGCGGATCGGCCTGCCGGCCTACAGCAATGAAGTGATCCTGATGCTCAAGGCCAGCGCCCTGGCGAGCACCATCACCCTGCTGGAGCTGACCGGGATGGCGCGTACCATCATCGCCCGCACCTATCTGCCCGTGGAGATATTCTTTGCCGCCGGTCTGTTCTACCTGCTGATTTCCTACCTGCTGGTGCTGGGCTTCAAGCAGCTGGAACGTTATCTGCGCGTCGATGCCTGTCAGGGGCGCTGAGCAGAGACCGGGTTTCCGCCTCTGCCGGATACCCGCCGCCTGAGTCATGCCCGACACTGACCTGCTCACCACCGAAGATCTGCTGTCGCGCTTTCGTGCCGTGGATGACTTTCTGCTCAGTCATCAACACCTCTGGCGCCCGAAACCATTCACCCAACTGCAGCTTGACTGGGAAGCGCAGCACCCTGAACTCAGTCAGTGGCTGCGCGCAAGAAGCCTTGCGCAAGCCGACGCCGCGCATAATCAGCCGCATCTGCTGGCGGCACCGGAACCCTTCCCGGAACTGGCTCATGCGACGACTACCCTGAGCCAGCTTCCAGCCTTGCCTGAGCGCGCAGCAGGAGCGCTAAAACCAAGACTCTCGGTGGATATACCAGGGCGCAAATGGCAACAGATTCAGGCCTTCGGACGCTGCCTGCAGTTCAACAAGCAACCGCAGCACTGGCTCGACTGGTGTGCCGGCAAAGGCCATCTGGGACGCTACCTGGCCCACGACCAAGGGGATCTGACCTGCCTGGAGCGCGATACCTCACTGGTTGCCAGCGGGCAACGGCTTTCCGACAAACTGGGCCTGCCTGCCACCCATATAGAGCTGGATGTGATGCATCCGCTGGCAGCCGCGCATGTCACTGCAGGGCAAACGCCGGTGGCGCTGCATGCCTGTGGTGATCTGCACAGCAGGCTGATGCAACTGGCCAGCGCCGCTGGCTGCGCACAACTGGCGATTGCACCCTGCTGCTATAACCGCACCAGAGACGAGCAGTATCAGCCGCTTTCGCCCGCTGCCAGGGCATCCGCGCTGCAACTTTCACGGGACGACCTCGGCCTGCTGCAATGCGAAACAGTCACCGCCGGTTTGCGGGTCAGAAATCAGCGTGACCTGTCCATGGCCCGCCGACTGGGTTTTGACTTGTTGCAACGCGAAATCCGCGGTAGCGAGGAATACCTGAACACCCCGCCACTTTCATCCAACTGGCTGCAGCGGCCATTTTCCGAGTACTGCCGGGAACTGGCGCGCCAGAAAAACCTGACGCTAGGCGCCACGTACGATTGGCCAGCCTTCGAGGCTGCCGGGCATCAGCGGTTGGCCGTGGTGCGCAACCTGGAATTGCTGCGCAACCTGTTTCGCCGGCCGCTGGAAATCTGGCTGATTCTCGACCGGGCGCTCTATCTCGATGCCCAGGGTTATCACGTCAGGCTTGGCAGCTTCTGCGATCCGCACCTCACACCACGCAACCTGCTACTGCTTGCCGAACGCCCCTGACAAACGCCGGGCGCTCTGTGGATAACTCTGTTGACTGTTTCTTGAAAACCCGCTGGATAGCGCGCCACGCTTACCTTCCAGCCCCATCCACAGCCCACGTCAAAAACCAACAAATCCAATAGAATCAAATAGTTAATAAATTCAGTGATCTGCTGCACAAAAGCACCCGGAAGGTATTCCGGCGCGCGGGCAAATGTGCATAAAGAACCCGGCAATGCATAACCCGTTGATCTCATGCATTTTGCAGTTTACTCGGCGGCACCAATGGATATAATGGCGCCCCCTGATGCCGGTATAGCTCAGCTGGTAGAGCAACTGACTTGTAATCAGTAGGTCCCGGGTTCGATTCCTGGTGCCGGCACCATACAAATCAAAGGGTTACGTGAAAGCGTAGCCCTTTTTTGTGGCCAAAAATCGGCTTGGGGTAGGTTTGGGGTAGGGATTTGACACCCCATGTCTTGCTGGTTAGAAAAAGGCCGCGCCAACCAAACAACCGCTCGTCGTGAAAATCTCACGACCTAGCCCATCCTGCGGCGCATTTTCTTTATACGACAGCATCACCAAACGACTTTTCGCCATCTTGAAGGTCATTCATGGTGAAGGCCTTTTTCGCCCGAATGCCGTAAAGTGGGGGCTTGCACAGCCCCTGAGAGCTGAATAGTGTGAATGGGCAGGTCAACAGACCTGACTCCAGGATCACTAGCACCATGAAGCAACTTGTTATGGTGGCTGTATGCGGGGCGCTTCGGCGCGCCGAGTTCCTTGAGTCTCGGTCTACCAACCCGCATACAGCCGCCACCCTCTCGTTTGGTAGCGAGTGATGGCGGCCTCTAAAACTCAAGAGGTCACGCTATGCACCCGAGCAATTCATCCCCGGGCTTTACCCCGCTGCATGCCAATGAGCACGACAGCCTGCTTGGCTATCGCAGCGATGCCCAAGCAACTGCGCTCTATGACGAAGCAGTGCAACGCCAGTACGCAGTCCTAAGCCTGCTCTGCGCCCTCAGTGGTTCATCTAATTTAAATGAGCTTTCCGGCGAACCATTAACTGGATGCATGCAGGCCATTCGGCTGTTATGCAGCGATGCTGCGGGGTTGTACTCCGCGGCGTGGGAACACGCGCAGCAAGACCCAGCCTGAGCTATCCAGCCGCCTTTGTGCTCAATGCCCTGTGTTTATTTGGTCGATAATCAATTCAGACCCGAACGAACTAAGGACTACGAGTCTGCAGAACTGCATCCAAGCAATTCGCATCCTCAGCGAGCATGCAGCAGCACTCTACAACGGGGCTTGGCAAGCACTGCATAACGAGCGCCGCGAGCCCCTGCGGAAGGAGCAGGCCCTACTAGCCTGCTCCTTTTGAAGAAAGCTCAGCTTCAAATCGCTGTACAAAGTCGACAAGCCCCAGACCCAACGCATGGCAGATGTCACGGAGTTGAACGAGGTCAATCCGACGTAGACCCCGCTCAATATCGCTGGCAAACGACTGTGGACGATCCAGCGCTTGAGCGAATTCCGCCTGGGTCAAACCTGCCTCCACTCGACACTGTTTTAGCAGCCTGAGCAGCACTAGGTTCTCATCTCGATACACCGACTTTTCCAACGGGCACACCTCAACTTGACAATCTGCCAAGGATATATCTAATCTACAGATATCTGATTTACAGATTATCCGGAAAAAGGTTCAAGGAGCATCTCATGAATACACCAACCAATACGCCGCCTAGCAAATCGAAAATCCGGCTTCAGCTGGACAAGGAATCACTGAGCACCAGGATCGAACTCGGCTCACTACTCCGCTCGTTCGGCGCACCAACTGCCTTGGCTCAAGCTGCTGCTTCAGCCTGGAAAACCGATCTCCTGATTGAAGAGGATCCGGAGTCGGGGTCAGCTCTGTACTACCTATCAATAATGTTGGTCGCGGACTTCATTGATCTGATTCTTGGACAGCTGAGTGCAGATAGCAGAGCACAGGCCATGCAATTCCGCGATGCCAGCCGTGCACTGGAGGCAAGCGCCAACGAGCTCTCCAGGTTGAAGCAGACCAAGCCTCAAGCCTACGACGCCATGCAGCAATGGCTGAAGTCTGATGAAGCCAGGCATTTAGTGCATAAAATCCTCAGCGGTCAGCATCAACGTCCACCGGCCACTTCCCCAAACCATGCAGCCCCAGGAGGCCGGTAATTCGATGCGTGCCACCAAAATCAAAATCCAGGATCTGTCGATTCCATTCCTGATCAATAGCGACAACGAACGCCACTGGCCTATGCGCTTGATCTGTGAGTCGATGGGGCTCAGCTGGCATGCTCAAGCCGCCAAACTGCAGCCCCCTCGCTACAGTCCGACCGAACATGACGTTGCCGTGCAAGGGGAACCACTGCAGAAGCGGATGCTGTGCCTATCTCAGTCAGAATTTGAGTTTTGGCTGAAAAGCCTTAGCTCGCGCAAGGTTTCCCCTGCTGCCCGCAGGCGACTCGATCAGTTGCGCACTCACTTTTTTGGTGAGTCCGCGCCGGTGGCGGGGTCGACACCGCCAACTGCAACAGCAGCACCTGCGGTACTTAAGCGGATTCTGAATTGGCGAGCGCAACAGGCT
>JACCEA012442353.1_pt1 | contig 13831 bp, 13 predicted proteins | sample 7449851 | NCBI WGS metagenome assembly JACCEA01 (sample SAMN15323453, study PRJNA562643) | freshwater metagenome | isolation source: river surface water | place: USA:Blue River Watershed | collected 2017-08-18 | reverse complement strand
ATTCTTCCTATTGACTTTTCGATATTGGAACTTCATTTGAGAAATGTATTCACACGCAACTCTTTGTCATAACTATTGTAATACTTCTTTTTTAACCCTAACAACTAAGGTCTAACTTGTTCGCCTGTACATTTTTTATAAGCGAATGGTCTATCGGTCGGACATGATTATTTTATACGATTCTATGTCTTAAAAATTGGAACGAATCGGCCATCGAATTTATAAGCCTATATTTGGATTTATCCATTTTAACATTGTGGAATTGCATTTGTAACATGGCAAGGCAGGAATGATTCACTCAACTTTTTTATTGTTTGCTCTCGTTCTAATTGATGCTCTTCAAGACTACATGGCTGAAGAATATAAACCATGTTTGAAAGTGATATCTCCAATTGTCAAATATGAAACCATCAGAAACAGTATAGAATTTGAGTTTTCCCTTCAGTGTCCTCTTCAATCTCATTATTTTAGACACGTAACATCATCAGATTCATCTTACGAGCTGGACGATAGGGGATCTTGGGATTATTGTATTTCTTTAACGACCAGTAATGTAGATCCCTTCCAAAATTGTTTCCTGGAACCTAAATTGCTACGCACAGACCCTGCAAGTGGTTGGACATATACTATAAGTTCTTTGAATAATGCATCAAATTTTAATGAAGAAAGTTCTTGCATAAATATGAAGGCGCTGATTGCTGCGGAGCAATGTTCTTCGCAGTCAAGATTTTCTTTGACTGGTTTCAAAAGTAATTCTTTATCCGTGGTAGCATATATCAAGATTTCTCAGTATCAACAGTCTTTCCATGATCATCGTTTATTTTTTACCACCGCTCTATTAGACACTGATGCTCCTGACCAAGCGTTACCACCTTTCGATGTGTCTTTACACGGATTGATGGAAATGTACCCGACTGTTTACAACAATGCAAGGTTTTTGGGGAACATTTTGGGAACTATTGCATCAGATAACCCAATTACACAGCCTGAAACCAGAAATTTCTTTTATATCCATAATGAAACTTCTCTTTCCATGCGACTTAAGAGACATGGTGCGAGACTCACAGACAAGAGCATATTTCCTGTGGAAAGTGACTCTTCGCAACGATCCATATTGATTTATTTGAAAGAAATGCAACGCCATGGAGCAAATAATCGCTTAATTACATGGGCTTGTGGATTGGCATCTCTAACTTCGTTTCAAATATCTATTCTCACTTCTGATGTTCACGGTGACGAAGATCTTGTGGAATATTTGTATAAGAAGTGTAAAGTTCCGATATACATTAGCTCAGCGCTATCAATATCACATATTGAAAAAGTACTGTATAGTCAAGAATTATCTTCTGATGCAATGCAACTGATAGCATGGATAGGCGATTTCCATACCATCATCGTTACCAATTCAAATGGAGAATTACAAACGGATATGCTTTTGATAAACTATCTTCCTAGATGTGCAACGGTCCCTGTTGTTTTGGTTGACGCATCTAATCCTATTTTACCTTCTCATTGGTTGGAATACATTGATGCTGTGGTCGCTCCATCTAAAGCTGCAGCGTTGTTCAACTTTATGCCGATTTGGAATAAGACTGGTAAGTATATTGTTGTAGCTCTCTTAATTTATTATCTTTTGTTTTTTGTGTGTGGTGTTTCAGATATTCCATTTGGTGTAATATATTCTAGCTTATCATATGAATGGATTCAATCTGCATCTTGCTGGGACGATGACTCCTCCTTTGAAACGCACAATCGTGAAAAGGTTAGTATGGTATGTGTTGGCAGATTGGCAATAGAAAAAAATCCTGGGGTTTTGCTCAAAGCCTTGTCCTTCTTGTTCAATAGCGATCTCCAGTCAATAACAATGAAAATCGCATCATCTACTGCTTCTAGTGAATCGATTCTGGATTTTCGTAAACACTTTCATATGAAGTTGATTGGTGATGGTCCACTTCGTCGAGCTGTAGTGAACTTTATAACGACTCATAATCTAACCAATGTAGTAACTATCATGGGAGACTTGTCTCCTTCTGAAGTCCAAAAGGAGTTGAAATCATCTATCGCTTTGGTAAATCCAGGGATTTATGGCGAGACCTTTGGTTTGGTCAATATTGAAGCGCTGACAATGGGCAAGCCTGCAATCGCCTTCAATTTAGGGGGCACTAAAGAGAGTCTTCACGCAGGGATTGTGATTGATTACTTTGGTACGAAGAATGATTTCATCTCAGAAAGTGATCCTGTTTACGCTTTAGCGGAGGCTATTTTGTCAGTTTTCTCTTCTCGACTGATGATTTCGGAGGAACATGCTCATATTTGTCGCCTGGCGAGAGACATATTTAATGGTGCTTTGTCGTTGGAAGCATACTGCAGCGGTTTGGCCGACATAATCATGTACTTAACCAGTTTGTGATAATTGGACAGAATTGCATTGGAAGTCTGTCAATTCCTTGAATTTCCTATATGTGCGAAGACTTTTTAAATTTAAGACATACACTATCTACTTCCACAGCACCTGATATCTTCTCTTACTGGTACAAGGAAGAAGCACTAAACTAAATATACCTTATAGATACATAATCGTATTGAAAAAACATGGGAATTTCACTCCGCAAGGTTGATCTAATGATGGAAATTCATTGTTTTAAGAGAAAAGATTGATCCGCCTACTACGCATCATGAGTTGAACAAACAATCCACGAATTGACCTAGGGTAAAACAATTGGAGTTTCAAGTTTGATCTTGTGCAGCATTTTCTTATTGAAAAGACATGGATCTAGACATTCCGCTCCAAACCTTTTACTAAACCACAAGTGGTGAATATATGTGAAAACTTCACAAATCGTACGAGCATTATCGCAAAAATCAAATAACTTTAAAAAGTCAGATCAATAATTCAGACGGATACTGCCTTGAAATAACCTGAGACTGCCTTCATGTTGGTCATTGTGACATCCTTAAAGTTAGGATCAGTAATTAAACCAACCAGAAGCTTTACTTCCTTTTCTGAACAATGCTTCAAATAGCACACTCCTTCCAAAAATGTGAAAGCGGTGCAGCCTTTTTTGGTCATATTTTTTTCGATCATATTCTTACGCTGGTGCATACAAGCACTACAGCAGGCTGCAGGAGTCATCCCACGACTTGCACCAGAGTCACATTTTCCTTTGAGGAAATCAGCTCCAAATACAACCCCGAAATTTGCTGTACAAGCTTCAGTTTGGGCCCAGTCAGCAATCGGACTTTCCCAATCAATGGAAGGAAGAAATTTTTTCCCGAGTAAAAGTTGATATGTGCTGTCCCGGTCATATTGATGAACCACAGCGTACTTAACACCAGGAAATTTTGTCATGTAGATCGATGGTTCTCCAATGAGTCTTTTGATATTCGATTTATCCATCATTAATTCGGGGGAAGATTGTAAGTTGACAATTGGAAAATCGTCCGAATATTTTACCATAACGGGTGACAAATATTGCAAATGGAGCAAAACATTATGAACACCCTGATCAACACCATTTCGCTCACACAATGGAAATGAATTACTAGCAAGACAAGGAAAGTTATTCAATAGAATTTGACTCATTTTATTGAAGTAATTCACGATCCGTTTTATACCGCCCATAGTTACTCCAGAGCAAGAGATTGGTTGATCTTTTACTAAATTAAAAATGCGCTCACCGAAGCAATCCTTTATCCAACCACTATTCCAATTGCATGTTGAAATTGCGATAAATCGGTTTTCACCAAACAGAAACAGTTTATCATGATCAATCATCGCATTTACAGCGAATTGATTCATAGATGAAACCGAAGTTTGATGCGGTTGTTGGAAGTTAAACAAGTCAAATGGATCTGTTTGGAAAGCACTATCTCTAACATCCAAGGACAACACCCTGTCGAATGAATTGATATAAGTTCCATTCTTGATCGTGAAAAACCAATCAAATAAAATCCAACGCAAGGAAGAAGGATGATAAGTACGGATAAAGGATGGCTCCAGTTTCTTTCTGTCATACACCAACAGAATGATGTTGAACTTTTGTGCAACTTGGGCATGTTCTTCGGGGATATATTCATTCATAAATAAGATAGTTGTAGCATTAATTCCGGCATGCCTTAAGCTGCCACAGAATATTGCAAAATTTCGAATATCAATATTGGCAGCAATACCTTATTTCAAAAATAACTTTATTAAGAATGTACATCAACAGAAACGGGACATCTCTTACCCAAAATCAAATTCCTTGATGTAAATGCTGCAGGTATATCCTGGTGAGGATCAATTCCTGCTATTACTAAATACTTGTAGTGACAAGGGGGAATATTAGGAATAGTTGGTTCCGTGAATGGTGGCGCAGTTGAAAAAGGGGGATTAGCAATTTTGTCAATAGACCCTGCCGAAACAATGTTTTGAGTGATTGCTCCTCTCTTCGTCGGGAAAATGCTGCTCGTAGTGATCGGCTTGCTGAAAGATTGTTGCTGGTTTTGATTAGATTGCTTCAATAAAGTATGTTCGATATATCGATTGAGTACATCTTCGTTTGTGCCATGTAAAATCATTTTAGTTGCACCTCTGGTAATTGTTTTTTGCAATTTACCATTTACAATCCTTGTTGTAATAGTTACTTTGTCATTATCGCCGCCGTTTCGTTGACTAATTTTTTTTTGATCTACAACAATTATCTTCGAAGAACTTACAGATTGTGTCAATGATCTCCATTCTAATGAGGAATAAAAAACAAAACAACAATTAGGGAGTCTGAGATAGAGAGATAAGAGGACTCACCGTGTTGCAGAATTTGGTAATGCATTAATCCAACCACAATCACAATGAACAAACAAGTGCTGCACATGAAACAAAACTGAACTGACCAACTACTTTGTCTGGACCGATAACGCGAATATTTCCATTCCAGTGGCTCCGATCTGAAACTGATGGATGAAGAATATGGCATGATGGGAACAATATCAAGATGCCATCCACAACAGATACGCCATCTTTCTACGAGAATAAATGGATTCGATTGTATTGTTGTAGAAATAATATTGGACCGGCGGCCACACAAAATTTTGTTGCACCAACCAAAATTTGTCTAAGCTTGTGAATTTACATATATGTACCTGCGCTACTTCTTCAAGTGTAATCAGTACCTTATTTGATGACCACCAAGAGCACAGCAGGTAGGGCAAGAAGAAGGCGAGGTAGCACACTGGGCGGCAGCAGTCCGGAGAAGAATAGGCAGAATCTGATTTGGGATTGCTGATGATTATTATTATTACAGCTGGAAAATTATTAATTATTTAAAATCGCCCGAGATGGCCAAGAGATTATTTCATATTATACATTTCCAATAACTTGATTGCGTGTTAAATCTTGAGTGGGAAAGAAAATTTAGACAACGACGTAGGATGGATTTGATGTCATCTATGTCAACGATTTTATTTCACAACCTTGCTAGAGTGGACAATGTTGAAAATTATGATCCCCAAGTCAGCGTGCTGGTTGCTGAGAAATTCACGACATTACCTTCATCTTCTAGTGTGAAACCGATTCCCGGATGGAGGTTGATACTTTCGGCAGTGGGGCCATTGACGCTTCTTGCAATTTCTTATTACCTCGCACTTGGCTTGGAAAAGAAGATTATACAAGGACTGGTTCGCTCATCATTGCAACTTATGTTTCTGGGCTATATTCTATTAGGATTTATATTTTCGTTTAAATCGCCTATCATCGTTTTTGCATATCTCACCGTCATGATCCTTATTGCTGCGCTAGAAGCAACAAGTAGACAAGTAAGAACTTATGATGGGCATTACACGACCTGCTTGTGTTCTTGTTTTCTTGGTGGAGGCATTACTGGTATATATGCATCATTAGTAGTATTTCATCCAAGTCCTTGGTGGACTGCCAAGGTTATGATTCCTACTACTGGAATGATCATCGGCAATTCCGTGAGTGGCCCAGCTGTTGCTACTGAACGATTGCTTTCAGAAGTTATGGACAAGACACACGAAATTGAGACCAGATTAGCATTCGGGGCGTCATCATACGAAAGTATACTCCCTATTGTTCGAGCATCGGTGCAAGCAGCATTGTTGCCCACTTTTAACCAAATGGCCATTATGGGTTTAGTTAGTATTCCAGGTATGATGACCGGTCAATTATTAGGTGGAACTGCTCCTTTCACAGCTGCGGAATATCAAATGGCAATATTATATTTGATTGTAACAACTTCTGCAATATCTACTTTTGTATCAATTATCTTGACGATAAGGAAAGCAGTTTTTGATAAGCAGCATCGGTTAACCAAGTCAAAAATATCTAAGAGATCGGACGGTAAACTAGAAATTGACGTTGCGCTGTTGAAGTCTTTTCAAGATATAATGAAAGCACTAGCTTGGGTAATTCGAAAATTATTTTGGTTGGTAATGAGTTCTCAACCTCTAGGTTCTGGCAATAGCTATGATTCACTTTCTACTGGTGAAAGTACTCATGGTCTTGTTCAGTTATCGGGGTATCACAGGAGTGATGTTGGAACTTCATCGCCGGATATTGATTACAGCGCTAGTACTGGATCATTCAAAGATGATGAGGAAACTTCGAGCTCCATCATTTGCAACGACTCCAACAGTGAATATTATGGCATGGTAGGAAGGGTTACATACTCTATCATCAGTGTCGAAGCATCTAGTGACAATAAAATGGATATCCCCGAGAACAAGAATGTACAAAACCGATCATCAAATGATTATCATCAAGCGTTCCCATGTAACTCTACAGCAGAATTGTTAATTCTTGCCAATTTGAATGTTCTCAGTGGAGAATCCAAAAAGCTATTCAACGGGAAGGGCCTAGATTTAGTGCTTCGTGCTGGAGAGAGAATAACATTGGAAGGAACTAGTGGCATTGGAAAAACCAGACTTTTACGTGCCATCAGCCAACTGGATAAGCCAATTGAAGGTTTTGCGACTTTTTCAGAGCATTATACAGATAAACCATTAGCTAATGTTTCAGCAAAGCAATGGTTTTTGGATTCGTTCAAGACGAAGTGGTCCGTCCCAGAATGGAGGTGCTCCATTATTTATATACCACAAGTAAGATGATTTTGTACATGTGTTGCGTTATTGAGAACTAATTTTCTTTATTTTCGTTAAGGCATTGCCCCCCATGTCTGGATCTCCTAAAGAACTGGTGAAAGAATGCCTGGAGTATGCTGGAAGAAAATCTTCGATGAACGCATCTACAATTTTGGAAGGTTTCTTTTCTTTTCTTTTTTTTTGTTGGAACTCTTTTCATCTCCGATTATCATTCAGATTTAGAAAACCAATGCAAACGTGTGGAGCAATCTCTTCTTCTTCGGGAAGGGATTTTATCGTCCTCATGGAGCTCTCTATCGGGAGGTGAAAGACAACGAGCGGCAATTGCCCTTGGTTTACTGCTTGGTTGTTCTGGTGATGACAAGATTGGTAATGCGGACAAATCTATCGAGTATCCTAAGGCAGTGCTATTATTGGATGAGCCAACTGCGGCGTGCGATGCAACCACTTGTGATGCTGTTGAAAAAGCCCTTGTTGTCAGTGGTTTGGCTATGATCATCATTACTCACGATGACCGCCAGTCTAAACGAATAGCCCATCGCAGGATAATACTTTCTTCAATTTAATATAATGTTGACATTTATTTCCCTTTAACCTACTTTGAAGTGAACAGTAGGGTTTATCTACTTCTAATATACAACTTCATTATGATAATTTTCTATTTTAGCATTGGTCTGCTAAGCGAAGTATCTATACTAGTGGAAGTGGAAAATATATGGAGGTTGCATTTTACAACTACAAGTTTAGATGTGCAGTACCCCAATACATTACCAACTACTATCTCACTTGGTAGCTACAGTTGAAAGAGGAAGTAGATATTCCCAATCCACTGTGTTCTTCAACCAATTAATTTAATACCTTTTCACGTATCTGCACCCAGCAGATATGACTGCAATGACTGTATAGCAGGCGCAGCAGCAAGGGTAGGCAGCAGCAAGAAGTGCGAGCAGAGAGCGCAGCTGCGGCGCACAGCTGCAGCGGCAAGTAGAGCAGGCAGCAGCAGCAGCAGCGGGAGGATGACGGGGCAGCAGGCGGGCGCAGAGCACGCCCGCAGATGCTCTTGATTCGGCGAAAATTGCTCCAAATTACTAAAATTATTCACAAGAGTGTGGCGTTCGATAGGCCATTACAGCATTTGCATTTAATTAGCTGAGAGTGGTGTTGTCAATGAACAAGGGAATGAGGAGAAGGTCTCCTGAAGATGCGGGTGGTGGGGACACTAGAAAGAGGCATAAAGTTAATTCAAGGGAAAAGCAATTTCGGTCAAGAGAGAAACGATCAAAACATGACGACAATAGTTGTACTGAGTCTTCATCGTCATCCATGAATGATGAATTTGGCCATTTCGATGGAAGGGCAGGTGACATTGTTCGAGAAAGATGTAAGCACTTCATCTGTGGTTCCGCCTTTTGCAATCATTTTCGAACCTTACAGATGTAATTCGTGAAGAGATAGGAAAAGGAACATTTGGAAAGGTTTTCCGATGCAAGGATCTGAAGCATGGTGATACTGTTGCATTAAAAGTTGTTCGTTCAGTTGACCGATATATTCGATCGGCTAAAATTGAGGCAGAGATCTGCGACACTGTATTCGACGAGCAGCAAAAAGCCTGTGTGAATTATTGCGTCAAAATGTACTCCGATTTTTACTATCAAGGTATCCTCGAATATTGAATAAATGAGAAATTTTCATTCCTTTTATGTTAGGTCATTATGTTATGGTTTATGAACCGCTAGGAATGTCATTGTATGATTTGGTGAAAAAAAATGATTACAAACGATTTCCTTTGGATCTGGTGCGATCGGTTTCGTTTCAAATTTTACAAGGAATAGACTTTCTTAAATCAATAAATTTAATTCATACTGGTGAGAAATTTCATAATTTACTGAGTTGTTGACGACGTAACGCAACGCTAGATTTGAAGTTAGAAAATGTTCTGTTCGTACATTCAACAATGATGAAAAAGATAGTGTATCATCGTGATCGAAGTTTTGAAGTTGATGTTCCCATTAATCCAAGAATAAAATGTAAGAAGATGAGTTGGCAAGTTGTTATGTAGATAGCATCAATGATACCTGTTTTTGGTTATTGCCAGTAATTGATTTCGGTGGTGCATCGTTCGATGATGATCCCGAAAAGAGTAGAATCGTTAATACGAGGCAGTATCGGGGACCTGAAGTAACATTGGAAGTGGGGTGGTCATTTCCCTCTGACGTCTGGTCTACAGCGTGCATTATTGGCGAGGTGATAACTTTGCGATTAATTGTAACGATTACTTTTTACCAAAATCTTTCAGATTTATTCTGGAGACTTCATGTTTCAGACGGTAATTGCTCAACCTTAAACATTTTTCATGCTGTAATTTTGACTGATTTAGCATGAGGAATTGGAACATCTGGCGTTGATAGAAAAGCTTTGTGGAAGGTTTCCAAGTCACATGATTCGGCATTCAAAACACAGAGAAACATATTTTCACCGGTATGACTGATTTGATTCATGTTGGTTGATCAAGTAGATGCATTATTATTTCAATATTTTTCAGAGATGGGGGAGTAAGAGTTGAAGATCTATCAAGGGAGAGCAGGAGGTTTGTAGAAGAGACCCCTAGTTTGGATAGTTATTTTTCCTTATCGCTGGAAGATAGAAGGAGCGGGATTGTTGAGCTGATGCGGCACCTTCTAGATATTGATCCTGCTCATAGGTAAACCAATATTCAAATTACCGAACTTTTAATTGACATTGCATCATTAGATGGTCTGCTGAGCATGCAATGTCTGCATCTTTTTTCGACGCACTTAAGCCAACAAAAGTTTAATTGCTACATCATAGAAATATAATTAGATTATTGTTATATGCCTTGATATGGATAATGAATTAAGCTTCGATTAGCCACAAGTATTATGTCTCAAATGAGGAAAGGATTAATTAATATTAATCCCATTCTATGTCTAATTGCAGCAGCAGCAGAGCAGGCACAGCGCCTGCAGCAGCCAAGCACACACCACACAGCAGCGCGCAGCAGAGCAGCAGGCGGGGGCTGCAGAACTACATATTGAACATGGTACAATAGAAGTATTATAAATAATAAAATATTATACTTCGAAGTATTAAGTATAATACTTCCTCCGTACCATAGTATGCTCTCTATTTGCCTCCCGCCAAGGTTGTGTTCAAGATTGTTCAGCTTCTGAGTTATCTTCTCTTCTTCACAATGGTGCACTCCTTTGTGAGAATACCAAAGTGGAGAACGACTCTAAAAATACAGCGGTTGTCGTTGTCACAATCATGCACACAACAGCAGGGGATTATTCCCAAAAAAATTGTGTTCTTAGGGACTCCTCAAGTAGCAGCTTCTTCATTGTATACATTATATAGTGCTGCGATGCTTTCAAGTATCAATGGTGGCATTCCATTCGAGATTGTCCGAGTGGTAAGCCAACCACCTGTTACGCTGGGCAGGAAGCAAGTGCTAACTCCAAGTCCTGTTCATGTACTCGCCAACAGTTTGAATATCCCAGTCATGACTCCAATGACGGCAAAAGATGAGATATTTTTGTCAGCGTTGGAAAATTTAAACGTCGATTTGTTTATCACAGCAGCGTATGGCAACTATTTGCCGAAACGGTTTCTATCGATTCCAAAGTACGGTACAATCAATATCCATCCTAGTCTTCTCCCGAAATATCGAGGTGCTGCCCCAGTTCAACGGTGCCTTGAACAAGGAGACAACATTACAGGCGTGTCGATACTATTTTCCGTCGCCAAGATGGATGCAGGTCCGATCTTGGCTCAAATTCCATATCCTCTTAAGGGTGATGAAAATGCAAGCAAAGTTTTAGAGGATTGCTTTAATTTAGGAATAAATAAACTGATTGCCTCCTTTCCCGTTATATTTTCTGGGGAAGTTCAGTCACAAAAACAAGATGATCGTTATGCAACGAATGCCCCGAAAATCGAATCCACCGAAAGTTTCATAGATTTTGCGAGTGCTACCGCAAGGCAAATTCATAATAAAGGAAGAGCCTTTTCTGAATGGCCTGGAATTTATGGATATTTTAAGTTGGTAAACAGATCTAATGGAGCTTTTGAAATCGCCAGAATAAAAATATTATCAACCATTGTCATCGCTGATGGCGAAACCGGTGTTCCCGAAAATGAAGTAACAATAGTTAAAATTGATGGTAAAGATACTTTACAGGTTGCTTGCAAAGGTGGAAGCAAGTTGGGTATTGTGGAACTTCAGCCAGCTGGAAGAAAGTCCATGAATGTGAGAGCATTTGCAAACGGGCTGAGGGACAGATCAATAGAATATACTACCCCTCCAGTTGTTGACCATTCGATTAGTTCCAAGTGAAGTAGGATGATTTTCTTGTTTACAAATCTACACACATATATAAAAAAATAACCATAGATAAATGGGTCACGTTGGATATGCAGACCACTATTCATTGATAATGCATGTCTGATGAGAAGAATGTAATGAAACTTGAGTGTGCTCAAGCATATGTGGCATTCCTACCTGATATTGACACCGCTTTCCAAAATATCCAGTGAAGCATTCACATGTTCCCGTTTCATAATCACATATACCTCTACCAGAGCAATCTCTTCCCATTTCATTCCCAGGGCCACGAAGGACATCTGAAAAATTAGAAAATAAAAAATTGTACTGCACACCGCGAAAAGTTATTTCTCACCAGGACCAGAAGGGCATTCTACCAATCTACAATCAGGACCTCTGAAACCCAAGTCACAAACACAACCAACATTTTTATCAGCATCCCACGGAGTCTCATAGATTCTCCCTACATCTTCCGCTAATTGGCGCTGAGTATAACAAACGCCTGACATGCTACAATCGTTAGGACAGATTGTTCTTTCGCAAGCAATACCTTCAAAATTGTCAAAGCATTCACACATACCGGTCAAACGATCACAAATCCCTCGATTGGAACACTCAGATAGAGGATGTATGTCGTTGGATTTTACAACCGTGCCTGTCCAGGATGAGGATCTGTCCATGTGGAATGTTGAAACACCGACATAATAATAAAGTATCAACTCCTTACTTTGGGCATGTCCTAAGAGAGCAATCGTATCCAGTCCATGCAACTTCTCCGTCCGCACCCTTCAAACACTCGCATGTGTCAAATTTTCCGCAAACACCGTGGCTACTACACAGATTGGGACAGGCTGCATCTATGTGCATTGCAAACACCAACCACAATACAAGCACCGCTTTAGTCCAGACACACATATGAAATTAAAAGTGTTAGTTTTTCGGCTTCAACTGGGCAGTGTCTTTTCTTTTCCATATTGTCGCAACACAATTAGACTATTATTTTACCAAAAATGCTGTGTGCGCGGGAAAAAAGCACCAGGCAGCGTTACATCAAAATCATTAGTTTACAAAACACATGACAATATATATAATAAGGCTTATATACTTCCTTAGGAAGCATAGTATTGTAGGCGCAATCAAACATCATTTTTTTATTTTGATGAAGTTCTAGGTGGAATTCTACTTGTGGAACATTGTAGTTTACCAAAAGGTTTATTTCCATTTTTACGAAAATCAAACTTCCCATTCAATTAGTAGAATCAGAAGCTAGAAAATCATATTCACAAGCCTCAAATAAAATCTCTCACCGGCAGGGATCAACTGCAATATAGTACCGCAAGATTGCAAGATTAGGACCTTGATATTATTTTCTTGTTGCAAACAATTGGCACTATTCGTCAAGTGTCACTGCCTTATCTATCTTTTCCATCTCTTTTCTTCTTGAGTTTTCCGTTTAAACACTACTGTTAAACCGAAAAAACAGAAATCTTGGATCGCTGTTATCCTAAGGGTTATCCAGCTTGTGTAGTGACAGTTTATTATAGTGGTGAAGATTTATCACCGTTCTCCCGCCCTCTCTTTATCTCTCTCTTCTTTTCTACATAGCACTCTTTCTTTTGTCTCCTTTTTTATCTTTTTTATTTAGTTTGAGTATCCTCAAAAATTTAGTATTAATAATAATTTCTTTCCCACAAATCTTAACAATATCTCCAGATTTCCAAGTCTCTCCTGTGGTGATAAAATTTGAGAGTGCATTGTTCGTTGCACATTAGGTCATTGGCTGTAACGCCGTAGTTTATTTTTGTCTTTCGCATTTATGTAATCGTTAGCATTTCGGAGCAATGAATATGAATGGAAGTTCATCAAGTATTGGAAGCAAGCGTACATTTCCTGACAATATTAGCAATGATCACGACCTTGTGCGGGTAATTTCCCGGAGAAATACTGACTCGGCTGACAGGGTTCACTCTTCCAATATAATGTTGGGCATGATGCAACCAAATTATTTTCTATCCGCCCAAATGGCACCATGCCCATCTGTTACTGGAAATTGTATGATTCCTTTTGGTTGTACTCCAGCATTTTTAATGAGCCAATATATGGCCAACCCTTTTTTCCAGGCCCAGTGGATTGCTTCGGCTGGCATCAATTCCCAATTAACCAATCAATTAGCATCATCCCTGCCACCCAGTAGTATAATTAGTAGTGAGTCGGCGTATCAAGGGTCGGGAAATGCGCTTTGTTACAACCCCAATATGATGGCAAACGTTTCAAAAGGAATGGGGATGGATTCAGATTTGGTTCGATTGCAGTTTCAACAGTCGAATATGGTCTCACCCATGATGTCCTTCATGGATTTGCCAAATCCCCCACCTTTTGCAAATAATATGT
>JACCEA010724798.1_pt1 | contig 13834 bp, 13 predicted proteins | sample 7449851 | NCBI WGS metagenome assembly JACCEA01 (sample SAMN15323453, study PRJNA562643) | freshwater metagenome | isolation source: river surface water | place: USA:Blue River Watershed | collected 2017-08-18 | reverse complement strand
TTTGCGACCATTAGTGAATGCATTAACCAATTGGCTTTGCGGCAAAAAAACTGTCGTAGTCTTTCTGCTAGTTAAGTCGCATTATGGTTGGGTTAAAGAGGTGCTGCAGAAGCTTGCTTCACGTAGAGTTGCTATTCAGATTTACTCACCTGTTGAAGGGCTAAGTGTAGACCCTAAGATTGGAAAAGTTTACCCAATGAATTGCGTGCAACCAGTGAGAGGTATAAATTTCGTTCCTGCTCTGTTGGCTGATCTTTTTATAACACCTGCAAGTACTACAGCTGATAATGCCCCCTTGGGCTCTCCAAAATTGATGATGATGCATTCTTTGGTAAGCATCCCAGGGGTTTATGAAGAGAATACGTTCGATGGGTATGACTATATCTACTGTGCAGGGAAGCATCATCTTGAAGAGATCAAAGCGCTTTATTTAAAGAAGGGCCTCAAGGGTAAATGCTTAATACCAGGTGGCTACCCAAAGTTAGATGAATTGATGCTTCGTTCAACAAACTTGGCGCCTGTAACTCATAAAACGGTAATTATAGCGCCAACGCTTGTTTCACTAGCTACTGAGCGTGTTAGCTTGATAAATCATGTAGAAGCTTTCGTGGATTATTTTTTAATTAACGGTTGGGCCGTTAAATTTCGACCGCACCCGCTGAATCTTGACAGAGCAAACGAATTTTATTTCAAGCTCAGTGAAGTGATTGAAAAATATAAGACTAACAAAAAATTCATGCTTGATACTTCTTCTGACTATTTCTCTAGTTATGCAAGCTCATCTGTTATGTTGTCAGATGTATCGGGGACGGCATTTACATATGCATTTGCGTTCGGACGCCCAGTGCTTTTTTTTGATCCTGAAGTTTCTTCGGAATTTACCCAAGGTCTTTTGTATAAAAATAGAATAAGAATGGGCCGAACGGTTCGTTCTGTGGGCGATTTGCATGGCTGTATCAATGATTTTTTGGGTGATTATGACGTCCTTAGAAGTTCAGTTGAAAGTTTTAGGGATGATATTATTTTCAATCTCGGCAGCAGTGCCAGTTACTTTTCTGAAAATCTAGATTACATATTAAACGGAAAAAAACATTCAGACTGGACGTATGTTTAATGCTATTCAATATTCTGGGTCAGTGATATGGATTACTGGCCTTTCTGGGGCGGGGAAATCCACGCTTGCACATGAGACTGTAAGTCGCCTCAGGGCGGCGGATAAATGTGTCGTAATGCTCGATGGTGACGAGTTGCGAGAGGTGTTTGACGCCACTGCCGCTAATGCTCAAAATCATGGTTCCGGCGCGCGTTTGGCTTTAGCTATGCAATATGCGCATCTCTGCAAAGTGATCGCTTCTCAAGGGGTGATCGTTGTCATTGCCACCATTTCTCTTTTTAAAGAGGTGCATTCGTGGAATAGAGCTAATCTCCCCGGCTATTTTGAGGTGTATCTGAAGGTGCCCGTCAACGAGCTACGAAGGCGAGATCCCAAGGGTATTTACCGGCGCTTTGATGCAGGTGAACTGACCGACGTGGCTGGGCTGGATTTATCCATCGACGAGCCCGAAGCGGCGGATTGGGTGATGGAGTTCGAGCCGGAGCGAACGGTGGCAGTACTGGCTGAAGATTTGTTGAAACGAATGAAGGAGAGAGGAACTTCATGAAAACCGAATGGGATTACACAACGCTGGCCGATGCGTACTTAAAACGGCCGGACTATTCCAACGATGCCATCGACGCCATGCTCTCGATTGCCGGTGCAGAAAAGGGCGATCATGTCTGCGACGTGGGGGCGGGTGTGGCACACCTGACCCTGATGCTGGCCGCGCGTGGCCTCGATGTGGTGGCAGTGGAGCCGAACGATGCCATGCGCGACAACGGCATCAGACGCACCGAAAACCTGGCCAACGTACGCTGGCATGAAGGCGCAGGCGAAGCCACCGGGCAAGCTGATGCTGCTTTCAACATGGTGACCTTTGGCAGCTCGTTCAATGTCTGCGACCGCCAGGCGGCACTCAAGGAAACCACGCGCATACTGAAACCGCGCGGCTGGTTCGCCTGCATGTGGAACTATCGTCAGCTCGACGACCCGGTCCAGTCAAAAATCGAAACCATCATTAAGGAGCGTGTCCCAAGATACGGCTACGGCACACGCCGTGAAGACCAGACTGCCGAGATCGACGCCAGCGGTCTGTTTGGATCGGTGGTGCATCTGGATTCTGGCGTGGTGCACCGGCAGAGCGTGACCGAGTGCGTGGAAGCCTGGCGTTCACACGCTACGCTGGAGCGACAGGCTGGTGGCGCATTCCCGCAGGTGGTTGAAGCCATTTCCTCATATCTTGGCACGGAAGTTGCGGGGGGGGGGTAAATGGTTACATTGACATCCCCTACCGGACACACGTCTGGATCGCGCGGCGTAAATGATCCGGCACAAAGCCTTGCGCAGATCAAGGCCGGCGATTTCACCGGCCTTGCCAGTGACTACTCACAGCACCGCCCGGACTATTGCCCTTCGGTGCTCAAGGCACTGCTCGCACTTTTGGATAAACCTGTGGCCGAAGTCGATTTCGTCGATGTCGGTGCGGGTACAGGCATCTGGACGCGCATGGTGCAGGCCGCCGGAGTGCGCTCGACCACGGCAATCGAGCCAAATGAAGATATGCGCATTAACGGCATAGCCGACAGCAAGGGCAGGCCCATCCGCTGGCAGGCGGGTAACGCCGAAGTCACCGGGTTGCAGAGTGATGCGGCCGATTGGCTGTCGATGGCGTCGAGCTTTCACTGGGCGAATTTCAACATCGCCATAGCGGAGTTTCACCGTGTGCTACGCCCAGGCGGCCGTTTCACTGCGCTATGGAATCCGCGCCTGATCGAGGTCAATCCCTTGCTGGTAGAAATCGAAGCCCAGCTGGACACGTTGCGATCCAACATCAAGCGCGTATCTTCGGGCCGCTCAGGCATCACCGAGACGTTGACCGAGCAAATGTGGGCTTCGCCTTACTTCGAGGACGTGGTTTATCTCGAAGGCCGCCATGTCATCGAGATGACGCCGGAGCGCTACTTGGGCGCCTGGCGCTCGGTGAACGATTTGCGTGTGCAGCTCGGCCCAGAGAAATTCGACGCCTTTCTCGGCTTTGTCGAACAGCGCATCGCCGGGCAGAAGTGCATTGAGGCAACTTATCTGACACGCGCCTGGTCGGCGCGACGCAAGGGTTAATGAACGCAGTGGCGCACCATTTCTCATCCAAAGCCGGCACACTGGCCACTCTCCAAGGTGTGCTCAAGAGTGCGCGTATTGCACCGCTGCACAGCTTTAGCGTGGCACAGTGGCGGGCCGATAGCGCATTTTGCCTGGTTGGGGTGAGGGGTTTGGGCGGCGGCGGGCCGTGGATCGTGCGCTCCAGCTGCGCCCGCGAAGATGGCGCACAGATATCCAACGCCGGAGCGTTTTTGTCCATCCCGAACGTAGAGACCGACGGCTTGCAAGTGGCGATTGAACAAGTGATTGCCTCCTACGGCATCGCCGCACCCCACGACGAGGTGCTGATCCAGCCTATGCTCGGAGGCGTGCAGTACTCGGGCGTCGCCTTTTCGCACGACCCCAATACCTGCGCCCCTTACCGGGTAGTCAATTGGTCGGAAGGCAGCGACACAGCGGTCGTCACTGGCGGTCAGGGTGGGCGGGTGTGGCAGCAGGCGGCGCAAGTGCCACTGGGTGCCGTCCCGCCAACGCCGGCTTTTATTGCGCCAATCATTACTCTGCTCGAAGAATTGCTCGCCCTGTTCAACAGCACGCCACTCGATTGCGAATTCGCCTTCACGCAAGAAAACGGTGCCGAAGTGCTGTGGCTGCTGCAAGCCCGACCGTTGATCCTGAATAGCTCGCCGGAGCTCTCCGAAACTCAGGCCAGCCGCCTCACCGCCATTGCCGACAAGGTGACACAGGGCATGCAGTCTCACCCCTTCCTTATGGGGCGGCGAACGGTTTATGCCGTGATGCCGGACTGGAACCCCGCCGAGATCGTCGGCATCCGCCCCAAACCCTTGGCGCTTTCGCTCTACCGCGAACTGGTGACGGACGCCATCTGGGCCTACCAGCGCCACAATTATGGCTACCGCAACCTGCGCAGCTTTCCACTGATGCCGCATTTCTTCGGTCTGCCCTATGTGGATGTGCGACTGTCCTTCAACTCCTTCGTCCCTGCCGATCTGGATGAGGGTCTGGCCGGGCGGCTGGTGGATCACTATATCGGGCGTCTCTTGGCCGAACCTACCCTACACGACAAGGTGGAGTTTGAAATTGTCTTTTCCTGCTACACGCTGGATTTGCCCGAGCGGCTCAAGCGGCTGGCGGAAGCGGGGTTTACGACGGCAGAGCGCGAAACGATTGCTGACAGCCTGCGGCGCCTGACCAACCGCATCGTCCATCCGCAAGATGGCCTGTGGCGCGGCGATGCCGCCAAGTTAGATACCCTGCAAGCGCGGCGCGAACAACTCTTGGCCGTCAGCAGCAACCCGCTGGAGCGCATCTACTGGCTGTTGGAAGACGCCAAACGCTACGGCACGCTACCCTTTGCCGGCCTTGCACGAGCGGGCTTCGTCGCGGTGCAGATGTTGAAATCGCTGGTGGCGGTGGGCGTGTTCTCGCCGGCCGATTACGATGCCTTCCTCGGGGGCGTTTCTACCGTCAGCGGCCAGTTGGCACGCGACCGGGCAATATTGGACAAGGTGACTTTTCTGGCGCGCTACGGTCACCTGCGGCCGGGGACTTACGACATCCTCTCGCCGCGCTACGACGAAGCGCCTGAACTTTACTTTGACTGGAGTCAGCGTCCGTCGGTGCCCGGGACGGTAACGCCGTTCTCACTCACGTTACCGCAGATGCGCGAGATCGTGAAGCTGCTCGACGCCCACGGCCTCGAGCCCGACCCGGTAGGGTTGTTCGATTTCATGCAGGCCGGCATCGAGTTGCGCGAGTTGGCCAAGTTCCACTTCAGCCGCAACCTTTCGGACGCATTGGCCTTGATGGTGGAAGTGGGCAGTCAGTACGGCTTTACACGCGAAGACTTGGCCTATTGTGACATCGCAGCCTTCAAGGAGCTGCATGTCGCCGCCGCCAACCCGAAGGATGTGCTCTTGCGTTCCATCGAACAGGGGCAGGCGCGCCATGCCGAAACCCTTAAAATTTCACTACCGCCGCTCATCGCCAAACCCGAAGACGTGTGGGCCTTCGAATGGCCGGAGACTGCGCCAAATTACATCACCCAAAAACAGGTCACCGCCTCTGTGGTGGATTGCGTGATGACGGATGCGGGGCGCGAGCGTCTGGCTGGCGCCATCGTCTGCATCCCCAATGCCGATCCGGGCTTTGACTGGCTGTTTGCCTACCCTATTGCCGGGCTGATCACAGCTTGGGGTGGCGCGAACTCGCACATGGCGATTCGGGCTGGCGAACTCGGTTTGCCAGCAGTGATTGGTGCCGGTGAGCGCCTTTACCGGCGCTGGTCGGAAGCCCTGCGACTGCATCTGGATTGTGCCGGGCGCCGGGTGGAGGTGCTGGCGTGAAGGTGGTGGCTGTCAGCCAGCGGGTGGATACCTTTCCTGAGCGGGATGAAACGTGGGATGCCCTGGATCAGCGCCTGGCGGTTTTTGTTGCAAGCTGCGGTTATATCCCGGTGCCGGTGCCGAATGCCTTGGGCGGTGCGCTTCGCGAGTGGCTGGCGATTATGCAACCATCGGCTGTCGTGCTGTCCGGCGGGAATGATATCGGACAGTGTGCCGAGCGTGACGACACCGAGCGAGTACTGCTGGCATACGCCCAGGAACGGCAGTTGCCAGCGCTGGGTATTTGCCGCGGAATGCAGATGATGGCGCATTTGGCAGGTGCGCGGCTTCACCCGGTAAGTGGGCATATACAGACACGGCATAAATTGACCGGTCAAATTTCAGCCGAGGTGAATAGCTACCACGGCTATTCCCTGGTCGATTGCCCAGTTGGCTTCGAGGTGTTGGCACGTAGCGAAGACGGTGAGATCGAAGCTATCCACCATTTGTCGCAGCCATGGGAAGGTTGGATGTGGCACCCGGAGCGGGAGAACGCATTCGCGTCAAACGATGTTCAACGAATCAAAGCCTTATTTAAATGAAAGCCATCATCCTCGCGGCCGGTCGCGGCAGCCGCATGAAAGACCTGACCGAAGAGCGACCCAAGTGTCTGGTAGAGCTGCGCGGCAAAGCTCTGCTGGACTGGCAATTGGAAGCACTGCGTGCGGCAGACATAAATGAAATTGCCATCGTCACTGGCTACAAGCGAGAATTGCTTGCCGGGCACGGTTTCGTGGAATTTCACAACCCGCGCTGGGCAGAAACCAATATGGTGTCATCGCTGGATTGTGCTGCAGCTTGGCTGCAGGCGGAGCCCTGCATAGTAAGCTATTCCGATATTTTCTACAGCCCTACCGCCGTACAATCCCTGATGACTTGTACTGCATCCCTAGCAGTCACTTATGACCCCGATTGGCTGGAACTGTGGACGCAACGTTTCGGGGATCCTCTATTGGATGCCGAAACCTTCCGTCTCACGGCTGAGCACACCTTGGCCGAGATCGGTAGTAAGCCGAAATCCGTGGATGAGGTGCAGGGTCAATACATGGGGTTGTTGCGTTTCACGCCGGATGGGTGGGCCGAGATAGTGCGAATTCGCTCCAGCCTGACTGCTGTGCAGCGCGACAAGATGCACATGACTGGGACGCTGCAGAAAGTTATCGAAGCTGGGCGCGTGGCGATTGCTGCCGTCTCTTACAACGGCGAATGGGGAGAGGTTGACTCTGCAGAGGACCTCAATTCATACATTGAATTGCACGAGAGACGAACTTGAGTACTTTTTTTTCCAGTTCACTTCGCACACGTATTGTTAAAACCGAAAATGTCATAAGCCAAGGGCAGATAAACTTTGCCCTGCATATCATCTACGACTTCGTCGAACGGATTATTACAGAGCCGATTTGTACCGCGCAGGTTTTCGCTTCGCGTGATTTAGACGAATTGTGTTTGCGCATAGGCCGTCAGAGTCTGGCTACATTAGCAGCACAGCAAACTGACTTATGGCCGGATCGGGCGCGCGAGTCAACTGTGGTTTATTTGGTAAGCCGGTTGCAACGTTCGGGCGGGCATTCGCGGCTGATTCAAGACTTCATTAGTGCCCAGCCTGAAAAGAACCATCTGATACTGTCTACCGAGGTTGGCGGCCCGTCGGACACAGATCACTATTCAAAAATCTTTTCCACGCTTGAAAATGTTCGTTTTGTTCGTGCACCGCGTGGAAATTTTCAAGCGCGTCTGGAGTGGTTGCAATCGACTTTGCTTGCGACGCAGCCTGAGCATGTTTATCTATTGAATCACCATCAAGATAGCGTTGCTGTTTCCGCACTTGCGCCGGAGATGGGACTTAAAGGGAGTTTCATCCACCACGGCGACCATCATCTGTGCCTAGGCGTGCATATGGATCACTTTTATCATGTGGACCTGCACCCTATGGGGTATCACTATTGTCGTGATGAATTGGGGGTAAACAATCGTTACCTGCCGCTGACGTTTGAGGACAAGCAGTGTGTGCCGATGCAAACAGATTTCAAGCACGGCGGTTCGCTAACGACTGCTACTGCGGCAGGATTCAATAAGATTGAAATTCCTTACTATGTCAGCTATCTGGACACCATTCCCCAGGTGCTCAAGGTAACGGGCGGTAAGCACATTCACATAGGCAGATTAACGCCTTGGGCCAGGTGGCGCATTGATAGACAAATGCGTAAGCATGGTGTCCCTAAGGATCAATTCATTTACATCAAATGGGTGCCCAGCGTCTGGAAAGCATTGCAAGAGCACAAGGTGGATTTATATCTTGCGTCGTTTCCGTACGGGGCAGGTTTAACACTGATTGAAGCCATGGGGGCTGGTGTGCCTGTGATCATGCACAAGCACATGTATTCCCGCGTGTTAAGCAGCTTGGAGTTGGCTTACCCCGAAGCCTATTGCTGGTCTGATCCTGATGAATTGTTGGCGCACTTGAGTGCGTTGCGACGTGAAAGGCTAGAGCGAGAGAGGCAGTTGGCACGCCAACAATACGAGCGCTTCCATCGACCTGAAATTCTGCAAAATTACTTATCTTCGAGTGATCGAAGTGAGATTGACGTTCCACCACTGGACGAGAGTTTTCAACCCCGGTGGGATGAATGGGCTGCTTGGGTAGAGGCACGGTTAAGCGCCTCTCATCTGCTATATCGATTCGCATATCGCACGTTTAGGTCGTTACGTGCCCGTTTTCAATGACTTTCTTGAGTTGAATGGTTGTTCCATGCAAATAGTTATTCCTATGTCTGGATTTGGCGAACGCTTTCGTCGGGCTGGATATTCAGTTCCTAAGCCGCTGATCGAAATTGATGGCAAACCGATCATTGCTCATGTGATCGACATGTTTCCAGGTGAAAAGGATTTCCTGTTTATTTGCAACAGCGAACATCTTGAGAATGCCGATTACAAGATGGCAGAGATACTGCGGCAGTATTGCCCGACGGGGCGCATCGTCGGCATCCCGCCTCATAAGCTCGGACCTATTCATGCTGTTAGACAAGTTGAGCACCTAATCGATCCCTTCAGACCAGCGGTGATTAACTATTGCGATTTCACCTGCTACTGGGATTGGCATCACTTCAAGCGTTTTGTCGCAACCAGCGCATGTGATGGCGCTATCCCAGCGTATAAAGGGTTCCATCCTCATACCCTGGGGAGCACCAACTATGCCTATATGCGCGAAGAAAACGGCTGGGTGCAAGATATTCAGGAGAAGCAGCCCTATACCGACAACCGCATGCAGGAGTACGCCTCTAGCGGCACATATTATTTTGCTTCTGGACAGATCTTGAGCGATGCATTTCGTGCAACGATGGAGCAGGGCATTAACGTCAATGGCGAATACTATGTCAGCCTGGCTTATAAGCCTCTTTTACAAGAAAAACGCGCTATCGTCGTGTATCCCCTTCAGCATTTCATGCAATGGGGCACACCCGAGGATGTGGCGGAATACAACGGTTGGTCTGCAGCCTTTAATCGCCTTATCTCGTCAGACTCTGGGGCGTGTGACCCGCAGGGATGCGTAATCATCCCCATGGCTGGGCTTGGTCAACGTTTCGCGAAGGAAGGCTATGCAATCACCAAGCCACTGATCCCAGTTTCTGGCAGGCCAATGGTTATGCAAGCGGTCAACGACCTTCCTCCGGCCCAGTGCCATGCATTTGTGTTGCGCGATGACATGCCCGGACACCAAGAGATCGCCAACACGATCCAGGAGGCTTACCCTGGTGCGGTAATCAAAACCATACCGAACGTCACAGAAGGCCAGGCCTGCACTGCCATCATTGGCCTAGACGCGCTAGAGCAGGAAATTGGTGAAGTGCCGGGGCCGGTTACTTTTGGCGCCTGCGATAACGGTGCGCTTTACTCTATCGAGGCGTTCAAAAAACTAGCATCCGACCCTGACGTAGACGTCATCGTGTGGGGCGTGCGGGGGCATGCCAATGCAGTACGCCATCCGCAGATGTTTGGCTGGGTCGATGCCACGCCGAATGGGCAAATCAAACGAATTTCGGTGAAGACCCCTCTTGGTGCGCCTGTGTCTGACCCCATTGTGCTGGGTACCTTTACTTTCAAGCGGGCTGAGGATTTTCGCAAGGTAGTCGATCGTCTGATTTCCAGAGATGGGCGCGTGAATGGCGAGTTCTATATCGACTCCTGTATCAACGATGCCATAGAACTTGGTCTGCGCTGTCATCTGTTCGAAGTAGATAGCTTCCTGTCGTGGGGCACGCCGAACGACTTGCGCACCTTTGAATACTGGCAATCCTGCTTTCATAAGTGGGAGGGGCATCCATATCGATTAGAAAAGGACATGAGGATACCCCCTCAGGCAGTGGCTGAACTTGAAAAGCGATATCAGGTTATCGTGCCAGCAGAGCCGTGGGAACGGCGATGATCAAGCGTGAGCTAGGTATATTTCTAGTGGTCGGCACGCTTACGGTGCTGATTGACTATTTGACTTACCGAACCCTAGTTTGGACGCAATGGTTGACCGTGGACGTTGCGAAAGGTATTGGCTTCATCGTTGGTACCATATTTGCTTATTTTGCTAACAAGTTTTGGACGTTTGGGCATAAACGGCATGCGTCCGGAAGTGTCTGGCGATTCGGCCTGCTCTATGCGACAACTCTGCTAACCAATGTGGTTGTAAACGCACTGTCCTTGAATACCCTTGCCACCCTATCCTGGGCGGTGCAGTTTGCGTTTCTGATCGCCACTGGCATATCCGCCATTATGAATTTCGTGGGCATGAAATTATACGTTTTTAACAGGCGTGATTGATGAAAAATTTGCCAAATATGTTGCTGATTTTTTATGGGGTATTGTTAGCACCGTTTTATTTGTATTATCCAGCGATGGTATATGACGAAGCGTGGTTTTATACTGGATTTGGAGTAAATAAATTAGAAAATCATTTGGGGTACGGGGGGGGGGTATTGGTTTTTACTGAACGCCGTAAAGAGTATTTTTGGTAAAGCCGGTTTTTTTATTTTAAGAATTATAAGTTTAATGGCCGCTGTTTCGATTGCAAGATTTGTATATTTGGCTGCCAGCCTAAATAAAAATCGCACCAACCCAGCATTGGTGCTTTTGCTTTTTCTAACATTCCCCTCGGTGTGGTGGATGGGGAAACTCATCAGCGTTGAATTGATTGCCCTAGCGATTGGAAGTGGCGGTCTTTATCTTGTGATTAAGCAGTGCCAAGAAACTTTTCGGCTTAAGTTATTTAATATATCAATTGCAGAGGCGACGCTTGGTTGGATCTTGCTTGGCTTTGCTGCTGGGTTAAAGATAAATTATCTGGTATTGGGGGTGTTTGGGTTTTTGCTCACAGCGAATTATAAAGTGCTCTTCTCTGAAGTTAGTCATCGGAAAGCCCTGTACTACAGTATGTTGGGCTATGTTGTTGCGTCACCTAACATATTGTTTGACCCGATAGGGCACGTCAACAACATCATTAAATTTTCCAAAAATCAGTGGGGTTTGGATTTTTCGGCGTTGTATGGCTTTAACCTGGGTAGGTTTTGGGAGACGGTGGAAAGCCCATCGTTACTTTCCTTCTCTCTGCAGCTGCCCACACTGGCCTTGCTGTGCTTGATTCTGGTACGAGGGGTTCTCAGTGGCTCACAAATCCGTCGGATTATTGAGCCTCGGTTGATATGGGCTTTGGGGTTCACCTTCATGGTGTTCCTTGCGCTAATATCGCGTTCGCAGATATATCTGGCTTGGTATGCCTTTCCTATGATTTTGATTTTGATCGTTTCCATTGGGAAATTGTCACTATCTAACCGAGCTTTAATATTCCTGGTTTTGTTAAATATAACTTTCAGCCTTCCGCTGATATTGGCGCAAATCTATACAAAGTTTCAGCATATTCAGAATGCGATGGAGCGCGAGCAGATTAATAAGTTTGTCGCTGAGCAGGAAAATTTCGCATATAGCAGGCACCCTGATTGCAAGTTCGAAAAAATCATTTCTATTGACCCACCAAATGGGTCGTCGATCATCCGCTTGAATGATCTCGTTGATAACAAAGGGCTTGACGGTCCGGTTTTTATTGCAGTTAGTAAAGTAATGCTTGTTGCATATGGTAATCCTGCTAATGCCATACTCCACTTGCAAAGCCTGTGGGGGGGTGACCGATTTGTTAATTTTGAGCAAAGGTTATCAGCCAATATATCTGTTGATTATTTTAGTCGTGTATGCAGGGACGATGTTTGTGTTTTTGTTGTCATCCCCAAAGCGGGATGTATGAATGGTTTGATTTGAATTTTTAACTTAAGCTTATAGCATGCTTTTATCCTTGATAATCCCCTGTTTTAATGAGTCGGCGTCTCTTCCGCAATTGCTTGAAAATTGCAAGGCGCTTCTGTTGAATAATAACGTTGAAGTTATTATTGTTGACAATGGATCAACAGATGGCTCAGATGTGGTTCTGAATAATCTACTCTGTCAGTATCCTGGGGTCCGGTCCGTCCGGGTCGAAGAGAATCAAGGCTACGGATTCGGTATCCTCTGCGGGCTCCGGGCGGCAACAGGGGACATACTCGGTTGGACACATGCTGACTTGCAGACTGACCCGCAGGATGCACTGCGGGGGTTAGCGTTTTTTGAGCAATACGGTTCGAACATTTTCGTCAAAGGTCGTCGCTATGGCCGCCCGTTGGGCGATGTAGCGTTCACGATCGGCATGAGTGTGTTCGAAACAATGTTGCTGGGCAAGCCGCTATGGGATATCAATGCGCAGCCGACATTGTTTTCTCGAACTTTCTTCGAATCTTGGCGCGAACCTCCTCACGATTTCTCGCTCGACTTGTTTGCCTACTATATGGCGCGAAAGATTGGTTTGGCGGTGCATCGCTTTCCTGTCCGATTCGGGGAGCGCTCACATGGGGTTTCGCATTGGAACGTCAACTGGGCGGCCAAGCGCAAGTTCATCCGCAGGACGGTCGATTTTAGTCTTCAGCTTAAGAAGGGATTGTAAGCCATGAGACTTATTGCACATCGCCGCAACACACTTGCTGAGCTTATCGCCACACCGAGGCAATATGGTGTGGAGGTGGATATTCGCAGTTATGGTGACAGACTTATCATCCACCATGACCCGTTTGTTCTGGGAGAGTCGTTTGAGACTTGGCTTGCTGCCTATCGGCATGGCACGCTGATTCTGAACGTGAAGGAGGAGGGGCTTGAGACGCGCTTGATTGATTTAATGCAAAGCGCCGGTATTGAGGACTATTTCTTTCTGGATCAATCGTTTCCTTTTTTAATAAAGCATTCGCGTCTCGGTGAGCATCGTTGCGCTGTCCGTGTTTCTGAATTTGAATCCATCGAAACTGCGCTGACGCTTGCAAGCAAGGTGGTCTGGGTGTGGGTAGACTGTTTTACCCAGTTTCCGCTAAGCGGTGACGATGCCGGAAAATTGCAGGAGGCAGGATTCAAGCTCTGCCTTGTTTCGCCAGAATTGCAGGGGCGTGATGCTGAAATTGAGATCGCTCAACTCGCCGGATTGTTGCAAAAGCGTAATATCCGCGCAGAAGCAGTCTGCACGAAAAGACCAGATCTTTGGGAAAAGTTTGCCAAACCATGAAGAAGCTGTTTAAAAATCCGTTATTTTGGCTGGGCCTGGGCATACGGCTTGCCCTGATCTTCATGGTGTTGCCTGTTCCGGTTACGGATTGGTATGCGCCTTTCTTAAGCGCTAGTACAACTCAGCCAACGCTGGACCCCTGGTCTGCCTGGCTGGATCAAGGGGGGGGGGTGGCGGCCTTTCCATATGGATTTGCCATGTGGCTGGCATTTCTACCATTGACGCTGCTCTGCAAGATGTTCGGGGTGCCGCTACATCTTGGCTACGCATTTACATTGCTGATAGCTGATCTCTGCCTGCTTGTCATTTTCAGAAGACTTCTGCCAAAACGTGAGCATCTGTTGCTGGCCGTTTATTGGCTATCTCCCATTGTTCTAATTGCCAGCTATGTTCTTGGCTTCAACGATTTAATCCCCGTTCTGTTGTTAGTGGTATCACTATATTTCACTCGGCAGTTAAATCTGTTTCTGGCTGGTTTGTTCTGCGTGATGGCGATATCGGCGAAGTTAAGCATGGTGCTGGCATTACCTTTCTACGTGATCTATTTCCTTCATTCGCGCGCTCTCCATCGCCTACTGCCCGCATTTTTGAAAGGAATGGCCGTTGCATTGGTGG
>JACCEA010108384.1_pt1 | contig 13835 bp, 9 predicted proteins | sample 7449851 | NCBI WGS metagenome assembly JACCEA01 (sample SAMN15323453, study PRJNA562643) | freshwater metagenome | isolation source: river surface water | place: USA:Blue River Watershed | collected 2017-08-18 | reverse complement strand
CGATTCTTGTATATAAGTATGTATCGGCAGAAGGATCTAAATTGACAGATTGAATATACCAAATAGGGAAATCATAGTTGGGAAATTTGTGATATTCTTGATGCTTTATGCCGAAAGTATAACAATATTTTTTATCCAAGAGGTCTGTAAATGATTCCCAAGTTAAATTTTTCCGTTTCAAAATGTCTTCGAGGACTTGTTTGTATGTTTTAACTCCATTCCAAACTACATTAGCCATATTAAAACCACGCGTCGTTGAAATTCTCCATTCGTCTTTGAAAAAGTAAAGATTGATAGTTGTGCCGTCCAATGCCTTATAAATTCTATAATAACCTAAGTTAATGAATTTGTTTGTTATTTCTTGAGAATGATTTGTCTTGAGACTTCTGGGCGGCACGACAAGAGGATTAAACGTTTTTGCATCAAGAATAAGTCCATTTGCCTCCTGTTGGAACACATGCGACATATTTTTTTTGGTAGACAACGGGGCTGAAAATATGATAACTTCGTCGTCGTAGGAAACTTTGATACCGTGCTTTTGGTGCAATTCTGTTCTGATAGTAGAAATTGACGCAGAGTTTTTGAGCATGTAATCTTGTAAATATAGTATTGTTTTCGTAGTTTTTGCTGGGTTCGAAGTTTTCGTCGTTTCTTTCTTTTGTGTTTCTGTCATTCGGTCATGATTCAGTGAGCCCTTAGTTCTATCATTTTGTGCAACACTAAATCCAAACATATCATTGAGCATACTACTAATCTTAATTTCGGTGGCCATTGTTATAAGTTGTCAGGTAAGTTGTCAGGTAAGAATTTGTCGGATAAAGGCTTATCTATTATTTATTACACTTTATTTTTAAATAATTTTTTGAAATCCGAACGCTAATATATAGCCAATAAAATGACATCAAGAACCGGTGTAATTGCCGGCGGTTCGGGCTCTCTGCCCGACGATATGTTATTGGATAAGTATAAAGTTAGTAATGTAGAATTTGATCCAGACGAATATGATAAATTTGCGAGGCGAACTTTGGCCGATTTTCGGCCAGATGCTCCATTTTTGGAAAGCGACCAACCACGTGATCCTTCCGATAGAGGTAGTGGAACATTAAGCACAATGCGAATTAGTTTGCGCGAAAATGGTTGGCGAGCAGAAGAATCACCATGGCTAGAAGAAGGCCAATTTTTGGACCATCACGCGCTGGAAAGAGATCCGCGAGGTGTAAATAACGAGCCTGATTTTAATGAATATAAAAGACAGTCAATTGCAAGAGCTCCATACATTAAATTCTATAAAGATGACGATTTTTCTGTTCCTGAATCTGGTATTAATCCTGTCAGAATGGTAGAGATGCGCAGGCAGAGCCAGGGGTTTTTGGCAAAACGTATGACGAATTTTGACGAAAGTAAAGAATCTTGGCACAATGGAGGAATTAAACGAGGTGGTCTGACAAGTCGTGTTGTTTTTCAGACAAATTCAGGAGCTATTTTGGATCTCGCGGAGGCAACAGCCAAAAATCGCCAGGATTTAGTCGATAGAGCATCAAATGCACTGCCATCTGTTTTACGTTGGTCTGGACCTGACCATAGAATCAAAATTGCAAGTTATTCGGACATTCGACCGATGATTGATATTAAAGAAACAAACTATTCCGCCAACAGAGAGAAGGCAGAACTCGATCACGCACGAAATAAACAAATAAACGGCGATATGAAAAATAAATTTATGGCTTTACTTATCACCGATCTTGAAGGAATGCGACAAAACAAACAATTAGTAACTCATGGAGCCGTTTATGGTGATAGCGAAGTGCAACAAACTAGACAAGCTAATCAAAAGTTAAATCCAGAAGATATTTACAAACTGATACAAATTTCTGCCCCTTTGCCTGAAAACGCCACATTCGATGATGCAAAAAATAGATCTAAAATGACAAATGGCGATTTTCGAGTAGCTTTGTCATCGACAAAGATGAACCATGAAATCGTAGAATCTATCAACAGTGCTGTAAGAAAACGTGTTGACCTAAAGACTGGCGACCTTCGTGAACAAATTGCACAATCGGCCGCTGATTATGGACTATATAATGATTCTTCAAATCGCAAAAATGGTGACTTACCAGCACCGACACAAAATCGTCATGGTCTTGATACACAATTCAAAGAAGAAAGCAAAACCATCAGAAATTTCGCACATATTAAACCAATGACATATCACCCCACTATCGATAGAACAAAATTTGAAGATTTGCGAAATGATTCATGGCAAGGAACTCAGCCAGGCAGAACTAGCAAAAAAACAGGCAAAGCGGCCACCCGTGAAAATTTCGAACATACGGCACCGATTTTCCAATTTAATGATGCTCCCGCTAAGTATGCTATGGATAGGCAAGCACGAGGCCGTGCACAAGTTTCAGTCAACGATATTGTCAATAAACAATCAAAAAATAACAATGCTACCAATACCCTTGCCAATCTTAAACAAAAAGTCCTAGATCAATTTTAATGCGCAATCCGATCGTTTATTCCCTTCGGGTTTTATTCCCTTCGGGTCTAATCGATTAATTCTATATAGTCTGTTTCGTGTGAATAAATATAATAGAAATAGTAAAGAACCAAGAATACGTTAATATGTGCCATTGCTGTTTCAACAATAAACAAAACTTCCAAAGTTTTGGAAGGTAATTGTCCAATACAACTATAAAATGAACTCCAGAAAATTACCAAAAATAAAACCGAAGGACCCATAAGTAACACTTTACCAGCAATTGACCATTTGGTTTCTTTTTTTGAATCAATAAAAATCATAACTTGAACGACATTAAAAGCCAAAGCAAAAATCGATAAAGGCACGAGCCGTTCATCACAAACTTCTGTTGCATTCTCGGAACTACTTATGATTGCAAACATAATAAAATTTATCATGCAAAATGCAAAAACTCCCACCCATAATAAGAATTTCCTATATTTCGGCACGCAGCATATGTTATGATATTCCATTGTTATTTATATCTAAATTTCAAATTTTATATCAAAAAAATAAAACTTTAACTCTCCTCTGAGTTGTTCTTAAGCTGTGCTATGTCTGACGATTGGACATCTGACGATTGGACATCTGACGATTGGACATCTGACGATTGAACATTGCTGTTAATTCGATTGGTTGTTTTGGTTTGTAGTTCACCAACACCAAATCCTACAGATGTAGTTATGATGCCAAATATACGGTTCGGATACTTTAATCGTAACTCATCTATCTTTTTGTGGCATAACGCTATCTCGTCTGTAATGGGTGGAGGTTTTGGATTGTGCCTTATGTGTTGTGGAACATTTGCCTCTGCTTGTGCATCACTCAATTGTTTCTTTTCTTCATACATTTGAATAACAACATCTAACCGCCGTGGTATTTCTGCTTCAGCCGATAATGCGTTGGTTAATTCTGTTGCTGGTGTTGGTAATTCAGCTGGCGGGCCACCAGAAAGAGAACTGTTGAATATCGAGTTGGCCGAATACAAATCTGATGTTGTTTCGGGGATTAATGAATGTTGCGAAGGCGATGGTGTTTCTCCAGATGTGGTTTGTGTATTTAACAGCGACGACGTAGGCACGGGTAGATGTGTTGCTATAAAGGCCATTATCTGTAAAAAGTTGCTGGCAAATGGGAAGATCTCTTTTGCCGTTACGAAAAATGGCACAAATAATGCAAACGACAATATTATATGCCAAATCAAAAATACAATATTGCTGCTTGACACTTCTTTCATTTCAATCACACACTGGTCCGAATGCAAATCCATTATGTATGAAAACAAAAGTCCGATTAACATGGCACTCAATCCAAGAAGGGTAGAACGCATACACTTCGAAAGTTCACTTATGTCCACGTCTAATTCGCACATATAAATGAAATATATATACGCGAATAGTTTGGCAAGCGAACCAAAAACGAACAAATAGAATGGATGCACAAAACACGATGTTATTTCGTCTGCTTTTTCATTTACTGTGTGGACAAAGTAAATGTTTATGCCTGCCCAGGTCCCCAAAACCATTATTGAAAGAACGAATATAATCGTTAGACAAGTATACATTTTTAATGCTTCTAAATTTAATATCGCGGTGCTATTTTCAATTTTTTTACAAACAATAGAAAGTATATTATTATCGTTTTATTGTTTAAGACTAAAATTTGTTTTGCTTAACCCAGTCGAGTAATAAAAACATCAAAAGTGGGGATATGTTTGCATATCTGAAACCATAATTTGTCGTTTTCAATAATGGTATTTCTCGTTTGCAAATGAATACGTGAAAGAATTTTGTTTCTCCTTTCAATGTCGCGAGGCGTATTCATAATCTGTTCTACGATTTTGTAAATGAAAAACGGTTGGTATGGGCAGTTGGTCTTGGTATTTTCGGGCAAATCATTTAAAATTTGCACAACTCTTGAAAAATACATACAAATTTGATTGACCTCGCGATCGGTAAATTCCTCAAGTTCTTTATTGGTTATACGCTTCCATATCTGCGGCACATTCGGATTGTAACGCGAAAGTTTCAAATCGCTCAGGTATTTTCTTATCATTTCGCACGTCAGAATGTCAAGATAAATCCCGTCATCTTTGATTTTTTGTTTGACTGCTGAAATGACATGCTCGGGAATTTCCACACTTTCGCGCCCTTGCAGTCGATTAATCCATGCCTTGCAATGTTTCGTAGGGTCATATCTATTGTGTTTTGGATCTTGTTGGATCTGCGCTTCCTCGAAGGTTTCGCCATACATTTTCCAAACCACACCGCATTTCTTACAAATATATTCATTACTTTTTTCGTCATTTATGAATGGTAGAGAGCATTTTTTGCACATTTCTTCGTCTTTTTCTAAATGTTTAATCTCGATAACATACCTTTCGATCTTCGAGATCAGTTCTAACAACTGTTCTTTCTTTTTCTTTGTCGATTTTTGTTTGAATTGGGGTTCCTCTAGTTTTTTGATGATCCATTTTGATACATTATCCATCGTCTGCACTACATTCAAACGTTCTAGAATTTCTGTCAATTCCTTATAACAATGCTCTTTTATTGTCGGATCGGAAGCATTCAAATAAAAATTCGTCATTGTATGTGTTGCATCTCCAATGTAATCCTGTTGTAATTTCTCGATTTTCTGTTTTTTTGGTGTATAATCTGCTCCAAAATCAATGCCAAATTCTTCTATTTGTAATTCTACCGTTTCGAAAAGTTCGGTGTAAATATCGAAACGCGCCAAAATATTGGCATGCAAAACATCAATGCTAACAGACATTGCAAAATCAACCGAACATTCTCTTTAAATATAAACTTTAATTTAATTAATAGATCTGTCCATTTTTGCAATAAAAAATAAATAATTTGTTTTCCATTGTCTGTTTAGAAATTAGTTAAAGAAGTAAATTTAACATTATATACGTCCAAAGCATATTTTTTAGAAATGTCCCAAACTGAATCCCAAACACAAACTGGTAACGCGCAAATGTCGACAGAAGTCTCAAAGAATGAGCCGAGTGGTATTGGCGCGAAGAACCTAAACGACATGATCGAAAAGGCATTGCAGTTGGGCAAAATGGACCCCAAGTTGCTAGCAAATGCAAATAAAGATGAAATCTTGGAATTGCGCAAAAAGCTAAATCCTTACGGTAGAACAATCAAGGGCGCCGATGAATTTGTTAATTTGTCCATCACTGGTATCACACACAAATGGTGGGAACGTTTTCTTGTTACTGCCTTCATCGGTTATCTTAATAGAATGTGTGACGAATGGCGAGTGCCAAAAGGTGTTCCAATTGTTCCTGTCAATGAATATATTAAGGATCCATCAAAGGCAGACATTCCTAAGTTTACTTTGGAAACTGGTGATCCGCACGTTGTGTATGATTTTCAGTATAACAAAGAATTTATGGAAAAGCGTTTGATCGTTAAAGCGTTCCTCGAAGAAATGTTTCAATTTAATCCCGACGAACACGTTCGTTCGTCTTATTCTCCAAATTTGGATGATTCCAAACGTAAACCTGTCGCAACTATGGCTGCCGAACATGCCCTTATGCATTTGGAAAAGATCGATCCCGTATTCAGAGCACAGAAGCAAAGGCACGAACGCATCAATGGTGCAACTCCTGTGAAGATGAAGAAGGTCAAGAAAGTAAAGAAAATCAAAAAAATCATCAAAAATCGCGAAGGTAAAGTATTGCGAGAAGTCTTCGAAGATCGAGAATATGAAGAGGAAGTTCCCGACATTGAAGCCAACGTTGCCGAAAAACAAAAAGACAAAGAGAAATATGTCAATAATGAGTTCTGTGACATGATCCCCCCATTGGATCTATTCTACAACTTCGATCGCTATCGTAAGGAACATTACGAGGATTTGCGTGAAGCAACATCGAGTCTTTATAACGAAGTTCCGTATTTCGAATTTGCGGTCAACGTTTATGGCTCATTCAAAAAAGAAGAAGATGCTTTGGCACATCGTAGGCAACACGCCAATGAAGTAATCACGGAAGTCTTTACAATTCCTACTGGTAAATGGTGCTTTTTCGACTCTTTCAAAGAACAACGCGAGAGTGTCGAGTTTTACAACGATCGAACGGCAGTTTTGGAAGCCATTATGCGGCAAGTTGAACAAGACGAGAAAATCGCGGCTAGTTTGGTGGAGAAAGTCGTCAAGAAGGAAAAGCGAAAGAACATTATCGAGCAAGGACCAGATGCAGAAAGCTTCGCACAATGGAAGGCAGAAAACAAGGAAATTTCAAAGGCAAGTGTGAGTAATTCCAGCGATGATTCGGCCACCGATGGAACGGTCGAATTGCGAGTTTGGAAGCTCGGTAAAAGTGGTGCAGAACTCACGAGCGAAAAAATGCAAATTCTTGCCGAATCGCCGGATTTCGTCAAAGATCTCCAACACGAGCGAGGTGTTACTGTTCGTATGCCAGGCGAAAAAGGAGAGGTTTCTCTCGCAGATGCTACTTCCGCACCAGCACTAGGTCCAAACGCTCTTGGTCCTGCAAAAGTAGAAGGCGCTCCCACTGAAACTAAACAGTAATTTAGTAATTTAGTAATTTAGTAATCTACAAATGATAGTCATTAAAACCGTAATCGAATAACTTCAAAAACACAATCATTTTTTTGTTTTAAAAACATGACCTTTAATATACTAGAAGGCATGTTGCTTGGTCCTAGCGTGTGGTCAACTAAACTTTTATACGATTATTTGAGTCCTAAAACATTAGCTCTAGTTTGTAACACAAACAGATCTATCATAAAATATGCAAAACATATAGATTGGAATATAAAAACACAACAAACCCTCGATGACGAAACTATCATTAAATGCTGGGAGTTTATAAACATCAACTATTTTCTCGATAATTATACCCCAAGTAGATTTGTTTTACTCAAAAAATTAGGAGTAAAACTCACGAAATATGTAAAACTTATAAAACATACAACTCGTTATCAATTGAAAATTGTCGATGAACAGTTCGCCTATGAGTTCCCAGATTTCGTTGATTTCGATCTTTTGCTGAGAACAAAAAAACTTTCCGAACAATTTTTATTGGACTTTTGGTATGTTTTTATTTTGGAAGATGTTTATAAGTATCAAAACATATCATTTGAACTCTTTCGCAAAACCTATCTGGAGGAATTAGAACGTTACAATTCGCATTATAGTTTAATGTTTGCTTTTCAAAAGACATATTTATGTGAGGCAATATTGAAAGACAGTGAGCTTTTGAAAGTTATCGATCAAAATTGTGTGTGGCATCTTTTGCCTGACAATTTAAAAGAAGACAATATAAACGCCCTATTGACATCCGAACAAAAATTCAAGAATCGTGATATTTTGGTCAAAAAAATCAGCCAACATAGTTGTCTTTCCTATCCATTTCTTAAACAAAAGTTCAAAGAGCTTGACTTCGAACATTTGGCAAAAAACGAAAATTTGCAAAAAAATAACATTTTTATACTCAAACACAATGGTAGTTTTTATGTTATGAAGCTGGATATGAACGACCGTATCAATTTTATGGAACCAGTCAGGCGTGTTTTACCGAAAAATTGATTTAGCACGAATCTCAATGCTAATCTCAATGCTAATCTCAATGTTTGTTTTGATTGTTAAATTCGATTTGTTTATTTACCCAATCTGTTAATTGCCCCAATGTTTCTTTCATGTATGTAATTTCCCTACGTAAATTGATCATTTCTGCAGCAAGTTCGTCATATTTTGCACTGGTAGTTTCGCGGCTAATTTCGCGGAAATTGTCCAAAACGGATGTTGGTGCTACTGGCTGGGCCACTTTTTTTTCGACTTGTTTCTCTTTTATGGATTCTTTGTTCAGCTTGAATACGGATTTTATGTCCTTGAATGCAACATTCCACGTCCGATTATAACTACTCAAAACAAAAGCATTTTCATCGCCCACATTAATACTTCTTATGGTTCCTCCTTTGGGGTTTTCGGGGTCTGATTTTTTAATATAACGGATGTAGTCTTTGGGGGAAAGTTTGGCCCAATTTTCTGGCATTATTTGGTTATATTTGGAAAAATCTATTTGCGTTTTTTTTGTCTGCCCTCCTCCGGAAATTTGTGGAGGTCTTTCCCTTTGCGGAGGCGCTTCAGCTTCGAGTTTAGTTTCGAGTTTTTTTAAGCGATCTTCAAGTCGAGACATTATTCTGATATATTTTAAACAGTAAACTATAAAAGTAATATAATATAGCGTTTAAGTGGTTTGATTAGGAGGGTCTGGAGTAGTTGTTTATATTCTTTAAAATTAACAGAAATGCCCAAAAAATCCAAGGTAATAACAGATAAAAAACAAAAAAACGAACCAATCAAAAATGCCACAGATCCATTACAATCACGTTATAAGCCAAACTTAAAGATTTCTAGTTTTACTAGTCAAGAGGTAAAAGAAATCTTAAAATCTGTTCCTTTTGATAAAGTATATGAATATGTCGAGAAACAATATAGAATTTTGGGCCTATTGCCAGATTTGCCATATAAAACGAATTATATCGATGGCATGACAAAAAGACTTATGGGTGTTCTTACTCTGAAAACTTACTACGAAATCGACTCACTAAGCCCCAATTTGGTAACGTTTAAAATTCATGATTTAACAACAAAAAAAGAAGCCAACTATGGATTTTTGTTTGTGTTTGATTTCAATTCTATACCCGAAGGCATAAAGAAATCCATCTATTTCCAAAGGTATGAATATATTTTTAGAAATTATGCTTTTATGCATTTTAGTTTTTCACATTCTATGGTTTCATCGGATGGCGAGTATCGTTCACGCCTGATACGATGGAATGACCTTATGAAAGCCAAAATGCATTTTCTAAACTTATGGGATGACCTTACCGATTACATTCTTTCCGTAATAGAACCGCGAGGTTGGACTATTTATACTAACACATTTTCGTCAAATGCGGTCAAAGCGGGTATGCCTATTCTCAATAACGAATTAGACCAAATAGTCAAAACGGAAGTTTTTCCCACTTTGTTTTTATCAGCAACATGGTTCTTGACAATTTATAACCATATCATAGGCTTAACTGAAGCACATATGAATTCTGATTTTTACGACATTATGTTTGCTAATCTTGAAGAAGATGTCAAATTTATAAAATCCCTGGCAACTAAATATGGCGAAGAATATCTGGAAAAATTCAGGATCGCATTGACGGTTCTTCCCGATCCGCTTTTTATTGCCGATAAGACACGTTTTTTAACAGTAGGATTCAAAATGATACCGTTAAATATCAACGAAAGTAAAAATCCATTTGACATTAGGTATAAACCATGGCGCGAACTTTATATTAACAACGCAATTAGCGATTTAGTTATTAATAAAATCACTCCTGGTCTGCCATTTCATGGTTCATATTATTATGTGCGTAATACGCGAAAAGGTCTTTATGACAATAAATCGCAATTCACCAGAATTAAAAACAGCGAATTGGCCAAAGAAATAGTAAAAGATCTTGTGAGTGCTCAACGTGGAGCAATGTTTGCCATGGATATAGGACGTATGGAAAAATATGCCATTGACCTAATTAATTTGAGCGATCCCGACGAAACTAACGAAGACTTGGATCAAACTACAAAGGCACAGACCGAACAGAAAAGCCCCTACATAAACGCAAAATTCCGCGCGTTGGGCGAAAAAATCGCACAACCAATAGAGTATGCAACTGATGAAATTATCATGTCAGACATCAGTTTGATTTTAGTTTCAGAACACGTCGGCAGAACTGTAAGTGATACAATAAAACTTTTAGAAAAAAATCAACAGCTAAATGCAATGATGGGCCACCCTTTGACTGACGGAGGATATCAATACTTCGCTAAATATATCTTTGAAATACTCTATACTCTGCTGGCAGTTAATAAACATTTTGGATTGATACACGGCGATCTGCATTTAAATAATGCTACTATAGGATTCTTACATCAGAAAGGACCAGAAAATAGTTTTGTGACTTATCAGCTCAACAAAAATATTGATTCTATGTTCGTTTTTCCGGAAAATTCTTATTACGGGTGTCTAATAGATTTTAGTCGTGCAATTGTGCATGTTGACTATTACGAGTATTTACGGAACAAATCATTTCCTCCTGGCGCAAAACTTTCTGCCGATATGAAACGTTTGGCCGAATATGACAAGTATTTATTGGCCAATATCTATAATCAACATTTTAAAGATTCCCAAAATTCCATAGAAGATGTTCGTGAGCTTGGAAAAAATAACTTTGATAAGTTTTTCAAACTAATGACTCTAATAGACGTGTTCATGTTTTGCACTCGTTTAAGTCTCGTGATAACTAAAAGTCGCAAAGCTTCATTTCTCATAGGCGAGTTAGCAAAAGAAAGTATGACTTTGATTGTAGAAGGAGTTAGTTTGTTGATCAGGGGAGAAGACCCAGCGACAGAAGAATGGCCAATAGAAGGACTACTCAAAAAGCATTTTTCTGAATTTATGGATAGAAAAAAATTAAACGGCAACGCAAAAATCATCGATAGTTATGTTTTAGACAATGCTCTGCACTTTTCAACAGCAAAATCGACGATGTTACCCGACGGAATTAAAAGCGTAAAGTATGAAACTGAAGGCAAAAAAATTGTCACTGTTAAAGAAATCACCGAATTTCGCGAATTAAGCGGCCATTCTCGTGATAAAATCATAGAAGAAAACTATGAAAAAATAACAGCTTTAGCAAAAAAACAAACAACTGAAGAACTTTTTGAATGAGAATCGATGATTAAAATTTATTTAAGCATTGCTTTAAGTTTGGTTGCTACATCAGCCCCCTTGATTCCTTTACACATATCGACAGCATCGGCAGCACCGACCAGTCCGTTGGACATACAATTGAATGCAAAAATTCTGCCCAAATCACTATCTAGAGAACCATACTTTTGTTTAACGTAGTCATCCGCCAGACGTGCCAACTTATTTTTTTGCGTTTCAAATTGCGACTGCGGAACTCCTACTCTTAAGCTTTTATCACATAGAATAACAGGATAACCTCTAAGTTTATCAGCAATGAAACCCAGCAGCACTAGACCAGACCAACCACTGACTTTAACTTCGGTGGTGCCTTCATAGTTAGGTTCGACATATTCGGCATTCTTTTTTCCTGCCCCCGCAGAATCAACCGACATTTTTGCGTCCAGCGATTTGCCAATTTCTGCGAGTTTTGCTTGTGCTGCTTTTGTGTCTTTGATGTTAATTTTTCCCACTATCGCCACATGGACGCCACTCTTAATAGAATCCGCTATAGCATTAGCAGCGGCAGCGAAACCATCTTTGTGTGCATTTCCTCCGCATGATTTTACGAGGCGTTGATATGTCGAATAATACTTGGCAGGATTTAACAGTAGCGCAACAACTTTTAAAGTTTTTCCGATTGCCGAAAAATTCGCCTTTACATGCCAATTAATAAAGAAATCACCATTGAGCAAGCCGCATGTAATATTGGAAACCTTGTTCTTTGCATAAGCGCGAGGATTACCCACAAGAACGGCACGAACATTTTCGAAAATGGCATAACAAACGGCAGCTTCTTCGGCGCCTTTAGGGAAACATTGAGCGAGTGAACGCATGGCTGCCAACATATCACAACTTGCTCCTTTTGCATTAAATGAAACACTTACCACAAGACCTTCTACTCTTGGTGTCGAACAAACGCACATTTTCAAGTATTTCGATTTACTTTCAATATGAACTTCGGCACCGCCCTCGACTTTTGGCTCTTTAGATTCTACAGTTTCTCCATCGGAAATTTCTGCATCGGAGCTTTCGGGGCTTGCTGGTTGAAGAGTCTCAGGTTGCTGTGTAGCAGGTTGAGGAGGAGCAGATGGCAATGATGGTATGACAGGTGCTAACGCTGGCACCGCATTCAAAATCGAATCTTCTGCGGATTTAGATACGTTTTGTGATTTTGATGCTGAAGCTTTTTTAGCAGGCGCTTTTTTGGCGGGCGCTTTTTTAGCAGGCGCTTTTTTAGATGACTTTGGTTTTGCTTTAGGGGGCATTTGATTATATGTTGGTTGATTATATTATATAAAACTAAAAAATAGCATAAATACAAAAACTATTTAAACTATTTTGCCAAAAAAAGTTTAAATGATAATTTGGAAAGTTATCCACAAACTATTCTGCATTAATGTTTCTTACGAATTTGTGCCTTAGGTTTAGTTTGCTCAACTACTGGTTCGTCATCGCCTTCAGCTGCATCGTCGGCATCATCACCTTCAGCCGCGTCATCATCACCTTCGGCTGCATCATCACCGTCGTCAGCATCGTCTTCAGCGGCTGGGGCTGGCGCAGGTTGTGTTTGGGTCTTGCCTTTTTTGGTAGTTTTATCTGCAGTATCTTCTGTTTTTTTATCGGTGTTAGCGGTATCTTCTGCTGGCTTAACTGCACGTGGCCAACAAGCATTACTGTAATCGGCAGCATCGCGGCAAATGTTCTTAAACATAGGGAAATATCTAAAATGCTCGTTATCTTTCAAAACTTCTTGTTCCAGAAGAACACCAACCGATCCACCGAGACCATCCAAATTTAGCATAGCAGCAATAATGTGTTCTCCAGTAACTGTTGCTGAAGAATAGGTCCAAAGTTGGTTGGAAACCTGGAATGCCAGCAGTTTCAGATAATTGTGCAAATAATCTGCGACTCGTTTGCGATAATATTGCGGATGTTTAGTTTCTGCATCAGTAATCATAGTGCTAATTTCTGCATAATCGCCCATTGTAAAATTGATATTTCTAATACAGCTATCGAAATTCTGAACAGCGGCAACAGCCGATTGCAAAAGCATCACACGTGGTTTTTTGTTGGCAGGGATGTTATAAAAGACAGATCGAATGAAGGAATGTTCATCATTTTCCGTAACAGTTTTAACTGGACCAAATTCGTTCGATTTGACTGCTACCATATCTGTAAAATTAATGTCTGCTAATGCATTTTGCAAGAACATATGAATGATATAGCCCAAGACTCCTTTGCATGACGCATTGTTCGCGGTGGGCAAATTTTTTCTTTTATCTTCAGTAGTCGCTGATGTTTTTGTGTCGGTATCTTTTTGCACCTCCGTAATGGAACTTGATGCGGGTGTTGCGGTAGTTGCAGTTGGTTGTTCTGCTGGTTCTGTATCACTTTCGTCGAGAGAAATGACTTTTGGTTTCCTCGAAATTTTGTTGGCTGGTTCTGGGGCAGCTTGAGTAGTTGTTGGTTTTGTTTTAGGCGCTGCTGGCTTGTTTAAAGACAAATTATATTCGGATGGAGGATATGCAGTAT